>CAJIAY010000117.1_pt1 | contig 15788 bp, 13 predicted proteins | sample 9199221 | NCBI WGS metagenome assembly CAJIAY01 (sample SAMEA7708283, study PRJEB35096) | sediment metagenome | biome: marine neritic benthic zone biome [ENVO:01000025]; feature: sediment [ENVO:00002007]; material: shallow marine sediment [ENVO:03000034] sea grass bed [ENVO_01000059] ...
ATGAATCCCTGGTAACGTCGGACAGGTTCCAGGTGAAGCGCATCGTCGTGAATCCCGGGCAGCGCTTGTCCCTACAAATGCACCACCATCGCGCGGAGCACTGGATCATCGTCAGGGGCACCGCCGAGGTGACCTGTGAAGACAAAGTTTTTATGCTGGGAGAGGACGAATCCACTTATATCCCCCTGGGTCACAAACACCGGTTGGCCAACCCGGGCTACATCGCGCTCGAGCTGATCGAGGTGCAGTCGGGAGCCTACCTTGGAGAAGACGATATCGTGCGTTTTGAAGACGTCTACGGACGCAGCGAGTAGCGCGCGGTCAGCATGGAGAGTAATGCAGTGATCAAGAAGTGTCTGTTTCCGGTGGCGGGTTACGGGACCCGCTTCCTGCCCGCGACCAAGAGTATGCCCAAGGAAATGCTGCCCGTGGTGAACAAGCCGTTGGTGCAGTATGGCGTGGAGGAGGCGATCGAGGCCGGAATGACCACCTGCGCCATGGTCACCGGCCGCGGTAAACGCACCATCACCGACCACTTCGATATCAGCTACGAACTCGAGCACCAGATTTCCGGTAGCGGCAAAGAGGCTTACCTCGCGAGTATCCGTGACGTGCTGGACAAGGGGGTGTTCACCGCGGTGCGCCAGCGCGAGATGAAGGGCCTGGGACATGCGATCCTCACCGGCGAGCCGCTGATCGGCAACGAACCGTTCGGCGTGCTGCTGTCGGACGACCTGTGCATCAACAACGGTCCCGGGGTGCTGGCCCAGATGGCGGAGCTGTACAAGCAGTTCCGCTGCTCCATCGTGGCTATCCAGGAAGTGCCTGAAGACGAGACCCACAAGTACGGGGTCATCAAGGGCGAAAGCCTGAAGTCAGGCATCTACCGTGTCGATGAGATGGTGGAAAAACCTGACCCCAAGGACGCACCTTCCAACCTGGCGATCATCGGGCGCTACATCCTGACCCCCGATATCTTCGACATCATCAGGGAAACGGAGCCCGGCGCCAACGGCGAAATCCAGATCACCGACGCGCTGCAGACGCAGGCCAGCCAGGGCTGTGTCATGGCCTATAAGTTCAAGGGCCGCCGCTTCGACTGCGGCAGTGTGCCCGGGTTCGTGGAAGCCACGAATTTCGTATACGAAAATTATTACCTGCAACAGTGAGTGGTATGCCCGTGGAAGAAATCACCTGCTTCAAGGCCTACGACGTCCGCGGTCGGGTGCCCGACCAACTCAACGAGGATATCGCCTACCGCATCGGTCGCGCCTACGCCGAAATCGTCAAGCCCTCGCAGGTTGTCGTGGGGCATGACATCCGCCTGAGCAGCGGGGCGATCAAGGGTGCCGTGACGCGGGGCCTGCTGGAGCAAGGCGTCGACGTCTACGACATCGGTTTGTGCGGCACCGAGGAGATTTATTTCGCGACCTCCCATGCCGGCATGGACGGCGGTATCGCCATCACCGCAAGCCACAACCCGAAAGACTACAACGGCATGAAATTTGTGCGCGAGGAGTCGCGCCCCATTTCCGGTGACACGGGCCTGTTCGATATCAAGGCCGAGGCGGAGCGCAACGACTTTTCCCCGGCCGGGCAGCCCGGCAAGTTGTACGACCTGGACACCTCGGACGCCTATGTCGAGCACCTGCTGTCCTATGTGGACGTGTCCAGCCTGAAGCCGTTAAAGATTGTGACCGATGCGGGCAACGGCGGGGCGGGGCGCATCGTCGACCTGCTGGAGAAACACCTGCCTTTCGAATTCATCAAGCTGCACCACGAGGCGGACGGCAACTTCCCGAACGGCGTACCCAATCCGCTGCTGCCGGAAAACCGTGTAGCCGCGATCGCGGCTGTCAGGGAGCAAGGCGCGGACCTCGGCCTCGGCTGGGACGGGGACTTCGACCGCTGTTTCTTCTTCGACGAGCAGGGTGAGTTTATCGAGGGCTACTACGTGGTGGGCCTACTGGCGGAGGCATTCCTGCGGCAGCAGGGGCCCGCCGGCATCGTGCACGACCCGCGGCTGACCTGGAACACCGTGGACATCGTGGAGTCCCTCGGCGGTGAGGCGATCCAGAGCAAGACCGGCCATGCGTTCATCAAGGAGCGCATGCGGCTGGAAAACGCCGTCTACGGCGGGGAGATGAGCGCCCACCATTACTTTCGCGACTTCGCTTACTGTGACAGCGGCATGATTCCCTGGCTGCTGGTGACCGGCCTCATCTGCAGCGGCGGGCAGCCACTGTCACAACTGGTGGCCGCGCGCATGGCGGCCTACCCCTGCAGCGGCGAGATCAACCGCACCATCGATGATCCGGCGGCCGTGCTGGCGAAGGTGGAGGACGCCTACGCCGGACAATCCGAGTCCGTCGACCACGTTGACGGCCTGAGCATCGCCATGGGGGACTGGCGCTTCAACCTGCGCATGTCGAATACCGAGCCGGTGGTTCGGCTCAACGTGGAAAGTCGCGGTGATCCTGCGCTCATGGAAGCAAAGACACAGGAACTGCTGGCCCTGATCGACCCCTGATCCCTGTTCGAGCCCATCACATCCGGTGGGCTGATTTACTATTCAATTCTGTTTCAGCCTGGTTCGCCGCCTATGTGGTGGTGGCGGGCGACTGCTGTATTCCTCTGTGTGACCGTCTGGCGACATGGATGTCGCCAGCCGAGCCTGCACATGGACGTGCGCTTTTTGGCGTGTCACACAGAGGAATACAGCAGTCGCCCGGCTCTGCAAGTCGACGACTGTCCATGCCGAATCGGCTCGGGGCTACTCTTGTGCGGCTTTCCAGGCCTGGATCAGCCGCTCCGTGGCGGCATCCATAACGTTGCCGTCATTGCCTTCCAGTCGGTCGAGGATGTCCGAGCTGATCTCCTTGCCCAGTTCCACACCCCACTGATCGAAGGAATTGATGCGCCACAGCTGGCCGCTGCAGAACGTGCGGTGTTCGTAGAGCGCGAGCAGCGCGCCCAGGGTCTCCGGGGTCAGCGACTCCATCGTTATGACGCTGTTGGGCCTGTTCCCGGGCATCGCCAGGTGGGGAGCCAGTCTTGCGGCCTGCGACTCATCCAGTCCCCGCCGTCGCAGGGACGCCGTCGCATCCTCAAGGGAGCGGCCCACCATCAGTGCCCGGCTCTGGGCCAGGCAGTTGGCGACGAGCTTGTGGTGCTGCGCCGATTCGCCGCTGAGGGTCGTCAGCGGCAGCACGAAGTCCGCCGGGCATCGCAGTTGTCCCTGGTGCAGCAACTGGTGAAACGAGTGCTGGCCTATGGTGCCCGCCGAGCCCCACAGGACCGGCGCCGTGGGGTAATGCAGGGCCTGCCCCTCGGTATCGACCCGCTTGCCGTTACTCTCCATCGTCAGCTGCTGCAGGTAATCCGGGAGCAGGCGCAGGCTGTGGTCGTAGGGCAGTACCACGTGATTGTCGGCACGGAGGAAGTTCGCGTACCAGAGTTCCAGCAGGCTCATGATCAGCGGCATGTTGCCCGCGGGTTCACTGTGCCGGAAATGCTGGTCCATTGATTCCGCGCCCGCGAGGAAGCGGCTGAAGTTGTCCCAGCCCACGGCGATCGCGCAGCTCAGGCCCACCGCGGACCACACCGAGTAACGCCCGCCGACCCAGTCCCACATGGGCAGGCAGTTTTCCGCGGCAATACCGAATGATGCAGCGGCGTCGATGTTGCTGCTGACAGCCAGGAAGTGTTTTGCGAGGTCCGACTCCGACGCGCCGGCCTGCAGCAGGGACGCGCGCGCGGCGAGGCCGTTGGCCAGGGTCTCTTCCGTGCGGAAGGATTTCGAGCAGATGATGAACAGGGTGGTCGGGGCCTGCAGCCTGGCGAGTACCCCCTGGAGGTCCGCCGGGTCGACGTTGGCGACATAGTGGCAGCGAATCCGGCCGTGGAAGGGTGTCAGCGCCTGCGTCACCAGGCGCGGGCCCAGGTCGGAGCCCCCGATACCGATATTCACGACGTCCGTGATGGACTCGCCGGTGTAACCCCGGTGCTCACCGGTGCCGAGTCGCCCGACGATCGCCTGCATGCGTTCCCGCGCCGCGGCGACCTCGCTGAAACGCGTGTCCTTTGCGCCGCCGCTCGCGCGCAACAGGGTGTGCAGTGCCGGTCGGTCCTCGGTGTTGTTGATGTGTTTGCCCGAGAACAGGGCTTCGATCCCGTCCTGCACATCGGCCTGCTTCGCGAGTGCCAGCAGGCTGGTGAGGCTGTTGTCATCCAGCAGGTGCTTGGAGAAGTCCAGCTGCAAACCCGCCGCCTCCAGGACGAATCGGTCGGCTCTGCCGGGGTCCTGCTCGAGCAGTTGCGCGATCGAGGTGGATTCGAGTCCCGCCGCACGGGCCTCCAGGTCCGCGTAGGCGGGGAGGTCAGGCAGGGCGGTACGTGTTGTCATAGGGTCGACTCATGGGGCGGGGAGACGTCGAGTATAGGAAGTGCGCATTGCAGGCGCAACGGAGTCCTGTTCCCGCGCGCGGATCAGTGGTCGCGGTTGATCGATAATTCGGTCAGTGACTGCAGTGCCCTGCGCGCCTCGTTGTCGGGCAGTGTGGCGAGGTTGTCCAGCGCGAGGTCGTGGTAGTGCCGCGCCCGGACGAGGGTGTGCTCGAGCGCTCCGCAGCGGCGCACCGCGACGGTGATATCGCCGATGCGGTCGGACGACCTGGCGGTGATGGCCTCGCGCACGAGCGCCTGCTCCTGGGGGTTGCCGGCCTGCAGCGTGTAAATCAACGGCAGGGTCACCTTACCCTCGCTGAGGTCGTCGCCGACATTCTTGCCCATGGTTTCAGGTTTGCCGGCATAGTCCAGAACGTCGTCCACCATCTGGAACGCGATGCCCAGGTTGAGGCCGAAAGCGCGCAGCCTCTCACGGGTCTCTCCCGCCGCGCCGGATGCCGTGGCGGCGCCGAAGCAGGCGGCGGCGAACAGGATGGCGGTTTTGCGCGTGATCACGTCGAGGTACTGCGCCTCGCTGGTCGCGGGATCGCCGGCCCGCACCAGCTGCAGGACCTCGCCCTCGGCGATGACGTTGGTGGTTTCCGCCATGTGGGTCAGGATGTCCATGTCCCCCAGTTCTACCATGAGCTGGAAGGCGCGGGTGTACAGGAAGTCGCCCACCAGGACCGACGGGGCGTTGCCGAATTCCGCGTTGGCGGTGGGCCGACCGCGGCGCAGGGTGGAGAGGTCCACGACATCGTCATGCAGCAGGGTCGCGGTGTGAATGAACTCGATGGTCGCCGCGAAGGAGATATGCGCCTCCGTGCTGCGCCCCAGGGCGGCGCCGCAGAGCAGGACCAGCAGCGGACGCAGCCGTTTGCCGCCCGCATCGACGATGTAGTGGCCCACGTTTTCCACCATCTCCACGTCCGAGTGCAACTGCTCGACGATGAGCTGGTTTACTCGCTCGAATTCATCTGCGACGACGGCGCGTATCTCGTGCATAGGGAAATCGTGCTTTGCAAAGTGCCCGCGCATGCTAGGCTGGCCCCCGCGGAGTGTCAAGCGGCGCCGCGAGCGCCCGGATGGGCCGAAATACGCCGCAAGCCCTTGTTTTTTGGAAAAATTAATCCTTGCCCTGCCTTCCGGATTTGCGTAAAATCGCCGCCCTCTAGGGGATGCTGCGTCTTGTCGCAGGCCCCGTCTGACTCACAGTTTGTGCCTGTCTCTGCCCCCCTGTAGGCCAGGGGTCTCAAGACGATGCGAGCGGGCTAATTGAACGGAGCACATTATGTACGCGGTAATCGAAAGCGGTGGCAAGCAGCACCGGGTCGCCGAGGGCGAGACCCTGAAACTGGAAAAGATCGAGGTGCCCACCGGCGAGACGGTGGAGTTCGACAAGGTCCTGATGGTCGGCGGCGATGAAGTAAAGATCGGCACCCCGCTGGTAGAAGGCGGCAAGGTGACCGGCGAGGTGGTTTCCCACGGACGCCACAAGAAGATCAGGATCGTCAAGTTCAATCGCAGGAAGCACTTCCGGAAGGAGACTGGTCATCGCCAGTGGTTCACCGAGGTGAAGATAACCGGCATCAATGCCTGACGGAGGGCTGAGTAATGGCACACAAGAAAGCAGGCGGTAGTACCCGTAACGGGCGCGACTCCATCAGCAAACGCCTCGGCGTCAAGCGTTTTGGCGGCCAGGACGTCAAGGCGGGCAACATCATCGTGCGCCAGCGCGGCACGCGCTTCCACGCCGGTGAGAATGTCGGCATGGGCAAGGACCACACCCTGTTCGCCAAGGCGGACGGCAAGGTCGAGTTTGTCGAGCGCGGGCCGAAGAGCCGCAAGTTCGTACAGGTGGTGAGTGCCTGATTTCGCGGCCGAAGCGAACCGGGAGAAGGCCTCGTCATTTGACGGGGCCTTTTTGTATGATCAGGATGAGGTTCTCACTAACGAACTGGGCTGAGCGCACGGGATGGCTTTTTGGACACGCCACGAGTACATCCATGTAGGCTCGACTGCGGCCGTCCATGGCCGCAGACGGCCCTGCAAGGCCATCCCGTGCACGCACCCCTTATATCGCCGTAGTCCCTGAACCGAACCATGAAATTCGTCGACGAGGCAAGCATCAATGTCCACGCGGGAAAAGGCGGTAACGGCTGCCTGAGTTTCCGGCGCGAGAAGTACATTGAGAAGGGCGGTCCCGACGGCGGCGACGGGGGCGACGGCGGCAGCGTGATCATCGAGGCGGACGAATCCCTCAACACCATGGTCGACTACCGCTTCCAGCGCAGCTACCGCGCGCAGAACGGCGAGGCGGGCCGCGGCCGCAACTGCACCGGCAAGAGCGGCGAGGATCTCGTGCTCAGGGTGCCCGTGGGCACCACGGTGATCGACGAGGATGTCGGCGACGTGCTGGGCGACCTGTCCGCCGCCGGGCAGCAGCTGGTGGTGGCCCAGGGCGGGTTCCACGGGCTCGGCAACACGCGCTTCAAGTCGAGCACCAACCGCGCCCCGCGCCAGACGACGGCCGGCAGCGAGGGGGAAACCCGGCGGCTGAAACTCGAGCTCAAGGTGCTGGCGGACGTGGGGCTGCTCGGCCTTCCCAATGCCGGCAAGTCGACCCTGATCAGCGCCGTGTCCTCCGCGAAGCCGCGGGTGGCGGACTACCCCTTCACCACGCTGGTGCCGAATCTCGGCGTGGTCAGCGTCGAGGCGCACCGCAGCTTCGTGATGGCGGACATCCCGGGGCTGATCGAGGGTGCCTCCGAGGGTGCCGGGCTCGGCATACGCTTCCTCAAACACCTCACCCGCAACCGCATACTCCTGCACCTCGTGGACATGGCGCCCTATGACGGCACGGAGCCGCAGGAGGGCGCGCTCGCCATCGTCCGGGAGCTTGCGCGCTTCAGCCCCGCGCTGGCGGAGCGGGAACGCTGGCTGGTCCTGAACAAGCGCGACCTGCTGGATGAGGACACTTTCGCGCAGCGCCGCCGGGCGGTCATCGAGGCGCTCGGCTGGGAGGGTCCGGTCTACGAGATCTCGGCTATCTCTGGCGACGGAACACGCGCGCTCTGCGGCGACCTGATGACACACCTGGAGCACTGCCGGACGCGGGAGGCGCAGGACCCTTCCCTCGCGGAACAGGAGGCGGGCCTGCAGCGCCGCATGCAGGAGGAGGCACGCCGGCGCATCGAGGCGTTGCGGGCCGCTCGTCGCAGGTCGGCGCCCGATGACGACGACGGCGACGACGATGATTATGATGTCGAAGTGGAATACAGGCCCTAGAAAGAAATGACCGATCGCACCGAAATTGCCGCATCGCGCCGCTGGGTCGTAAAAGCCGGCAGCGCGCTGCTGACCGCCGACGGCAGCGGTCTCGACGAGGCTGTCATCACCACGCTGGTCGAGCAGCTGGTCCGCCTGCGTGCGTCAGGCAGCGAGGTGGTGCTGGTGTCCAGCGGTGCGGTTGCCGCGGGCGTGGCGCGTCTTGGCTGGTCGGACAGGCCGCACCGGCTGCACGAACTGCAGGCGGCGGCCGCCGTCGGCCAGTCGGTGCTGGTACAGAGCTACGAGTCGGTGTTCAAGCGCCACGACATCGCCACGGCGCAGGTCCTCCTGGGCCACGACGATGTCACCGCGCGGGATCGCTACCTGAATGCCCGCGGCACGCTCAAGGCGCTGCTGGAACTGGGTGTCGTACCCATCGTCAACGAGAACGACACCGTGGTCACCGAGGAGATTCGCTTCGGCGACAACGACACGCTGGCGGCGCTGGTCGCCAATCTCATCGACGCGGATACCCTCGTGCTGCTGACGGACCAGCAGGGACTCTACCGGGAGGATCCGCGCCTGAACCCGGACGCCGAACTGGTGGAGACCAGCGACGTCAACGACCCGGCGCTGGACGGCATGGCCGGCGACGGCGGCGCGCTCGGTCGCGGCGGCATGGTGACCAAGGTGCGCGCGGCGCGGCTCGCGGCCCGTTCGGGAACCGAGACGGTGATCGCCTCCGGCCGTACCGGGAACATCCTCGAAAAAGTGGCGGCCGGTGACAATGTAGGGACGTGGCTGCGCACCGGGAGGCTACCGCAGAACGCGCGCAAGCAGTGGCTCGCGGGCATGGTGCAGACCACCGGCAGCGTGGAGCTGGATGCGGGCGCCGTGAAGGTGCTGCGCGAATCCGGCCGCAGCCTGCTGCCGGTCGGGGTATGCGGCGTGCGCGGCAACTTCTCGCGCGGCGACATGGTGTCCTGTCGCGACGACGCCGGCAACGAGATCGCCCGCGGCCTGATCAATTACGGTTCACAGGAGACGCGCCGCATCATGGGTTCGGCGTCGAAGGATATCGAGTCGATCCTGGGCTACCAGGGTGACGAGGAACTCATCCACCGCGATAACCTGATACTGGTATAGGCAGCGTCAACGCCATTGCGGCGATGCCTGTCATTCCCGCCTGCGCGGGAATGGCTCGCAATAGTCGGCTAACTAAGCCACTTGCCGATGGGTGTCTTCACCCAGAGGAAGTCCATCAGCTTTTTCATGCCCTCGGCGCTCTTCTCGTCGTAGGGATAGCCGTTCTGCATCTTGCCGCCGAAACGGTCGATCACGATGGGCATCTCGTGGCAGTAGCCGCGCATGCCTTTCTTGCCGTTCACCTGGCCGATGCCGGAGTTCTTGCGGCCGCCGAAGGGCGCCGCGGGGATGCCGTAGCTCACCGCCATGTCGTTCACGCTGCAGGCGCCGGTGTCGATGGACGTCGCCATCCGGTAACCCTTCTCCTTGTCCTGCGTCCAGACGTTGCCGTTCAGGCCGAACTCCGAGTCGTTGGCCAGCCGCAGTGCTTCCTCTTCGCTGTCCACCTTCTGGATACAGAGGATGGGCCCGAAGGTTTCCAGCAGCATGATGTCCATGGTGTTGTTCACTTCCGTGATTACCGTCGGCTCGTAGTACAGGCCTGGCAGGTCCGGGTTGCGGCGCCCGCCCATGTGGATGGTGGCGCCCTTGGCGCGGGCGTCCTCGACGTGTGACTCGATGATGCTCATCTGCCGGTCCCAGAACACCGCGCCGACGTCTTCGTCCCAGCCGTGCTGCTGGCCCTGCCGCAGGGCCTTGCCCTTGTCCAGCACCAGGCGCAGGAACTCGTCGTACACGTCCTTCACCACGTAGATGCGCTCGGTGCCGCAGCAGTAGTGGCCGGTGTTCATGCATGACCCCACCCACGCGCCGTCCGCCGCGCGATCGAGGTCCGCGTCGGCGCACACGATCATCGCGTCGTTGCCGCCCAGTTCCAGCGTCACCGGGATGAGCTGACTGGCGCAGGCCTCCGCCACCTTGCGGCCGGTCGCGACGGAGCCGGTGAAGGACACCTTGTCCACGCCGCCGTTGACGATGGCCGCCCCGGTCTCGCCGTCGCCGAGCAGCACCTGCAGGACGCCCTCGGGCAGTCCCGCCTGTTTGAAGATATCCTCCGCCAGCCTGGCGGAGTAGGGGGTGACCTCTGAGCCCTTCGCGACCACCGTGTTACCCGCGAGTATGGCCTGGGTAGCCTGGTTCATCACCAGGACGAAGGGGCCGTTCCAGGGTGTGATGAGGCCGACGACGCCCAGCGGCTTATAGACGATGCGCAGCTGCTTCATCAGGCCGAGGATGCCGTGTACCCTGCGCTTGCGGGGTTTGAGGAATTTCTCCGCATTCCTGGCGTAGTAGCAGAGCTGGTCCGCCACGGAGAACACTTCCATGCTCATGGCGTCCGTGCGGCACTTGCCCGTCTCCTTCACCACCGTATCGATAATCTCCTCCTGCCGCTCGATAACGATCCTGAGGGCCCGCTCCACGATGGCGGCGCGTTCTTGCATGGACGTCTTCGCCCATGCCGGTTGCGCGACCCGCGCCTTGCTGATGGCCTGCGCGACGTCCTCGGCATTGGCGCAGACGAGCTCGCCGGTGTATTCCAGCGTGACCGGGCTGCGCAGCTTGAGGTGGCGACGGGTGTCGTTGGATTCGATGGATTCGTAGATAGACATGGCGTCCTCCTGCAGGGAAGCGCCTAAACTAATGATCATTAGTTTGGCTGTCAATGAGTATAGCGCTTTCCGCGCCGCGCAGGGCGCGGCAGGGCCCGACAGGCCGATTTCCTGAACCGTGGAACACAAGTGGGGGCGATTGTGGAATAATGCGCGGCTTGCTCTGGGAAGACCCGCTGGCGCCCATGGAACTGACGCCCTCCACAATACTCGTTGTCTACTGCCTGGCCATCGCGCTGTTTTCGCTGGCCGGGGGCCTGCTGCCGGGCTGGATCCGCATGACCCACACGCGGACCCAGGTGATCATGAGCCTGGTGTCGGGGCTGATGCTGGGGGTGGCGTTCTATCACCTCTTGCCGCACAGTACGGCGCTCCTCGGGGGCGTGGACGGGGTGGATACGGCGGTCTGGTGGCTGATGGCGGGGCTGATCACGATGCTGCTGTTGCTGCGGGTGTTCCATTTCCACCAGCACGACTTCAGCCACGAGGAGGGCCAGCACCACGATCACCACGGACACGGTGCCGATGCCGCCGCGCACGGCCTGAGTTGGGTCGGCATCGCCTTCGGCCTCGCCCTGCACACGCTGATTGATGGTGTCGCGCTCGGGGCGACGATGTACGGTTCTGGCGGGCAGGCGGGCCTGATCGGGCTCGGCGTGTTCCTCGCGATCCTCCTGCACAAACCATTGGATGCCATGTCCATCGTCACCGTCATGGAAGCAGGAGGCTGGAGCCGGGGTGCGCGCACCGTGACCAACCTGGTGTTTGCCCTGATGTGTCCCCTCGGAGCGCTGCTGTTTTTCTTCGGCGTCGACCTGCTGGGCGACGGCAGTAACGTGATCGTCGCCGGTGCGCTGGCCTTCGCGGCGGGTGCATTCATCTGTATCGCTTTGGGCGACCTGCTCCCCGAGGTACACTTTCACAGCCACGACAAGGTGAAGCTCAGTCTCGCCTTCCTGCTGGGGATTGTCGTCGCCTACGGGATCGGCGGCGTGGAACCGGCCGGCATGCATCTCTCCGGGCACTGACAGGAGTTCTGGTCCGATGGTCAAACGCGTTATCTACCCGCCCATGTGGCTGGCTTTCGGCCTGGTCGCGGTATTCACTCTCAACGAGTTCTACCCGGGTCCGCGCTTCACCTCGACTTTGTTCCAGGTCGTGGGGGGTGCCGTCATTCTCCTTGGCCTTGTGCTACTGGTGATAGCGGGAGGCCTGTTCCGTCGTGCGGGCACCGATCTCATCCCGTTTCGCAATGTCAGCGCGCTGGTCACCGACGGGGTATACCGCTATACAAGGAATCCCATGTACCTCGGCATGGCGCTCGTGCTGCTGGGCTGCGCCCTCACGGTCGGGGCGGCCCATGCGCTCGTGATCCCTGTCGTGTTCGCTGTCATTATCGATTTACGTTTCATCCGTCCGGAGGAAGCGATGCTGCGCGAGCTGTTCCCCGTGGAGTTTCCCGTGTACTGCGCGCGCGTGCGGCGCTGGATTTAAACGGAAAACTCGCTAAGCTACGGGTATCTCTCGCAAGGATTGCAGACAGCGACCGCGGGGATGCGTCGAAATCACCTGGAGATAGCATGAAGAAGCAATTGATTACCGCCCTGGGCTGCCTGGCCCTGTCGCTACCGGCCGCACCGTTGCTGGCCGAGGAAGTGGATGCCGACCTCTGTCTCGACTGCCATGAGCCCGCCGAGGACTGGGAGGGTATGACGGTGGACGAGATCATGGCGGAGGCCGTCAGCGCCGATATCGCGCGCCACGCGGGTAACGAGGAAATCGGCGAGGCGCAATTGCGCCAGATGATCGAGGCGCTTGTCGCCCAGTAGACTTACCGGCGTTTACACCCAGCCGGTGAGTTGATCACGGGCGATGGCCGCCAGCGCGTCGATGTGCGCCGGTGAGCTGTTCAGGCAGGGTATGTACTGGTAGCGCTCACCACCGGCGCCCATGAAGTAGTCGCGGTTCTCCACCGCGATTTCCTCCAGTGTCTCCAGGCAGTCCGAGGAGAAACCGGGGGCGATGACCTGTATGGACTTTACGCCCTGTCCCGGGAGCTCCTTCAGCGTCATGTCGGTATAGGGCTTGAGCCATTCCTGGCGGCCAAAGCGTGACTGGAAGGTCGTCAGGTAATCGTCCTCTCCCAGGCCCAGTTCCTCGGCCACCAGGCGCGAGGTTTTCAGGCATTCGCAGTGGTAGGGATCGCCCTCGTCGAAGTAGCGGCGGGGAATGCCGTGGTAGGAGAACAGGAGCCTGTCGGCGCTGCCGTGTTCCTCGCGGAATGCGCGGATACTCCGCGCAACTGCCCGGATATAGGCCGGGTGGTCGTGATAGTGGCTGACAAAACGCAATTCCGGGAGCCAGCGGCGGCGCGTGAAGTCGGCGGCCAGGGCGTCGAAGGTCGAACCGGTCGTGGAGGCGCTGTACTGCGGGTACAGGGGCAGCACGACCAGCCGGCGTACGCCGCGCTCGAGCATGCCCTGCAAGACATCGGCAATCGAGGGGGCGCCGTAGCGCATGGCGAATTCCACGATGACCTGTTCGCCGAATTCCTCGCGCATGTTTTGCTGCAGCGCGTCGGCCTGGTCCTGCGTGTGGAACATCAGGGGTGAGCCGCGCTCGGTCCACACCGAACGGTACGCCGCCGCGGAACGGGCGGGACGGATGTTCAGGATGATGCCGTTGAGAATGAACCACCAGATCGCACGCGGCGTCTCCACTACCCTCGGGTCGGACAGGAATTCCTTCAGGTAGGTCCTTAACGCCTTTTTCTCCGGCGCCGCAGGCGTGCCCAGGTTGGTAATCAGCACGCCCGTGCGCGGTACCTGGTCGTGGTCGAAGTCTTGCGTGCCGGTGAATTTCATCCACGGACGATAGCGGTTTGCCTCACCGATGCCAAGTCGAAGTGGTTCCTGGAATCCGTATAGCTTGAGGAGGATTGCAGCTGCAGGGGGTGAGCCCGGTACTCATCCGTGGGACCGTCTGGCGACATGGATGTCGCCAGCCGAGCCTGCACATGGACGTGCGCTTTTTGGTGCGGCCGGCGCTCCGGTGTCCCAGGGATGAGTACCGGGCTCATCCCTGGAAGTTGCAAGCCTCAGTCCAGGAAGCGCTGGTGCACTTCCCAGGCGTCCGCGACTCCACTGCCCTCTGCGTGGCAGGAGTTGCAATCCTCACGCACATCGCCGTTGTCGATGGCGGCCTGCGTGGTCTCGAAGCTGCCGCCGTAGAAGGTCATGTGGCCCGCGGCGTCGTCGCTGTCGTGACAACTGGAGCACACGGCGGACACCGGCGTGACGACCGTGTCGTCGGCCGGGTCGTTGATATCGTCCCCGGTATCGATGGTCGTCGCGAGTACGCCGTCCGCCAGCGGCAGGGTAAAGCCGTCCTCCGTGTGGCAGCTGACACAGTTGGCGAGGTTGCCCGGGTAGTGCACGTGCTCCTCGTCGTAGACGTGCAGGCTGAACGCCATGAAGCCGACGATCTGCAGGGGGTTCTCGCGTATGCCGGCGGCGTGTATGGCGTGCACCATGGTCTTGAAGTCGACCGACTCCTCGCGCTTGCCGTCCGTCGCCTGGGCGCGGTCGTTCTCAATGCCGAACAGGCGCTGGCGCAGGTCGGTATTGCGCGCGTTGTGGCAACTGTTACAGCTGTCGATGTTGTCCGCGCGGTTATTGCCGTGCAGGATCAAGGTGCTGTGGCAGGTGTTGCATTGCTCGATAGTGACCGAGGTGCGCCTTGCCACCGGGTCGCCGTCAGGCTCGTCGATGGAGAAAAACTCCGTGGCGTCCCCGACCGGGACATCCACCAGTGAGTCCCCGCCGAAATCGAAACTGGGGTGGCCCTCGACGGTCGCGATGCCGCTGCCCGTCGCCTCTATGCCCGGCGGCAGCGAGCCGTCGGGAATGGCGACCGGCAGGGTGACGGTGTAGCTGCCGTCGCCGCTGGGTATCGCGTCAGCCAGCGCGTCGGCCTGGACCTGGCTGGCGTTGTTGGCGGGCGTATCCGCGTCGAAATTACCCGCGTTGTTGTAGTCCACGGTATCCCAGGCGATGCCCACCGCCAGCCGCGCATCGTCGTTGGCGAAGATCGGGTCGCTCTGGATGTCGTAGGCTTCATCCGTCTGCGGGTTGCTGACCTTGAAGGTGACCTCCGGGAACTCGCCCTGCCTGGTATTGCGAACATCGAGGATTTCCGCAAGCAGGGTATCCCTGGCCTCCTCCACTTCGATGCTGTGGCTCTGCTGCACACTGGCCGAATCGTGGCACTGGGAGCAGTTGGCGTCGTCGGTCTGTCCCCCTGCGTGGGCGCTGAAATCCAGTTCTTCATGACAACTGCCGCAGGCCGCCATACCGGCGACCTCGGCCCAGTTATCGCCCTGTGCGGTGAGTACCAGGTCTTCCCGGTCGCCGACCGTACCTGTGCCCACGTGGCAGTTCACGCAGTTGCGGATGTCCTGGGGATAAACGAGGGTAGAGTAGTCGTGCACGCCGCCGCGGAAACCGTAGATCAGGTATTCACCGCCCGCCTGCACACTGGGCAGGTTCTGGCCCATGTGGATCTTGTGGATCATCACCTTCATGTCCACCGTGTTGGTGCTGTCAGGGTCCGTGGTGCCCGGGTTGTGGCAGGTCACGCAGTATTCCATATCACGGCGCGGGCCGAAGCCACCGCCGTGGGCGCCGAGCGGGTCGTGGCAGCGATTGCAGTTTGCGGTCGCGGCGATATCCATGTTGAAGACACCTTCGGTCGCGCCGGTTGCCGGAACCCAGTCGATGATCGGGTTGGCGTAGGCTCCCGCCTCGTTGTTGTCGAACTGCATCGACACCCGGTGGGTGAGGTTGGGGTCGTAGCTGATGTTGAGGCCTTCGGCTGCGGCCTGCGCCTGTACGTCTTCCGGCAGGTTAGTGAGATCGGTGGCGAAGCGATAGGTGTACTGGCCTTCCCCGTGGTTGGTGAATTCGCCGAAGGGGTGGTCGTCGTCGTCGCGCTCGTAGTTGGCCTGCAGCCGGTCCTCGGTGCCGTCGCCGTACGCGGGGTTGGCTACCGTGTTGATATAGGACTGCCAGGTGCCGGTGAGGTTGCCCAGGGGGCTCATTTCCAGCTTGGCGAGCACGAAGCGCACGTCCTCGGACGTCAGGTCGGTGATGGCCACGTTATTGCCATCGCTGAGCTGGAAATTGATCACAGCCTGGTTGTTCTCGTTCACTTCCGCGCTGGAGATGACCGCGTTCAGTTCCTCCGCTTCGGAGTAGCTGGTGGGTCCCGGTGGCACAGGCTCGGGCGGAACGGGCTGCCCCGGGGGCGGCGGCCCGG
>CAJIAY010000326.1_pt1 | contig 15673 bp, 13 predicted proteins | sample 9199221 | NCBI WGS metagenome assembly CAJIAY01 (sample SAMEA7708283, study PRJEB35096) | sediment metagenome | biome: marine neritic benthic zone biome [ENVO:01000025]; feature: sediment [ENVO:00002007]; material: shallow marine sediment [ENVO:03000034] sea grass bed [ENVO_01000059] ...
GGCAGGTCCATGCCTGCACAGGTGATCGCCGCCGATCCGGAAGGGGAGCGCTGTGTGTTGCGAGTGTCGCAGCCGTTGGACACCTACGTCACGGCGGCGCGGCGCGAGCGGGACTTGCTGGTGGGCGAGGACGTGGCCGCTATCGGCAACCCGAGAGGCCTCGAGACCTCCCTGTCGCGAGGACTGGTCGCGCAGAAACGCACGAGGGACGGGAAGGCGTTGATCCAGACCGATGCGGCGATTTCCTCCGGCTCTTCCGGCGGTGGGTTGTTCGACATGTCGGGAAACCTCGTCGGTATCACCACCTTCAAGGTGTCGTCAGGGGAGAGCCTCAATTTCGCTATCGCGATTGACGAGTTCTGCCGCTGAAATCTCTCCCAAAACATGACCGCGCCCGCATCCCTGGTCCACCCGGATCCATACGTGGGCAGCGTGCGGGGAACTGAGTCCTGAACTGGAATGGCTGGGACTTCGTATCCGCTGTTTATTGGCATCCGGAAGGCGCTATGGGCCGCATCAGGACATCGGGCACAAGGCCGTTTGCAGTCGCCTGGGTAGTGGTGCTGGCGGGGTGCCTGCTGTCTGGCTGTGGTGCCGGTTCCGATGGGCCGTTGGACAACTACCTGACGCGTCTGTCGCGTAGCCTCGATCGCGCGATCGAGCCGGGCGCTGAGCGCCTGCCCCCGTTGCCCCGCGCTCGCGACCTGAAGCTTGACCTGCAGTCTGGCTCTATCGGCCTGCTGGACTTTCTTGCGCTGGGAGGCTGCGAGCTCAGCATCACAATCGGCAGCATCAACAGCAGCCTGGGTAAACTGGCCACTGAATCCCAGCGATTGCTGCTCGAGCTCGAATTCCTCTCGCTCGCACCGGCCTGCATCGGCTCGCTGGACCCTGCGGAGGACGGTGAACTGATCACCGCCCTGCAAGCCGCGGTCGCCGACAAGCAACGAGGGCTGCCTGCCCGGATCTGGAATGCGACCCTCGGCGGTCCGGAATACCGCGCCTTCTGGAAACGCCCCGGCCACCTCGGCAACTACCCGGCGGACACGGGCAGCGAGGTAGTCACCGCGTTGGCGCGTCTTGCACAGCTCTCTACGCGCTGGCTTGACGGGGACTACGAGGCCGGCAGTAATGAACTTGAACACCTGCTGGGTGATATTCGGCGCGGCGATGGCGGTGCCTTGCTGGCGTCGCTCGACGTGCAGCGTGCCGGGCTTGCCGGCGCGGCGTCCGCCCTGCAGGACAGGGTAGAAGGGTCGCCTGTCTGTCTCGACAACAGGCCCAGCCCTGAGGGCAGGATCGTCGACAACGTGGTGCGCAAGTTTTTCATCGGCGAAGTACAACCCTGGTCGGTACAGGTCGCTCGCCGGCGGACTGAACTTATATCGCCGGTGCTGGCGCTTGAGTTAAACCTGGCGCAGGTTGCGCCGCCCGCTTACCGGCAGTGGTCCCAACAGCGTGACCAGCTGCTGTCGAGTGCCGTGAAGGCGCCGCGCGAGCATGCGCGCGGCCTCGCGGCTATTCTGGAATCCTGTGGGCTGCGCCCGGGGGTGGAATCGGGCGAGACCGGGTGATGGCGACTACTTACACTTGGGGTGTTTGTCCTTGTGTAAATTGCAGTTCTTTATGTTGCCGAAGTTGCCGAGGTTTTCCACCTCATCACCGCATTGCAGCAGCAGGATGCCCTGGGCGGTACACAGGCAGCTGCAACTCTTGGTATAGTCCGTTGCTCCAATCATTTCGGGCATGTTGAGAGAAAGAATCGCGCCGGATGCACGATCTTCGTCATGGTTCTCCAGGCTAACGCGGTCCGGCTCTTCGGCGAACGCCGTGAAACTGCAGGCCAGGACTAGTACGACAAAAAACGATCTCGATTTCATTAGCACCACCTCACTATATGAACGGGGGTAAGAGTTTCACGGAGGCAGCAATTTTTATTTGTCGAATGGAATAGCGATAAGCATCCCACCAAAAACCTGCTGTAGCACCCAGTTCAGCTCCTCTTCGCTGCGCGCTTGCCTGTACAGCCCTCCACCCAGTTCTGCCGTATTGAACAACAGGCGACTGAAATCAACATCCTGGTGTTCATTGATTATCTCGATGATGCTCACGCCGGCAGGTACCCTGACAGTGTAGCCGTATCCAGCGTATTCGGCATCCAGCGGTATGCCGTGATTGTGTAAATATTTGGCCCAGTCATCAAGGTTATAGTCAGCACCACTGGTCGTGTCGTAGTCCCCGGACGGGATGTACTGCCTGGTGATGGAGTCCAGCGCCACTACCTCGCGGCGGAAGGTCAGCTCTCCGGGTTCGCCTTCCGTCTGGCAGCCGTTTTGATTTTCTGCCGGAGCGGACTGGCAGCTGCAGGTACCCGGGTACCTCGACACGCAAAGGCCACCCGGGCTGTTCTCCGCCTGGGTGCAAAGATCAATGTCTGTATTCCCCCAGCAAGCGGCGGACTCACCGAAGAATGGCGGTTCCGCCGTCTCCAATGCCACGAATTCAGCCACCGGCAGGGGATCGCCCTCATCGCCGGCGAGGGCATCGGGCACCGTGAGCCCCATTTCTGTGTAAGCCGCCTTCAATGCGGTGGAGTTGCCAGTGCTATCCGCCTTGGCTGAGTTACCCGGGTTGTTCACGATATAGATGATGAAAATGGGAGCGCAGCTATCCGGCGCGCTCAGCGGTGATTCGAAGCGATCCCACTGAGAGATATAGGCGTCGGGGTCGGCCAGGGTTTGCGGCGTGCCTGCACCCCCGTTGCTGTGGTAGCCGCCCTCGAGGTAGTTATACAGGTCCCGGACGAGGTCGCCATAGGCGTTATTGGAGTTTCTCTGTTCTTCCGGACCGGTGCTGTTGCTGAAAATTGTATCGAGCACCCCGTTGAATGCCGCCTGGTTCTGCTCGTCGAGTAGATTCAAGCCGTAGCGGACGTACCCCGCGTCGTTGTCGGAGGAATTGCCGCCCGTCACATATTCAACGAGACCCACGTTAAGTTCGCCCGTTCTTGCCGCCAGTACCTGGCCGATCGCCAAAACAGCAGATTGTCCCTGCGTGTTGTCGCCGGGCCATTTCTGCGAGGAGACAGCCCAGTTCGAGGAGTTGTCCAGTACAAACATGACAGTGGGCACTTGCTGCGAGTAATCACACCAGGCCGGTGTAAACACCGCCCGTAATGGTGGCACTGTCTGACCCCAGAACTGATTGACCGAATTCCCGGGTATGCTGAAGGTGCAGTCCGGGTGTTGCTCCCCGCAGCCTTCCCACCCCATGAATTGCCACCCACTGCGGGGATCGGCAGTGTAGGTAACGTGGTAGTCGTTTACGACCACGTTTGGGCAGGGCTGTGCTTCGAGGAGGCAGTCGTTAGAGCCGGTCGATGACCTGATGTCGCCGTCACCAACGATTTCGAGGGGATGTGAGCACGCCCACAGGATACCCGACACCAAGAGGATTAAAGTTAAGCGCATAAAGGTTCCGTCCCTGGCAGACTGTTATTCTTGTTTGCTTGTTGTCGGCGTCAGTATAGCAACCCAGGCAGCAATGCATTTCCGCTCCGGAGCATTGTGTGAATTCGTGCACAATAACTACCAGATATGCACCCGCTCCTCGGGCGGCAGGTACAGGGCGTCGCCTTCCCTGACCTCGAAAGCCTCGTACCACGCATTGATGTTGCGCTGCGGCGCCTGGCCACGGACGATTTCCGGCGAGTGCGGCCGGGTCAGCATCATGTTGCGCAACGCGTCCTCCCGCGTCTTGCCGCGCCACACCTGTGCCCACGCCATGAAGAAGCGCTGGTCGCCGGTGTAACCGTCTATGACCGGAGCCTCGTCTTCGCCCAATGACATCCGGTAGGCGGTGTAGGCCATCTCGAGTCCACCCAGGTCACCGATGTTCTCGCCCATGGAGAGGTCACCGTTGACGCAGGTCTCGTCGTCGCCGGGTATCGGGCAGTAGCGACTGAACTGCTCGCCCAGTCGCTCGGTTTTCGCGCGGAATTTCTCTGCCGTTTCCTCTGACCACCAGTCGCGCAGTCGCCCCTGGTCATCGAACTGTCGCCCCTGGTCGTCGAAGCCGTGGCCGATCTCGTGGCCGATGACGGCCCCGATCGCGCCATAGTTCACGGCGGGGTCCGCCATCACGTCGAAGAAGGGCGGTTGCAGGATCGCGGCGGGAAACGTGATCTGGTTCTTCAGCGGATCGTAGTAGGCGTTTACCGTCTGTGGCGTCATCAGCCACTCCTTGCGGTCGACGGGTTCGTCCAACCGGCTGACGCGACGCTGCCACGCGAACTCCCGCGCGTTGTTTACGCTCTCGAATAATTTCCCGGGTTCGATTTCCAGTTTGCTGTAGTCGCGCCACTCCTGGGGGTAGCCGATGCGCGGGTCGAAGCTCGCGAGTTTCTTCAATGCAGCGTCGCGCGTGTCTTCGTCCATCCACTCGAGCGACTCAAGGCGCGCCTCCATTGCGAGGGTGAGGTTCCGGACCAGCTCGTCCATCTTCGCCTTGTGTTCGGGCGGGAAGTACCTGTCCACGTAAGCCTGGCCTACGCCCTCGCCGATATTATGGTTTACGAGGCTGACCCCGCGCTTCCAGCGTTCACGCTGTTGCTCGGTGCCCTTCAGGGTTCTGCCGTAGAAGTCGAACTGCGCCTCGTCGAAGGCCCGCGGCAGCAGGTTCGAAGAGGTGCGTACGCGGTGAAACGTGAGGTATTGCTTCCAGGTCTCGAGGGGCAGGGATTCAAGCAGGGCGGCACCGCCCGCGATAGCGGTCGTTTCACCGACCACGAACTGTTGCCTGTCCGGTAGTCCCGAGGTGGCCAGTACCGTGTCCCAGTCGATCTGCGGCGCCAGCAATTTCAGCTCGTCACGGTCCATCGGGTTGTAGGTGGCCTGTACGTCGCGGCGCTGCGCCGGTGTCCAGTGCACCTCGGCGAGTTGCGTCTCGAGGTCGAATATCCTGTCGGCATTGCCGGCCGCGTCATCGTCGCCGAGCAGTGTGAACACCGTCGTGATGTAGTCGCGGTAGGCCTGACGGTAGCCGTCGTACTCGGGGCCCTCGGTGACGTAGTAGTCTCGCCCCATACCCAGGCCGGACTGGCCGAGAAAAACCGCGTAGCGGCTGGTGGCCGCCGGGTCGGCGTGGATACCCGCGCTGACCGGGCCGGACATATGGGTGTCCCCGAGCAGCGCCATCAGGTCAGCGCGCGACTGCACGGCAGCGATCCGGTCGAGGTCCGGTTGTATTGGCGCGATGCCGCGCCGTTCTATGGTTGCCTCGTCCATCCACGCGGCGTAAAGGTCGGCGACTTTTTGCTGCGTCGGGTCCGTCAACGCCCGGTTGGCGAGTTCTTCCAGCAACTCGTGCACGTTTTCTTCCGTCTTGTCACCCAGCATCGTGAACGCCCCATAGCGGGATTTGTCCGCCGGTATCTCGACGGTGTCGAGCCAGGTGCCGTTGACGTAGCGGTAGAAGTCGTCTCCCGGGTCCACGCTGGTGTCCATCTGGGCGGTGTCGATGCCGAACGTTCCCAGTGCGGGAGCGGCCGCGGCGGTGCTCCTGGTTTCGTGCACGGTGCCTGCGCACGCGAACACGATAGGGAGGAGGAATGCAGCCATAAGGTGAGGGAATCGCATGGGGGTCCTTTCGGTTGGTAAGACGCGGTCTAGTCGCCAGACCGTGTACGCGCAGCGGGGCGGTTGACCGCGTTGCTGTTGGTCAGCGGCGAGTATACCGGTGTGCCATGGAGGAAAAAACTGTTCGCGGCTACCCTGTTTTACTCAAGGCAGCTGTCATGTTATTTGCTGTTTTCCGGATGCGGGGCTATAGTCGGGTCGCAAAATAACGCGGAGAAACGGTGATGTACCCGGCTGTTCACGCCCAGTCCAGGCCGGAAAAGCCCGCCATCATCATGGGCGGGGGCTCGACCGTCAGCTATCGTCAACTGGACCAGCGTTCCAACCAGTGCGCCCACCTTTACACGTCGCTGGGGCTGTCCGCCAACGACGGCATCGCGCTGTTCATGGAGAACGGCCCCGACTATTTCTACGCCGCCTGGGGTGCGCAGCGCTCCGGGCTTTACTACACACCGATCTCCACTCACCTCGCCCCTGACGAGGTCGCCTACATCGTCGACAACTGCGAGGCGCAGGTCGTGGTGGTGTCCCACGCGCTGCGCGATGTCGCGGCGCAGGTGCGTAAAGAGTTGCCGCGGGTTCGTGCCTGGCTGATGGTGGGCGGAACGGCGGAGGGCTTCGACGGTTTCGAGTCGGCGCTGGACGGGTGCCCGGTCACGCCGATAGACGACGAACTGGAAGGCTGTGCGATGCTCTATTCGTCCGGCACGACCGGCTACCCCAAGGGCATCAAGAACCCCAACCCGGAGCGGCCCGCGGGGACGCCCGGTCCTTTTGAGCTCGGCATCATGGGCAGCTTCGGCATGAGCGAGGATACCGTCTACCTCTCGCCCGCGCCCCTGTACCACGCCGCGCCCCTGCGTTTCTGCATGGCGATGCACCGGCTCGGCGCGACCGCCGTGGTCATGGAGCATTTCGACCCGGAGCGGGCGCTCGCACTGATCGAGCAGCACAGGGTCACCTTCAGCCAGTGGGTACCCACCATGTTCATCCGCATGATGAAGCTGCCGCAGGCGGTGCGTGACAGATATGATGTGTCCAGCCAGGAGGTTGTCGCCCACTCGGCGGCGCCCTGTCCCGTCGAGGTGAAGCAGCAGATGATCGAGTGGTGGGGGCCGATCCTGGTGGAATATTACGGCGCGACCGAGGGCCATGGCGGCACCCAGATCAACTCCGGGGAGTGGCTGGCCCACCCGGGCTCCGTGGGCCGGCCCACCTACGGCAGCGTGCACATCGTCGACGACGACGGCAACGCGTTGCCCCCCGGTGAGATCGGTACGGTGTATTTCAAGGGCGGCGCCCCCTTCGAGTACCACAAGAGCGGCGACAAGACGGCGGACTCCCGGCTCGGTGACATGTCCACCGTCGGCGACGTGGGCTATGTCGACGAGGAGGGTTTCCTGTACCTCACCGACCGCAAGGCGAACATGATCATCAGCGGCGGCGTGAACATCTACCCGCAGGAAACGGAGAACGCGCTGATCATGCACCCGGCGGTGGTGGATGTCGCCGTGGTCGGTGTGCCGAACGACGAGATGGGTGAAGAGGTCAAGGCCGTGGTCGAGCCCGTGGACTTTGACGGGGCGGGCGCCGAGCTGGAGGGCGAGCTCATCGACTGGTGCCGCGAGCGGCTTTCCCACGTCAAGTGCCCGCGCAGCGTCGACTTCGAGCGCAAGCTGCCGCGCTCGGATGCGGGCAAGCTGTTCAAGCGCCGGATCAGGGAGCGCTACTGGGAAGGGCATGAGAGCGTCATTGCCTGATCGCCGCCCACTCCGCAGGGATCAGTTTCGGGAGAAGCATTAACACCATGCATACACGAGACATGTTCAACCTCGAGGGACGCGTTGCGCTGGTGACCGGCGGCGGTCACGGCATCGGGCGCCACCTGAGTCTCGGCCTCGCGGAGGCAGGAGCCGACGTGATCGTGGTCGGGCGCAAGCTGGAGCCCCTGCAGGAGGTGGCCGAGATGATCGAGTCCCTCGGCCGCCGGGCCTGGGTGCTGCAGGCGGACCTCGGTGATACCGATGCGATCGATACGCTGGTGGGCACCGTCAACGAGCGGGTGGGCAAGCTGGACATCCTGGTCAATAACGCGGGCATGGTCTGGGCGGCCCCGACGCTGGAATACCCGATGTCCGGATGGGACCGGGTATTCGACCTGAACGTGCGGGGCCTGTTCTACCTGTCGCAGCAGCTGGGTAAGGGCATGAAAGAACACGGGGGCGGCAGCATCATCAACATCTCGTCGATCTCCGCCTGGCGCTGCGCGCCGGATGATAAGGAACCCGTCATCGCCTACAACGCGAGCAAGGGGGCGGTGATTTCCCTCACGCGCGACATGGCGGTGAAGCTGGCGCCCGACAATATCCGCGTCAACGGGATCGCACCGGGACCGTTCCTGACGGACATGATGAACCATGTCCGCCACGACGAGGAGAAACTGAACGCCTTCGAGAGCGCGATACCCCAGCGGCGTTCGGGAGACGAGGACGATATCAAGGGGGTGGTCGTGTTCCTGGCCGGGCCGGCGAGCGCCTTCATGACCGGGCAGACCCTCGTGGTCGACGGCGGTTGGTTGTGTACATAGCGCCGGGCCGGACCTGCCAGCGGGAGGAATCATGGTAGACACCGACATACTGGTGGAGGGCTTGTACTTCGGTGAAGGTCCGCGCTGGCATGACGACCGCCTGTGGTTCAGCGATTTCTACGACCAGGCCGTGAAGTCCATCGATGCCGGGGGTGACCTGCGCACCGAACTGGAGCTTGCAGACCAGCCATCGGGGCTGGGCTGGTTGCCGGACGGGCGCCTGCTGCTCGTCGCCATGAAAGAACGGGCGGTGAAGCGCCTCGACGACTCGGGACTCGTGCTGCACTCGGATATCAGCGACCTGACCGCGCACCTGTGCAACGACATGGTCGTGGACGCCGACGGCACGGCCTGGGTGGGCAACTTCGGCTTCGACCTCGATGCCGAGCTGGATAGTCGCGGCGGCGAGGTTTTCAATTCGCACCCGACCGCCAACCTGGTGCGAGTCGATGCGGACGGCTCTGTGCACCTCGCCGCCGAGGGCCTGCGCTTTCCCAACGGCAGCGTGATTACCCCGGACGGTAAGACGCTGATCGTGGCGGAGACGCTGGCGGGCAGCCTCACGGCGTTTACCATCAACGCGGACAAGTCGCTGTCCGGACGCCGTACCTGGGCCACGTTGGAACGGTCCGCGCCGGACGGGATCTGCCTCAATGAGGACAACCAGGTCTGGGTGGCGAACGCGGTGGGGCCGGAAGTGATCCTCGTGGCGGAGGGAGGGGCGGTGGTACAGCGGGTTGCGACCAGCCAGCCCTGTTATGCCTGCATGCTGGGCGGCAGCGACGGCAGGACCCTGTTCGCGCTTACCGCACACTCTTCATTTGCCCACGAGGCGTCGAAAGCGCGAACCGGCAAGATCGAGGTGTTGCGAGTCGACAGCGCCCGCGCAGGCTGGCCGTAGCCCGCTCAACCTTTACGCAGCGCGCCGCTGGCCTGTTGCTCGCGGCCCATCGCCGCGGCTACTGCCTCGGCCTCGCCCGCCGCCAGCAGGTGTTTCGCCGCTGCGAGGACTTCCGGTTTGCAGCCGGCCATCGCGGTCGCCATCTCCCGCGCCAGCGGCAGTAACTCCTCCGGGGCCACGACCCTGTTTACCAGGCCGATTGCGGCTGCCTCGTCCGCCGTGATGACCCCCGCGGTCAGCACGAGTTCGCGCGCCTTCGCCGCGCCGACCAGCCTGGGCAGCAGGTAGGTACTGCCCAGGCCCGGCAGTATGCCCATCTTTGCAAAGGTCAGGCCCAGCTTGGCGCCCGAGGCGGCCAGCCGGATATCGCAGGGCAGCACCATGGTAATGCCGACCCCGATGGCGTGACCGTTGATTGCCGCGATCACGGGCTTCGGATAATCCAGCAGCGTCAGGGGAAATTCCCGCACCAGCCGTTCCTCGCCCAGCCGGGGTCCGCTCGTGTCAGTTGCGCCGGCCTGCTCTTTCAGGTGGTCGAGGTCCACGCCGGCGCAGAAGCCGCGGCCCGCGCCGGTGAGGATCACCGCGCGCACCCTGTCATCCGCCTTGAGCGCGTCGAAGGCATCGACGATCTCCTCGCCCATGTCCACCGTGTAGGCGTTGAGCTTGTCGGGCCGGTTCAGGGTGACCGTCGCGACACTGTCGTTAATAGCAAGCAGTAGGTGCTGGTACATGGTGTGCTCCGGAATGTGTTGGCGGCAGGGCAAGAGCGGACTACTTTGGCAGCCCGAGGTGGCGTTCGCCGATGATGTTGCGCAAGACCTCCGAGGTGCCGCCGCCCAGCGTATTGGCAAACGACCCCAGGAACATTTGCGGCCACGCCCGGGTGTCTCCCGAGAGGCGGTTGCGATCGGCGCCCACGACCTCCAGCGACAGGATTGAGATGCGCTTGAACAGCTCCGACTGGAACAGCTTCAGCATGGAGCCCTCCGGGCCCGGCATGCCGGTGCGCTCGTTGCGGGAGATGCCCATCAGGGTCATGGCGAGCAGCGAACGGGTCTGGGCGCGCAGTTTCGCCAGCTGGTAACCGATGTGGTCGTCCTCGATCGCGCGGCGCCCGTCTTCCAGCCGCGTGTTGCGCGCCAGTTCGAGCAGGTCTTCCATGCGGTTCCACGTGTCGATCTGCGAGGGCATGAACGCCGTGCCGCGCTCGAATGACAGCTGCGCCATGCTGACCTTCCAGCCGTTGTTGATACCCCCGACGATGTTCTTCAGGGGAATCCGCACCTCGTCGTAGAACACCTCGTGCAGGTCGCTGCCGCCGGCCATGTCGATGATCGGCCGGATCTCCATGCCCGGGTTGTCCATGCGGTTGATCACCCAGCTGATGCCCTTGTGCTTCGGCGCGTCCGGGTCCGTGCGCACCAGCAGCTGCTGCCAGTCGGCGAAGCGCGCCCAGCTGGTCCAGATTTTCGAGCCGGTAACGATCATGTCGTCGCCGTCGATCACCGCGCGGGTCTTCAGCGAGGCGAGGTCGGAACCCGCGGAGGGTTCCGAGAACCCCTGGCACCAGATCACCTCGCCCTTCAGGATGGGTGGCAGGTAGGTGCTCTTCTGGTCCTCGTCGCCGCAGGCGATGATCGTCGGGCCGGCGAGATTGAGGCCGTTGAAGCGATAGTGGTCGCCGGGCGCCCGCGACCGGGCGTACTCCATCAGGTAGATCAACTGCTGGAATGTATCGAAGCCCTGTCCGCCGTACTCCTTCGGCCAGTTGATCCCGGCCCAGCCGCCCTTGTACAGGGTTTTCTGCCAGGCGAGGTCGAATGCGCGTCCCTCGGCGCCGTCTTCCGGGCGTGGTTCTGTCGGCTTATTCTCTTCCAGCCAGTCGCGCACACGTTCCCGGAAGCGTTCCTGCTCTGGCGTGAAGTCAAGGTTCATGGAATCTTCTCATCCCAGTCCGGTGCCGCGGCCGCAAGTAGTTCGCGCAGGTGAAAGCGCTCGCTGCCGAACAGGGTCTCCAGTACCTGCGAGCGCTTCACGAACAGGTGGATGTCCATTTCCTGGGTATACCCCATGCCGCCGTGTACCTGCACGGCCGTGCTGGCGTTGGCCTGTGCCGCGTCGATCGCCAGTGCCTTCAGCGAATGGGTGTCGAAGGGCCCCGCGCCCGGCTGCTGTTGCAGCGTGATGCTGGCGTAGTAGAGCATCGCGCGCACGCATTCACAGCGGATCGACATCTCCGCGCAGTAGTGCTTGATGGCCTGGAAGCTGCCGATGGGTTTGCCGAACTGCTCACGCCCCTGCGCGTAGTCCACCGAACGCTGCAGCGTAGCCTCGGCGATGCCGAGCAGCATGGCGGAGGTCAGCAGCGCGCCGCGCAGGAAGATGGCGTCCCGGTCGGCCGGCACGAAACAGGTGGCTCGACCCTGGCTGGCGCGCCATTCGGAGAGATCGAGGGTGGGGTCCACGCAGCGCTCCTTGCCGACCTGTTCCAGCGAGGAAAGCGCCAGCAGCGCGGCGCCGCCTTCATCGACGACGAGTGCATGGTCGGCGTCGTCGGCTTCCAGCAGCAGGAACTCGCCTTCCACGGTGGCAGCGATACGCGCATCGCATGTGGGGCGGGGAATGGCCAGTGCGACCTTCGCGCTGCCGTCCAGCAGTGCGTACGCGAGAGACTCGTTGCCCGCGGCGGAGGCGATGCGCGCGCCGAGCACACTGCCGAGCAGCGAGGGCGGCATCAGGTGGCGCCCAAGCTCCGCGAACAGCAGCGCTTCTTCCGAGAGACCGTAACCGACACCGCCGCTCTCGTCGGACAGCCCAATGCCGATCCAGCCCATGTCGGCGACCTGCCTAAGCTGCTCCCGGGACAGGCGCGCTTCGCCTTCTGGCTTGCCGAGCAGGTCCTGCACGGGAAATTCCTTGCCGAGGTAGCTCGCCGCGGTGTCGATGATCTGTTGCTGTTCTTCCGTAGGGAGCAAGTCCATGGTCGGTTCCGGGGTCACACGGGCAGGGCGGATGCGGCAGGCCTTCTATAGCGACTGATTCTATAATAAGACAATTGTCACGATAAAGGGCTTTGTCCCGCTCGTGCTAACATCTTTCGCGTCACGCACAGCAGGGAAACCTTATATGCCGATCAAGGTGGGCACATCCATCGGGATGCTCAACCCGAAGTTCTTTCTCGATGTCGCGCTGGCCGCCGACGAGCTGGGTTACGAATCCCTGTGGATGCCGGAGCACCTCGTGTTTCCCGAGTCGATGGCGGGCTCGCCCTTCGAGGCGGAGGAGGGCGACTCGGCGCACCCACCGGTGCCGCCCGAGACGCCACTGTTCGACGTATTCACCTACCTCGCCTTCCTCGCGGGCAGGACGCGGCGCATTCGCCTCGGTACCAATGTCTACCTGCTGGGCTTGCGCCATCCCTTTATCGCGGCGCGTGCCGTGCAGACGCTGGATATCGTGTCCGGCGGTCGCGCCGAAATCGGCGTGGGAGCCGGCTGGCTGCGCAGCGAATGGACGGCGGCGGGTTTCGATCCGGCGACCCGCGGCAAGCGGCTCGACGAGGCGCTCTCCGTGTGCAAGCGGCTGTGGACGGAAGGGTCGGTGGCTCACGACGGCGAGTTCTACCAGTTCGAGGCGGTAAAGTTCGAGCCGAAACCGCTGCAAAAGCCGCACCCGCCCATCCTGGTCGGGGGCGAGTCCACCGCGGCCCTGAAGCGCGTCGCGCGACACGGTGACGGCTGGTACGGCATCGGTCACACGCTGGAGACGGTGCAGCCGGTGCTCAAGAAGCTGCGCGAGATTGTCCGTGCGGAGGGCCGCGACCCGGATGGCCTGGAGATCATTACCGCATCGCAGGTTGCCGGCCGCGAGGAACTGCGGCGCTGGGAAGACCTCGGCGTGTCCCGGCTCGTCGTCAATCCCTGGAAGCGCGGCCGCGAGGCGGTCGAGGGACTCAGGCGGTTCGCGGACGACGTGCTTTAGTCCGGGCCTGCTTGCCTTATAAACCCAGCTCCTGCGCGAACTCCTCCCGCATAACGAATTTCTGGATCTTTCCGGTCACCGTCATGGGGTAGCCGTCCACCATCTTTATATAGTGCGGCACCTTGTAGTGCGCGATCTTGTCGTGACAGAACTGGCGTATATCTTCGTCTGTTAACGTGATTCCCGGCGTCGGGAGAACCCAGGCCGCCAGCTGCTCGCCGTACTTCTCGTCCGGCACGCCGAACACCTGTGCGTCGTCAATGTCGGGGTGGAGGCAGAGGAATTCCTCGATCTCCCTCGGGTAGATGTTCTCGCCGCCGCGGATCACCATGTCCTTGATCCTGCCGGTTATCCTGACAAAGCCCTGCTCGTCCATGGTGCCCAGGTCGCCGGAGTGAAGGTAGCCCTCGCCGTCGATGGTCTCCTTCGTGCGCTCGGGGTCGCCCCAGTAACAGGCCATGACACCATAGCCCCGAGCACATACCTCCCCGATCTCGCCGGTGTCGCAGGTCGACCCGTCCTCGCGAATAATCTTCACCTCCCAGTTGTCATGGGGTCTGCCGACGGTGCTGGTACGCTGCTCGAAGCTGTCGTCAATGTCCGTGGCGTGGTTGACCGGGCTGCATTCGGTCTGGCCGTAGGCGATGACCACCTCGGTGAGTTCCATCTCGTCTATCAGGCGCTTCATGAGTTCCTCAGGACAGGTTGCCCCCGCGATCATGCCCGTGCGCAGTGATTCCAGGTCATAGTCCGCGAACGTCGGCAGGTTCAGCTCGGCGAAGAACATGGTGGGTACGCCGTGCAGTGCCGTGCACCGCTCCTCCTGCACCGCGAGCAGTGCGAGTTCGGGATCGAAGACCTCGGACGGCAGCACCATGGTGGCGCCGTGGGCGACACAGGTCAGGGTCCCCATGACCATGCCGAAACAGTGGTAGAGGGGCACGGGAATGCACAAGCGGTCGTCCCGGCTGAAGCGCATCTTCATGCCGTCGAAGTAGGCGTTGTTGAGAATCCCCTTGTGCGTCAGGGCGGCGCCCTTCGGGTTGCCTGTGGTCCCGCTGGTAAACTGGATGTTGATGACGTCCCCGGCGTCGAGGAAGTCGCCGATGTTCGCAACTCGCCCACGTTCGTCGCCGCCCATTCCGCAGACATCACCGAAATTGAACATGCCGGGCGTCATGCCGGTGCCCATGCGAATGATGGAACGAAGGTGTGGTAGTTTCTGCGCGCGCAGGCTGCCCGGCGCCGATTCGGCAATCTCCGGTGCCAGTTCGTTCAGCATGTCGAGGTAGTGGCTCGTCTTGAACCGCTCTGCCGTGACCAGTGCCTTGCACTCGACCTTGTTGAGCGCGTACTCCAGTTCGTAGACGCGGTAGGCGGGATTGACGCAGACGAGGATCGCGCCAATCCTGGCCGTGGCGAACTGGGTGAGTACCCACTCGACGCAGTTGGGTGCCCAGATTCCCACGCGATCACCCGGCTCGATCCCTATGGCGAGTAAACCGGTGGCGAGGCGGTCCACCTCGGTGAGCAACGTCGCGTAGTCCCAGCGGATGTCCTGGTGCCTGACCACGAGGGCAGGGTGCTCCGGCTGCGCCGTTGCGATACTTTCCAGGTGTTGACCGATTGTCGCGGTCAGTAACGGTTGCGTGCGTCCCTGGTAGTAAGCGGCTTTCATCGAGGCTGCCTGCCCCCTGACCGTTGCGAACCGGCATTGAGATAGGGACGGAAGAAGAGGTCGAAGATACCTTCGGCGTAGGTCTCGATGAAGTCTTCGGTATTGACCTCCTTCCCGTACAGGTGCCTGATCTCCGCCGCCAGGTTGAACGGGGCCTGCGTGGCGGCATTGATCATGTAGATGAGGGTGGGAATGTCGATGTCGGGGAAGCGATCCAAATCAAGCGTGACCGGCAGGCTGTCGAGCAGCATCTGGTGACGCTGGCGAATGTGTCGATCAGCCGCCCACTCGAGCCTGCCGGAATCCCGGATAGACTCCTGCACCATGATACGAGCGTGTTCCGGGTATTTCGCGCAGTAACGGACATAGCGGTGAATCCACAGCCGGACCCGTTCATGCCGAGACTTTTGCTTGTCGGACTCCGGCTCGATCATTTCCTCGTTGAGGCGTTGAAAAAGGAAGTCGACGGCAGCTTTCCAGAGCATTCCCTTGTTTTCGAAGTGGTACCTGATCAGCCCGTGGTTCACGCCTGCGGCGGCGGAGATGTTCCTTACGCTCGCGCTGTCGAACCCCTTTTCGGAAAATTCCCGCAGCGCGGAATTCAGGATTTTGTTGCGGGTTTCCTGCTTCTGGCTCTCGCGGGTACCCGTTGCGCACGCGCTATCATCCTTAACGCTAGGCGTCACCTTGTGCTGTCTCCATATGCGCTTTCTTCGTCTTCGTGATCGTCCCGGTCGTCGTGACCAGCCACTGGTAAAATGCCTTGATCCAGCCGTCGCTGGAGGCGCCCCTTTCCTGCATGCCGAAGCCATGCCCGCCATCGGGATACTGGACCAGTGTGCTCCGGAAGCCCGCCGCCAGCCACCGCTCGTGCAGGACCTCGGCCC
>CAJIAY010000110.1_pt1 | contig 15559 bp, 13 predicted proteins | sample 9199221 | NCBI WGS metagenome assembly CAJIAY01 (sample SAMEA7708283, study PRJEB35096) | sediment metagenome | biome: marine neritic benthic zone biome [ENVO:01000025]; feature: sediment [ENVO:00002007]; material: shallow marine sediment [ENVO:03000034] sea grass bed [ENVO_01000059] ...
CATTTTGTCAATCTCATCCAGCATTATTACCGGGTTGGATACGTTAACCTCTTTCAGCGCCTGCACGAATTTGCCCGGCATGGCGCCAATATAGGTGCGGCGGTGCCCCTTGATCTCGGCCTCGTCGCGCATGCCGCCGAGGCTGAAGCGGTAGAATTTGCGCCCCAGCGCGTCCGCCACGGAGCGCCCGATACTGGTCTTGCCGACACCCGGGGGGCCCACGAGCAGGAGGATCGAGCCCGAGATCTCACCCGTGAAGGCGCCCACCGCCAGGAACTCGAGGATGCGGTCTTTCACATCCTCCAGCCCCTCGTGCTGGTCGTCCAGCACGGTGCGCGCATTCTTGAGGTCCAGCTTGTCATCGGAGTACACACCCCAGGGTACGCTGGTCGCCCAGTCGAGGTAATTGCGGGTCACGCCGTACTCCGGGGAGCCGGTTTCCAGCACGGACAGCTTGCGCAGCTCTTCGCTGATGCGTTTTTCCGCCGCCTCCGGCAGCGTGAGGCCGGCGACGCGCTCCTCGAACATCTCCACATCGGAGGTGCGATCGTCCTTCGAGATACCCAGTTCCTTCTGGATGGCCTTGAGTTGCTCGCGCAGGAAAAACTCGCGCTGATTGTCCGAGACTTTCTCGTTGACCTGGCTGGTAATCTGTCCCTGCAGCTCCGCGACCTCGCGCTCCTTGCGCAGCAGCACGAGGACTTTCTCCATGCGCGAGCGCAGCGGCAGCGTATCGAGAATCTCCTGCAACTGTTCTCCCGTCGCCGTCGTCAGGGCGGCGGAAAAGTCCGCCATCAGGCTCGGCTGGTTGGGACTGAAATTCGCCATGTACTGCTTCAGTTCCTCGCTGTACAGGGGGCTCAGGGGAAGCAGCTCCTTGATCTCCTTGATCAGCGCCATGGCATAGGCCTTGATCTCGTCGGAGTCACGGTCGCCCTGGCTGCGCGGGTATTCCACCTGCGCGAGGTAGGGGGGCTTGTCGTTGAGCCAGCGGACGATGCGGAAACGCTTCACGCCCTGGGCGAGGAAGTTGCCGTTGCCCTCGGGCGTCATGGGCGGCCGGTGCAGGCGCACCACGCAGCCGATGTCGGGAAACTGGCGGGGATCGGCGTTCTCCAGGTCGTCGCGGTGCACGTAGGACAGGCCGACCAGCCCGTGGCCGGCCTCGGCCACCGCCTGCAGCGTCTTGCCCCACTCCTGTGAGTCGATATTGACGGGCTGCACCTGGCCGGGGAAAAACGGCCGGTTGGGAATGGGTATCAGGTGCAGGGTCTCCGGCAGCACATCGTCGGCCACCGCGGGGGTCGGGCCGGCGTCCTCGGCGGACACCACTTCGCCGTCCACCGGTTCTTCGTAATCAGTCATCGCTGCTCAGGTCCTGTTCTGCCGCTGCTCGGGAGGATTTTCCAGCACATATCCCCCATTTATATGGCCAATCGAGCAATTTTCAAGCGCGGCCCCTGCAAGGCGTACTGCTGCGCCGCCGTTGCCGGTATACTTGCCGCCCGTCATTCCCGACCACTGACCGGGCACTGCCACACGAGGATCATACCGTGCACATCGATCAGCTCTCAGCCGGGCAACTTGAGGCCCAACTGGACGACCTGCAGGCGCAATACCGCGCACTCGGGGACCACGACCTGGCCCTGGATCTCACCCGGGGCAAGCCGGGCACGGAGCAACTCGCGCTGTCGGACGCGCTGGACGGCATACTGGCCGGTGATTTCAAGGCGGAGGACGGCACCGATGTGCGCAACTATGGCGGGCTCGAGGGCCTGCCAGAGGCGCGCGCCCTGTTCGCGGAGGTACTCGGGACCCCGCCCGCGGAGACCTTCGTCGGCGGCAACTCCAGCCTGACCCTGATGTATAACACGGTCGAGTTCGCCCTCACCGAGGGGCTGCGCGGACCCGCTTCCGCCTGGGGCAACGAGGACACGGTGAAATTCATCTGCCCCGCCCCGGGTTACGACCGGCACTTCTCGGTCTGCGAGCACCTCGGTATCGAGATGGTCACCGTGCCGATGCTCGACAGCGGCCCGGACATGGACGCGGTCGAGGCGCTGGTGCGCGAGGACCGCACTGTGAAGGGTATGTGGTGCGTGCCGCGATTCTCCAACCCCACCGGCTGCGTGTACAGCGACGACACCGTGGAGCGCATCGCGCGCCTGGGCCTCCTCGCCGCGGAGCACTTCCTCGTGATGTGGGACAACGCCTACGCGGTGCACACGCTGTACGACGACGCGCCCGAACTCGCGCCTGTTCACGCTTACTGCGTGCAACACGGCACGCTGGACAACGTGTTCCAGTTCGGTTCCACCTCCAAGGTGACCTACGCCGGCGCGGGCGTCGCGTTCCTGTCCAGCAGCGCGGCCAACCTGGCGGCGCTGAAGGCGCACACCGGGTTCCAGACCATCGGGCCGGACAAGGTGAACCAGCTGCGCCACGTGCGCTTCCTCAGGGACACCGGGAACCTGGCGCGGCACATGGCCGCCCATGCGGCACTGATCCGGCCGCGCTTCGAGTGCGTGCTCGAGACACTGGAACGCGGGCTGGCCGGGCGCGGCATGGGCACGTGGACCTCGCCCCGGGGCGGCTACTTCGTCTGCTTCGACACGCTGCCGGGCCTGGCGGCGAGGGTCGTGCAACTGGCGGCGGATATCGGCGTCAAGCTCACACCCGCCGGCGCGACCTTTCCCTATGGCAGGGACCCGGCGGACAGCAACATCCGGCTGTCGCCGACCTTTCCCTCGCTCGAGGATCTGCAGGCGGCGATGGACGCCTTCGTGGTGTGCGTGAAACTCGCCTCGGTCGAGGCGGCCATCAAGCGCGCATAGCCCAACTGTCGATCACGCGCGCTGCGTCATTCCCGCGAAGGCGGGACTCCATCAATACTCAATGTCACCGGGTTCCCGTTGACACGGGAATGACACGATCCAGGGAAATTACTCCTCGCCGCCTTTCTGCTCGGGACCGGCGGGCAGGCCGGACATGGGGAAGTTGGCGATATTGCCCTCCCCGTTGGTGAGGGTGGAGATCTTGCCGCTGCCTTCCTTGTCGACCTCGTCGATGCGGATGACGGCCTGCATCGGGATGTAGCTGCGCGTCACCCCGCTGAACTCGTTCTTCAGTTTCTCCTCGCCGGGATCCACCAGTATCTGGGAGCGCTCCCCGAACACGAATTCCTCGACCTCGATGAAACCCCACATATCGCTCTGGTAGATCTGGCGCGCGAACACCTCGAACACCTGCGAGCCGTTCTGGAATATAACCTTGTAGACGGGTTGGGTTGCCATGTCGCTCTCGTTGGACGCGTGGTGCGAGGGCACCGGATTTCAGGGGGCGGCAATATTACCACCCTCTCCCCAGATTTCCAGTGTAGCCCCCGTTGGGACGGCTAGGTATCCCCCCGTTGCGGGGGTATAATCCGCTCCCCTTTCAGACAGGACACGCGCGGCGGACCCGCCGCGACAGCCCGGTGAGCAAGAAACTCTACATCCAGACCCACGGTTGCCAGATGAACGAGTACGACTCGGCGAGGATGCGCGACCTGCTGCACGACAGCCACGGCATGGTCGCCGCGGAGACCCCCGAGGACGCCGATGTATTGCTCTTAAATACCTGTTCCATAAGGGAAAAAGCCCAAGAGAAGGTATTCCACCAGCTGGGGCGCTGGAAACGGCTGAAACAGCAGAAACCCGGCCTCGTGATCGGCGTCGGCGGCTGTGTCGCCAGCCAGGAGGGCGCGGAGATCGGCCGCCGCGCACCCTACGTCGACCTCGTGTTCGGCCCCCAGACCCTGCACCGCCTGCCGGACATGGTGGAGCGCAGCGGCGACGGCGACACGCTCGTGGTGGACGTCAGTTTCCCGGAGATCGAGAAATTCGACCACCTGCCCGAGCCCCGGGTCGAGGGCCCCACCGCCTTCGTCTCCGTCATGGAGGGCTGCAGCAAGTACTGCACCTTCTGCGTCGTCCCCTACACCCGCGGCGAGGAGGTGTCCCGGCCGCTGGACGACGTCATCGCCGAGGTCGCCCACCTGGCGGCCGGCGGCGTGCGCGAGGTCAACCTGCTCGGGCAGAACGTGAACGCCTACCGCGGCGGCGACCACGAGGGCGAAATCGTCGACTTCGCGGAACTCCTGCATTTCGTGGCGCGCGTTCCCGGTATCGAACGTATCCGCTACACCACCTCGCACCCGGTGGAGTTTTCCGCGGCGCTGATCGATGCGTACGCGCGCCTACCCCAGCTCGTCGATCACCTGCACCTGCCGGTACAGAGCGGCTCCGACCGCGTGCTGGCGGCCATGAAGCGCGGCCACACGGTACTGGAGTACAAGTCGAAGATCCGGCAGTTGCGCAAGATCCGCCCGGACATCAGCATCTCCTCGGACTTCATCGTCGGCTTTCCCGGCGAGACCGAGGCGGATTTCGCCGCCACCCTGCAGCTGATCGAGGAGATCGGCTTCGACACCTCTTTCAGTTTTGTTTACAGCGCCCGGCCCGGCACCCCGGCGGCCGAACTGCCGGACAGCACGGACGAGGCCACGAAGAAGCAGCGGCTGGCCGTGCTGCAGGCGCGCATCCAGCAGCAGGCCGGCGAGATCAGCCGTCGCATGGTGGGATCCACGCAGCGCATCCTGGTGACCGGCGTCTCGAAGAAAGATCCGGGGCAGCTGCAGGGCCGCACCGAGAACAACCGGGCCGTCAACTTCCCCGCGACCGACCCGGCGCTCATCGGCCGGTTCGTCGAGGTGGAGGTCGTGGACGCCCTGCCCAACTCCCTGCGCGGCGTCCTGGCAGGTGGTTGACGGCCGCGAAAACCGGTATATCCTTACAGTGACTATGACTGCCCCTTGTGGCGACAGGACACTTTGAACAGCGAGCCTCCCCCGCAACCGTCCTCCCGACAGTTGACCCAGCAAAGCCTGACCCTGGAACCCGATGATGCGCGCCACCTGGCGACGCTGTGTGGCCACCTGGACGCCCACCTGCGGCAGATCGAGCAGCGCCTGGGTATCAGGATCAGCGCCCGGGGCAACCAGCTGCAGCTGAGCGGTCCGGCCGTCAACGTGGCGACCGCCGAGCAGCTGCTGATCCACCTGTATGCCGAGGTCTGCCAGGGGGTCGCCCTGTCACCGGAAACCCTGCACCTGCAGCTGCAGGAGGCGGGACTCGAGCACCTGGCGGAAAGCGCCGGTGAGGAGGCGGTCGAGCCGCTGCAGATCATCCGCACCAAGCGCACCTCCATCAAGCCCCGGGGGCGCAACCAGCAGGCCTACGTGCGCAACATCAAGCAGTACGACATCAACTTCGGCGTCGGGCCGGCGGGCACCGGCAAGACCTACCTCGCGGTGGCCTGCGGCGTGGAAGCCCTGCTCGAGGAACGCGTGCGGCGCATCCTGCTGGTACGGCCGGCGGTGGAAGCGGGCGAGAAACTCGGCTTCCTGCCCGGCGACCTGAACCAGAAGATCGATCCCTACCTGCGCCCGCTCTATGACGCACTGTACGAGATGCTGGGCTTTGAAACGGTCAACAAGTACATCGACCGCAACATTATCGAGGTCGCGCCGCTGGCGTTCATGCGCGGGCGAACCCTGAACAACGCGTTCATCATCCTGGACGAGGCGCAGAACACCACGCGCGAGCAGATGAAGATGTTCCTGACGCGTATCGGCTTCGGTTCGACGGCGGTCATCACCGGGGACGCCACCCAGATCGACCTGCCGCGGGGCAGCCTGTCCGGCCTCACCCACGCGACCAACCTGCTGGAGGATGTCGAGGGCCTGGGCTTCACCTGGTTCGGCAACAAGGACGTGGTGCGCCACCCGCTGGTGCAGCGGATCGTGTCTGCTTACGACAAGGCGGACGCCACCACCACCCTGGACAAGAGCCGGCGGTGAACGTGCACGTGGATATCCAGACAGCGAGTGCCGAACCCGTACCCGACGAGGACGACATACGGGGCTGGATTACGACCGCGCTCGATGGCCGCACGACCCGGGACCGGGCGGAGGTCAGTGTGCGCCTGGTCGATGTAGACGAGATGGCCGCGTTGAATCACAAGTACCGCGGCAAGTCCGGGCCCACCAACGTACTCTCCTTTCCCGCCGCGCTGCCGGAAGTACCCCACCTGCCGCTGCTGGGCGACATCGTGATCTGCGCGCCGGTGGTGCGTGAAGAGGCCGCTGACCAGGGCAAGGACCCCGCCGCGCACTGGGCACACATGACCGTGCACGGCATCCTGCACCTGCTGGGCTACGATCACGTCGAGGAAAACGACGCCGCTGCCATGGAGGCGCTGGAAACCGCGATTCTCGCGCAACTGGATTACGCCAACCCCTATGAACTTTCCGACACCCCGCCATGAATGACGAGCGTAACGGCAGCGCGGGCAGCGACCGCTCCTGGATAGACAAGATCGCGCTGTTGTTCAGTTCGGAGCCGCGCACGCGCAACGATCTCGAGGACGTCATCGCGATTGCCACCGACAACGAGTTGATCGACCAGGACGCCCGCAGCATCATCGAAGGCGCCATGCAGGTCAGCGACATGCAGGCGAGGGACATCATGATCCCGCGTTCGCAGATGGTCATACTCAAGGCCGGAAGTTCGCTGGAGGACATCCTGCCGCTGATCATTCGTTCTGCGCACTCCCGCTACCCCGTCATCGGCGACAACCCGGACGACGTGCTCGGCATACTGCTCGCCAAGGACCTGCTGCCCAAGATACTCGACCGCGACGACGACGAGTTCAGCATCAAGGACCTGCTCCGCACGGCGATGGTGGTACCCGAAAGCAAGCGCCTCAACGTGCTGCTGCGGGAATTTCGCGAGAACCGCAACCACATGGCGATCGTCATCGACGAGTACGGCGGCGTCGCCGGGCTCGTGACCATCGAGGACGTGCTGGAAGAGATCGTGGGCGATATCGAGGACGAGACAGACGAGCAGGTCGACCGCTCCATCCACATGATCAACGAGCGCGAGTACATGGTCGACGCCCTGACGCCAATCGACGAGTTCAACACCTACTTTGGCTGCGAGTTCAACGACGAGGAGTTCGATACCATCGGCGGCCTCGTCATCCAGGCCTTTGGACACATGCCCGCTCGCCACGAGGTGACCACGATCGACCAGTTCCGGTTCGAGGTGGTCAAGGCCGACCAGCGCAAGGTCTCTACCCTGCGCATGCGTCCCCCGCAACGCTGAGCAGGTGGTAGCTACTTCCCGCCATGCGTGCCGAGACCGGACTCCACCCACTGTTTGTGCTGCTGCTGGCGCCGCTGGCAGGGGCCATGGTCACCCTGTCGCTGTCGCCCTTCGACTTCTGGGCCATGGGCATTCTCAGCTGCGCCGTGTACGCCTGGCTGCTCAGTACCTGCAGCCCGGGCCAGGGCCTCTGGCGCGGCTTCCTGTACGGACTCGGCCTGTTCGGCAGCGGCGTATCCTGGATCTATGTCAGCATCCACGTCCACGGCAATGCCGGCGCGCCGCTCGCCGCCGGGCTGACCGCATTCTTCTGTGCCGGCATGGCGCTGTACCACGCGCTGTTCGGCTGGTTCTACACCGCTTTCATCCGCCACCTGCCCGGCGGCATGCTGGTCGGCTTCCCCGCACTGTGGGTGCTGATCGAATGGCTGCGCGGCTGGTTCCTTACCGGCTTCCCCTGGCTCTACCTCGGCTATGCGCACACCGACACCTCCATTTCCGGCTGGGGCCCGATCACCGGCGTATTCGGGTTGTCGTTTATCTGCGCGTTGTCCGGCACCTGCCTGTTCCTCGCCTGGCGCAGCCGCAAACTGATCGCTTGCACCACCTACGCCGTTATCCTGGTGACGTTGTGGGGCGGCGGCGACATCCTGAAGTCCACGCAGTGGGTAGCGAGGGCGAGCGAGCAGCCGCTGGACGTCGCCATCGTTCAGCCCAATGTGCCGCAGGAGTACAAGTGGGACCGGTCCTGGTACCCGCGTATCCTCAGGCAGCTTGAGGAGACGACCGGACCCTTGATGGGCTACGATATCGTGATCTGGCCAGAGTCCGCGGTGCCCAACTACTTCCAGCGCGCGCAAGGCTTCCTCGGCCCCATCGCGAAACAGGCGACGGAGGCGGACACGACGCTGATCACCGGAATCCCCTGGCGCGAGGAGGGTAGCGAGCGCTACTTCAACAGCATGACCGTGCTGGGTTTCGGCCAGGGCGTCTACCACAAGCGCCGCCTCGTGCCCTTCGGCGAGTACGTGCCGCTGGAGGACCTGCTGCGCGGACTCATCGATTTCTTCGACCTGCCGATGTCCGCCTTCAGTTCCGGCCCCGAGACACAGGCGCCGCTGCGCGCCGGCGCTTACCGCATCGCGCCCTTCATCTGTTACGAGATCGTCTACGGCGGCATGGTCGCCGAGGGCTCGAGGGACGCGGACCTGCTGATTACCGTGAGCAACGACACCTGGTTCGGCGACTCCATCGGGCCCTGGCAGCACCTGCAGATCGCGCAGATGCGTGCGCGCGAGAACGGTCGCTACGTGCTGCGCGGCACCAACAACGGTATTTCCGCGATCATCGACCAGCAGGGCAGGATCGTCAGCCGCACGGAACAGTTCGAGGATACGGTGCTGACCGGCGAGGCGGAGGTGATGCTCGGGAGCACGCCCTTCGCCAGTTTCGGCAACCTCCCCATCCTCACCGCGTGCGCCGGCGTGCTGTTGCTCATGTGGCTGCTTTACGCCGTCTTCTGGCGCGACGAGTAAGCCGGCGGGCGGGGGCGCCGCAGCCTTCGCAGGCCCGGGCAATTACTGCTAGAATCCCCGCTTCGTTTTCGCCCGAGACCGGCAGTCAACCGGGCGAACCTCAACCGAAAACACAGGACACCGCGTACCCACCGTGATGGAGCAGGATTACAACCCGCAGGCGCTTGAGCAGGCCGCGCAGGAGCACTGGCTCGCGGAGAACAGCTTCGCCGTCAAGCAGGACGACTCGCGCGAGAAGTTCTACTGCCTCGCCATGTTCCCCTACCCCAGCGGCAAGCTGCACATGGGTCACGTGCGCAATTACACGATCGGCGATGTCATCGCGCGCTACCAGCGCATGCAGGGCAGGAACGTGCTGCAGCCGATGGGCTGGGACGCCTTCGGCCTGCCCGCGGAAAACGCCGCCATCAAGAACAACGTGCCGCCGGCGAAGTGGACCGCCGAGAACATCGACGACATGCGCGCGCAGCTCAGGCAGCTCGGTTTCGCCTACGACTGGGACCGGGAGCTCGCGACCTGCCACCCGGACTACTACCGCTGGGAGCAGTGGTTCTTCACGCGGCTGTTCGACAAGGGCCTCGCCTACAAGAAGAAGGCGGAGGTGAACTGGTGCGAGACCGACCAGACGGTGCTGGCCAACGAGCAGGTGGTGGACGGCTGCTGCTGGCGTTGCGACAACCCGGTGGAGCGACGCGAAATCGACCAGTGGTTCATCAAGATCACCGACTACGCCGAGCAATTGCTGGCCGACCTCGAGCAACTGGACCAGTGGCCGGAACAGGTGCGCATCATGCAGCGCAACTGGATCGGCCGCTCGGAGGGCGTCGAGCTCGATTTCGACTACAACGGCGAGCCACTGACGGTGTATACCACCCGTCCCGACACCCTGATGGGCGCCACCTACATGGCCGTTGCGCCGCAACACCCGTTGGCCAGACAGGCGGCGGAGCGTAACGCGGAGCTGGCGGCATTTATCGAGTCGATCGCCAACATCAAGGTCGCCGAGGCCGACATGGCCACCATGGAAAAGCTCGGCATGGATACCGGACTGACCGCGGTCCACCCCCTGACCGGTGACGACGTGCCGATCTGGGTCGCCAATTTCGTGCTGATGAGTTACGGCACCGGCGCAATCATGTCGGTGCCCGCCCACGACGAGCGCGACCACGCCTTCGCCGGCAAGTATGGCCTGCCCATCGTGCAGGTGATCGACAAGCCGGGGAACGACTACGACGCGTCTACCTGGCAGGACTGGTACGCGGAAAAAAGTGCCGACACCCGCACCATCAACTCCGGCGAGTTCGATGGCAAAAGCTTCGACGACGCGTTCAACGCCGTCGCCGACAAACTCGAGGCGCTGGGCCGCGGCAAGCGCACCGTGAATTACCGCCTGCGCGACTGGGGGGTGTCGCGCCAGCGCTACTGGGGAGCGCCCATCCCCATCATCAACTGCGCCAGCTGCGGCGCGGTACCGGTACCGGCAGCGGACCTGCCCGTGGTGCTGCCCACCGAGGTCGAGTTCGAGGGCGTCGGCTCGCCGATCAAGACGATGCCCGAATTCTACGAGACGAGCTGCCCGGGCTGCGGCGGCGCCGCGACCCGTGAGACGGATACCTTCGACACCTTCATGGAGTCCTCCTGGTACTACGCCCGCTACGGCTGTGCGCGCAATGACAGGGAGATGCTCGACGCGGAGGCGGATTACTGGGCGCCCGTCGACCAGTACGTCGGCGGTATCGAACACGCGATCCTGCACCTGTTGTACGCGCGCTTCTTCCACAAGCTGATGCGCGACGAGGGGCTGGTGCACTCCGACGAACCTTTCACCCGCCTGCTCACCCAGGGCATGGTGCTGAAGGACGGCGCGAAGATGTCCAAGTCCAAGGGCAACACCGTCGACCCGCAGGCCCTGATCGACCGCTACGGTGCGGACACGGTGCGCCTGTTCAGCATGTTTGCCGCCCCGCCCGACCAGTCGCTCGAATGGTCCGACGAGGGCGTACAGGGCGCCAACCGCTTCCTCAAGCGGCTGTGGAAACTCGCCTCGCGCCACATCGGTGCGGGTGCCGCGCCCGCGATGGATGCCGCTGCGCTCGACGATACGCAGAAGGCGGTGCGCCGCAAGCTGCACGAGACCATCGCCAAGGTCAGCGACGATTTCGGCCGCCGCCAGACCTTCAATACCGCGATCGCGGCGGTCATGGAGCTGTGCAACGAACTGGGCAGGCTGGGCAGTGAGCCCTCCGACCGCGCGGTGATGGACGAGGCACTGCGGGCCGTCGTATTGATGCTGAGCCCGATCGTGCCGCACATCTGCCACACGCTGTGGACGCCGCTGGGCGGCGAGGGCGATATACTCAACGCACACTGGCCGCGGGTCGACGAGTCGGCGCTCACGCGGGACGAAATCGAAATCGTCGTCCAGGTCTCCGGCAAGGTGCGCGCGAAAATCCGGGTGCCTGTCAACGCGGACGAGGCGGCGATCCGCGACGCGGCGCTCGCAGAGGACAACGTGCAGCGTTTCGTCGCCGACCTGGGTGAGCACGGTTTCAAACTCGTGCCCGGCAAGCTGATCAGCTTCTTCGGGAAGAAGAAAAAGTAGCGGGGATTCGCAATGCGCAAGACACCATGCGTTCGACTGGCCGCAATACTTGTTACGCTCGGCCTGCTCACGGCCTGCGGCTTCCAGTTGCGCGGCGTCGGCGGCACCAGCGTACCGGACGACTGGAAACAGATGCACCTGGTCACCGGCAACCCCAACAGCGAATTCGCCCGGGCGGTGGTCGCGCAGTTCGGCGCCAACGGTGTCGAGTGGCAGGAAGCGGAGGACGCCAACTACATCCTGCAGCTTGGCCCGGAGAGGATGCAAAGGCGCAACCTCTCGCTGAACGCCGAGGCCCGCGTGTCGGAAATCGAGCTGACCATGAGTGCCAGCTTCGAGGTGACAGCCGCCGGCTCGGGCGAAGAGGTCATGCCGCAGACCACCCTGTCGGTGCTCAAGCAAATGGAAAACAACCCCCGCAACGTGGTGGGCAAGGAAGGCGAGCTGCGCCTGATAGAGGGCGAGATGAGGCAGGAACTGGCCGACAAGATCATGCGCCGCGTCGGCTTCTTCGCCGCCTACATGCAACCGAAGCCCGCCGGGTCCTGATGCGCGTCTACCCCGAGAAACTCTCAGGGCACCTCGAACAGCAGCTTCTGCCCGTCTACCTCGTCAGCGGTGACGAGCCCCTGCTGGTACAGGAGTGCTGCGACCAGATTCGCGCCCGGGCCCGGGACGCGGGCTGCAGCGAGCGGGAGATACTGGATGCCGGCCAGCCGGGTTTCGACTGGCAGGCCATCGTACACAGTGCCGCCAGCATGTCCCTGTTCGCCGAGCGCAAGCTGACCGAGCTGCGCATCCCCAGCGGCAAACCCGGCAAGGAAGGCAGCGGCGCACTGTGCGATTACCTGGAGACGTCCGGCGGCGACGACGTCTTGCTGATCATTTCCGGCAAGATCGACAAGCAGTCCACGAACAGCAAGTGGTACAAGGCCCTCGACAAGGCCGGCGCAACCATCCAGCTGTGGCCCGTCAAGGCGAACGAGATGCCGGGCTGGTTGCGGCAGCGGCTGCGGGGCGCCGGCATGGACATCGACAGCGACGCACTGCAGCTGCTCTGCGACCAGGTGGAAGGCAACCTGCTGGCCGCCGTGCAGGAGGTGGAAAAACTCAAGCTGCTCGCCCAGGGCGACAGGATCACCCTGCAGACGGTGTCCGACGCCGTGGCTAATAACGCCCGCTACAACCCGTTCGACATGGTAGAGAAAGCCCTACAGGGCGACGCCGGCGCCAGCCTGCGCATGCTGCACGGGCTGCGCGGCGAGGGTGCCGAACCGCTCATGGTGCTGTGGGCGCTCGCCCGCGAAATCCGCACGCTGTACGGGGCGCGGCTGGACTGCGACAAGGGCCAGCGCCCGCAACAGGCGCTGGGTGCAATGGGCGTATGGAAGAACCGTGTGCCGGTGATGCAGGCGGCCCTGTCACGCCACGACGCCGATTCATTGTCGCACCTGCTCGAAGACGTGCTCACGGTAGACGGCAGCGTCAAGGGCTTTGCCGACGGCAACCCCTGGGACAACCTCGAGCGGCTCGTTACCGGTCTCTGCCAAACTGGCCGATAACACCCATCAGGTTTTTGCCTGCGTGGGCCCAATCGGACTGTTGGTCTACAGGGGCGAAGGGAGGGGGTAGTATGCCTGTGACGGCCGCAGGCTAATCGTCTCCTTCGGGCTGCTGCGCAACTCGACCATTTTTCGCTGCGCGAAAAATCGGGACTCGACCAGTGCTCGCAGAAAGCCCCCGAATGAGACCATTAGCCTGGGCAGCGGCCTGATTGTCACCGGCATACTACCCCCTCCCTTCGCCTCTGGTCCCCGCCATCCATTGATCACCCCTTGCATTCCCGCGCTGTCAGTATTACTGTATATTTATACAGTATGCTAGGCAAACTATCCCCCGGAGGCAAGAGACCGTGAACGAGATGCTGGAACAGGTCATCCGCCGCAACGACACCTGGCGCGGCCAGCAACGCTGTTTCCGGGGCCAGATCGCCCCGGCGAACAGCGACAGCCACGACACCCGGGGCCTGGCCACGGGCTACACCACGCTGGACGGGCAACTGCAGCAGGGCGGCTGGCCGCTGGACGGCACCATCGAGCTGCTGAGCGACGGCTGCGGGCTGGGCGCCATGGGCTTGTTCCTGCCCGCCATGGAGCAACTCAGCGAACAGGGCCGCTGGCAGGTGTTCATCGCCCCGCCCTACATACCCTACGCGCCCCTGCTGGCGGCCCGCGGCATCGACACCGAACAGGTCCTGCTGGTCCACCCGAAGAACCGGGAAGACCTGTTGTGGGCCACCGAGCAGGCCCTGCGCAGCACCACCTGCAGCGCGGTGTTCAGCTGGCTGGGGGCACAGGATTACCGCTATGGCGAACTGCGCAAACTGCAGCTGGCCGCCAGCGGCGGCGACAGCCTGGTGGTGCTGTTCCGGCCCAACCAGGTGAGCGGCCATCACACACCCGCCTGCCTGCGCCTGCAGATGCGCGAGTACCGCATGGTGCACATACTCAAGCAGCGCGGCGGCAACCAGTCGGTCGATGTGGAGCTTTCGCTGGACGAGGACGTGCCGCAGCAGCCGCAATTGTGGGAGTTGCCGACCTGGAACGACGAAAACCAGCACCATGTAGCAAGCGGGTGCTGACCGACCAGCGTCTTTTTCTGTAACACCAGGGCGCCAAGCCGCTACAATCAACGCTCCCGGTCACGGAGCGCGGCGATGACAACACCCCTGGAAGGGCGCTGCCAGTGCGGCGCCGCATCGTGATACGCGCCCTGTTCGCGCTGGCGCTGTCGGCCCTGCTGGTCGCCTGCAGCAGCGTCAAACCGGCACTGTCCACGCTGTACAGGACAAGCGCGGACAACCCGGACCAACCCCCGGTCATTCTCATCCATGGCGCATTCGGCGGCCGGCTGTGCGACGACGCGGGCGGCGAGGCCTGGCCCGGTGGCCTGGGGGATATCGTATTCGGCGATTACCGGGCGCTCGCGTTACCGGTACCCGATACGCCCTACGGGGAGAGCCAGATGGCCCTGTCGCCCTGCGGGCTGACCGACACCGTGGCGGGACGCGACTTCTACGGCGACATCGAGGCGACGCTGATCGGCGCCGGCGGCTACGAATGGACCGGGCCGGGCACACCGGTGAGCGCCGGCGGGCGACGCTACTACCGCTTTACCTATGACTGGCGGCAGGACAATCACCGCACCGCGGCGCGGCTGGACGCGCTGGTCGACCAAATTCGGCGGGATCACGGCGACGACCAAATGCAGGTGGACATCGTCGCGCACAGCATGGGTGGGCTGGTCACCCGCTACTGGCTGCGCTACGGCGCCACCGATGTGCTCGACAGCAACGACTTTCCCGTCAACAACGACGGCGCGCGCAAGGCGCGCAAGGTGATCCTGGTCGGCACCCCGAACCTCGGTTCCACCAGTGCGCTGCAGCAGTTGCTTACCGGCGCCGACTTCGGCGTCAACGCCATCGCACCCGAGATCCTGCTGACCTTCCCCAGCGCGTACCAGCTGCTGCCGCACCCCATCGTCGATCCCGTGCTGGGCGACGACGGGACGCCACTCGCCCGGGACATCTTCGACGTGGACATCTGGCGCGCCCTCGAGTGGGGGCCCTTCGACCCGCTCACGCGTGACCGGCTGCAGGCATCCGGCTGGACGACCACGCAACTGGCGGCACTGGAACGCTACAGCCACGTTCACCTCGAACGGGCCCGCCGTTTCGTCTGGTCGCTCACGGTAAGAAATCCGGAGGCACCGCACGAGTTGATCGTGTTCGGCGGGGACTGCGTGCTGACGCCCGCCCGCATCCTGATCGAGGATGTCGGCGAGGAGTCCTTTGTGCGGTTGTGGCCGGATGAGATCGCCCGTCCGCAACCCGGCTTCGACTACGAGGCGCTGATGCTGGAACCCGGCGACGGCGCCGTGACCAAGGCGTCGCTGCTGGCGCGTACCGCGCTTGACCCGAGCATCCCCCGGCACCGCTACAGCGATTTTCCCCTGGATTACCCGGTGATGTTCTGCGGCGACCACAGCGACCTGCCGGGCAACCTCACCTTCCAGGACAACTTGCTGCACATCCTGCTGAGCCGCTAGCCCGACCGCCGGGCCAATCCAGCGGGCCAATACAGGTAGACAAGCGCACCCCCGTCACCAATACTGTATATATGTACAGTATTGGTGATATCGTGGGGACACTGCCC
>CAJIAY010000214.1_pt1 | contig 15271 bp, 15 predicted proteins | sample 9199221 | NCBI WGS metagenome assembly CAJIAY01 (sample SAMEA7708283, study PRJEB35096) | sediment metagenome | biome: marine neritic benthic zone biome [ENVO:01000025]; feature: sediment [ENVO:00002007]; material: shallow marine sediment [ENVO:03000034] sea grass bed [ENVO_01000059] ...
CGACACCCCAGGCAGCGCATGAAGGTGTTATACACGGGGCCGGCAATCAGTGTGTCCGCCGCCTCTCCAGCATGCCCGGCCAGGAGTGTGAACGGCAGGCTGAACAGCCAGACAGCGCCCCCGCCAACCGTCAGCACAAGCCCGATGGGCCGCGCAACCAGCAGGTCCCCCACCATGGCCCACTCATTGGGGCTCTCATCCACGGCCTCCTGTGCCCACAGCATTTGTGGCAACAGCAGACATCCTATCATCAGGCCAACGGTTGCCCGACGAGCCCTGGCTATTATTTTCATTTCAACACTCCCGGGTTTTTTCCCCGTTCCCCTTGTCTGCCTAGTGTAGCCCGATCAACGCTGGCAGGTCACGCAGTAGACACTGCTGCGCTGACCCAGCCGGCGCTCCCGCAGGGGCTCTCCACAGTGCTTGCAGGGCTCCCCCGAACGGCCGTAGACATAGAGCTGCTGGGCGAAATACCCGGGCCTGCCATCACCCCCCACGAAATCACGCAGCGTAGTCCCGCCCTGGGCTATAGCGTTAGTGAGCACTTGCTTAATTTTTTCCGAGAGAAACTCATATCGAGCCAGTGAGACGCGTCCGGCGGCCCGATCGGGGCGAATCCCGGCCAGGAACAGAGCCTCGTTAGCGTAAATATTACCAACACCAACAACAACTTTTGCGTCCATTATAAAGTGTTTTATAGGTCCCTTGCGGCCCCTCGAACGGCGATAAAGGACGTCACCGTTGAAATCCACGGACAGGGGTTCGGGCCCGAGCCCCTGCAAGAGGGGGTGGGAATCCCCCGCGGGGATCCAGTGCACCGAACCGAATCGCCGCGGGTCGTGGTAGCGCAGGGCACTGCCACCCTCCAGCTGGATATCAATGTGATCGTGCGTCAAGGGCGGGGTATCCCGGTCGACGACGCGCAGCGATCCGGACATACCGAGGTGCACCATCAGAGATCCCGCCTGCATCCGGAACAGGAGGTACTTGGCCCGTCGCTCCACCGACTCGATGACCTGGCCCGCCAGCACCGGCTGCAACTGCGAGGGCACCGGCCAACGCAGCCGCGCCTCGCGCACCACCACCCCGCTTATCCGGAGCCCCAGACAGTGCGGTTCCACGCCGCGGCGTGTGGTTTCGACTTCAGGCAGTTCCGGCATAAAAAATGGGGCAGAGTCACTTTCAGGGTGGCTCACTTTATCCCAACGCGATCCATAACGAAAAGTGACCCTGGCCCCAATTTCAGGGCACAAAAAACCCCGGTCGGAGCCGGGGTTTCTTTCTCAAGTCACGCGCTCAAGTCACGCGATAAGGCGGTTACTTGATCTTGCCTTCCTTGTAGATCACGTGCTTGCGTACGACGGGGTCGTACTTCTTGATCTCGAGCTTGTCGGGCATTGTGCGCTTGTTCTTGTCCGTGGTGTAGAAGTGCCCGGTGCCCGCGGACGAGTTCAGTCGGATTTTCTCTCTCACCGTCTCTCTCCTTTAAACCTTTTCACCGCGCGCGCGGATCTCTTCCAGCACCTGCTCGATGCCCTTCTTGTCGATGATGCGCATGCCCTTGCTCGAGACGCGCAGGGTAACGAAGCGCTTCTCGGACTCCAGCCAGAACCTGTGCTGGTGCAGGTTGGGCAAGAAACGCCGACGGGTGCGGTTCTTCGCATGCGAAACGTTGTTTCCAGTCACCGGACGTTTGCCGGTCACCTGACAGACTCTGGCCATGGCTCTCGTATCTCCCCAAAAATGCTGGGTTTTCAATTGGTTATGCCGGATGCGCAGCGGGCCGCGCCGGGCCCCTACCTCGCAGGGCGCGCCATTAAACCAGAACGGACTGCCCGTGGCAAGCAGGCCCCGGCCGCGACTATAAAAGGCCCTGTTCGGCGAAGGAATAGCTCCGGCCGTGGCCGATAATGATGTGGTCCAGCACCCGGATATCCAGCAGGGCCAGGGCCGCGGTGAGCCTCTCGGTGATCCGCCGGTCAGCGCCGCTCGGCTCCGCCACGCCGGAGGGATGATTGTGGGCAAAAATGAGGGCAGCGGCGCCGTATTGCAGCGCCCTGACCGCCACCTCGCGCGGATAGACCGCGGCGCCATCCAGCGTCCCGAAGAACAGGTCCTCGCACCGCAATACACGATGCTGGCTATCGAGGAACAGGCAAGTGAACACCTCCCTGTCCCGGCTGCCAAGGTGCAATTGCAGGAACCGCCGGGTCTCACTGCTGCTGCCCAATACCTCGCCGCCGGCCATCTCCTGCATTGCCTGGCGTCGCGCCATCTCCAGGGCGGCGCAGAGGCGGGCGTACTTGGCAGGCCCGACACCGGGACAGGACATGAGGCGGTCCCGGCCCGCGCGCATCAGGCCGCCAATGCCTGCAAACTCCCCGAGCATTTCATGCGCCATAGCCAGTGCACTGCAATCCCGGTAGCCGGTGTGCAGCAAGACGGCGAGCAGTTCCGCGTCAGACAGCGCAGACGCGCCGTAATCGAGCAGCCTGTCCCTCGGCCCCTCTCCCGGCAACCAACGGGCTGCAGCCATCGCTCACCTCCCGGGCGTACCGCGGCATCGGTGTGAAATACCCCAACACAGTGGTATCTTTGCTGACCGGTTATCTTCCCAGTTTGGACTCGCAAATGGGACATCTTTTCAATCGCAATGTCCTGCTCGGCGTCAGCGGCGGGATCGCCGCGTACAAGTCTGCGGAATTGGTCAGGCAGCTGCAGGAGCGTGGCGCCAACGTGCGTGTCATCATGACTCGCGGGGCCCAGGCCTTTATCACACCCCTGACCTTGCAGGCCCTTTCGGGCAAGCCGGTCCATACCGAACTGCTGGATGAGAAAGCGGAGCAGGGCATGGGCCACATCGAGCTGGCCCGCTGGGCCGATCTTCTACTGATCGCACCTGCCACCGCGGACCTGACAGCACGGCTGGCCGCTGGCCGGGGAGACGACTTGCTGACCACCGTGGCGCTGGCCTGCCCCGCGCCGCTGATGCTGGCGCCTGCGATGAACCAGCAAATGTGGCGGAATGCCGGAACCGTCGCCAATGTTGCCGCCCTGGCCTCGCGCGGTGTGCACCTGGTGGGCCCCGGCGAGGGCGAGCAAGCCTGCGGCGACGTGGGACCGGGGCGCATGGAGGAGCCGGCCGCGATCGCCGATGCCGCGGCCGACCTGTTTGAGAGCGGCCTGCTGGCGGGCAAGCGCATCGTAATTACCGCGGGCCCTACGCGAGAGAGCCTCGATCCGGTGCGCTACCTGTCGAATAACAGTTCGGGCAAGATGGGCTTTGCGCTGGCGCGCGCCGCGCTGGACTCGGGCGCACATACCACCCTGGTCAGTGGGCCGGTGGATCTTGAGAGCCCTGAGGGCTGCCACCGTATCGATATCGAGAGTGCCGACGACATGCTGGCCGCCTGCCAGGCGTTGCTGCCGGAGTGCGACATCTTTATCGCCTGCGCCGCCGTGGCCGATTACAAGCCCGCCACCAGCGAGCCGCAGAAGATCAAGAAGACATCCGGTGACATCGCGCTGAAACTGGTGCGGACGCCCGATATCCTGGCAACTGTCAGCGCTTCCTCCGGGCAGACGTTTACCGTCGGTTTCGCCGCGGAGACCAACGATGTGGTCTCGTACGCGCGGGAAAAACTGCAGCGCAAGAACCTGGATATGATCGTCGCCAATGACGTGTCGGATACCAGCATCGGTTTCAACAGCGACCACAACGCCGCGACCGTCATCTGGAAGGACGGGGAGCAGACGCTTGACCGCGCGACGAAAGACGTCATCGCCCGGCAGATCCTCGAACTGGTGGCACAACAGGCCCTGGCAACAGGCTGACCGTCCTCAGCGCCGCGCAAGCACCTGCCCAGACAGCGGGTTTGATGGCAACCGGTTCCATCGGGCAATTATGGGAAGTATGCCCGTTTGTGTGTCCCACGCGTTGTAATATGATGGCACGGATGGACGTGTCGAATGACTCAGTGAATGCTGACGCTTAAAAAACGAAACCAGGCTGACTCCGAAGAAGGCGAGCAGAAGGCAGACGACGCCGCCAGTAGCTCTCCCAAGGGTATTACCGCCAAGGGTAATGCCTTGCGGCGCTTTGGCGCTGGCATCCTGTTGATTACACTGCTGACCGCTGCGCTGGGCTTTGCCTATCTCCTCCTCTTGCGTGAACCCGCCCTGACAGAGTCGCAGGTGGAGCGCGTGGCAAGCTCATTTGCACAGCAGCAGGCAACCAATCTCCACCGCCTGTTCACCCGCATGGAGCAGCGTGTGCAGGCCGCCGCGCAATCCCCGCTCGCACTCTCAGCCATTGCCAGCGGCTCCGAGGATGACATGGGCATTGTCGAAAAGGCCGTGCTGGACTTCTTCCCGGAAGTCGTCAGCCTGCGGGTCATTCCCATCGGCGAACTGGGCACGGCGGATTTCTCTGGCGGCAATCGCGGCCTGCGCAATCATATCGAGGTCGACCTGGTAAGGCGCGCCTCGGAAGGGGAAGCGCCGGAGCCGGAATCCTACAAGTTCGAGGGGGCCTGGCTCACTTCCATGGCTGCGCGTGTAAAGCATCCACGGATCGAGGACCGCTGGGCGGTCATCATTGTCACCGTCGAGAACGGTTGGCTGGCCGGGGAGATGCAGGCACTCAGCGCCAATGGCAGGTTTGAGCTGGAACAGCGCTACACGGATGCCGGCGGGAAAAAGAATTACCACGTCGTGGCGACAAGCGGCAGCGCGGCCTCCAATTCGAATACGCGGCACGCCGAGATACCCGACACGTCCTGGCGGGTGGCGTTCACTCCGTCCGAACCCCTCATGGAAACGCTCATTGTCAGTCCCACGCCCCTGTATATCGTCCTGGGGGTGATCGTAGCGGCCTGTATCCTCTCCGTCTCGCTACTGCTCATACTGTTTCCGAGGAAGCTCGAGGGAGAGGTCAACCGCGTCATTTCCGCATCGAACCAGAAATCATCACTCACCCTGGCAGTACCGGAACTGGTATCAGTCGCCAAGCAGCTGCGTCGCGCCACACTGCGGGCGCTGCGACAGAGCAGTTCGAGCAGCTGGGACATCCCGAGCCCGGATGTCGAGACGATCCCCCGGCCGGCCCCGGAGCTCACCAACCCCATGTTCCAGTCGGAGAGCATGTTCGACGATGAGGAGCTCGCGCACCTCGACCTCGACCTGGACGCGGAGCCGGAGGAAAAGGCTGCGCCGGAAGAACGGGAACCATACCCGGAACATATTTTTCGTGCGTATGACATTCGCGGCAATGCCGACGAGGAACTGACCGACCACCTGGTCGCCGAACTCGGCAGGGCGATCGGGACCATCGCCGGGGAGCAGGGCGAAGAATCACTCATCGTCGGCTGCGACGGCAGGCTGTCCAGTGAGCGCATCAAGTCAGTCCTGATGCGCGCGCTGATGGAGACGGGCCGCGATGTCGTGGATATCGGCCTGGTGCCTACCCCACTGCTGTATTTCGCCACACGCTACCTGAGCTACCGCTCCGGCGTCATGGTGACGGGCAGCCATAACCCCGCGGAGGACAACGGGCTCAAGATCGTACTGAACCAGCAGACCATCGCTGCCGGAGGCATTCAGCAGATTCGCGAACGAATTCAGGCCGGCAACTACAGCAGCGGCAACGGGCGCATCATCCGCGAGGATATCATGCCCGTGTACATGGAAGAGGTGCTGCACGACATCGCCATCGCGGTGCCGCTGAAGATCGTTGTCGACGCCAGTAATGGCACCAACGGGGAACTCGCACCCACCTTGCTCGAGGCGCTGGGCTGCGAGGTGGTGCAATTGAACTGCCAGATCGACGGCCGGTTCCCGGGGCATCCGCCGGACACCAGCAACGAGAAAAATCTCGAGGCCCTGGCGACGCGCGTGGTGGATGTCCAGGCAGACTTCGGCGTGGCCTTCGACGGCGACGGGGATCGCCTCGCCGTCGTCACACCCTCCGGCCGTATCGTCCGCTCCGATGTATTGCTCATGCTGTACGCCCAGGACGTGGTATCGCGCAACCCCGGTGCCGACGTGGTCTTCGACGTCAAGTGCAGCCGCCAGTTGTCCAAGCTGATCACCCGCCACGGTGGCCGCCCCGTGCTGTGGAAGACGGGCCACGCATTCATGAAAGAAAAGATGCAGGAAACGGGCGCCCTGCTGGGTGGTGAGTTCTCCGGCCATATGTTCTTCGGGGAGCGCTGGTACGGGTTCGACGACGGGCTCTACGCGGCGTGCCGGCTCGCGGAAATCCTCAGCACCCACGGCGACAGCCTGGATGACTGTATCGCTGACTTCCTGTCGACCGTGAACACGCCGGAGATCATCATCCCGGTGTCAGACAGCTATAAGTTTGAGTTGGTGAACAAAATCATCAAGAATGCCGACTTCTCATCGGGCAAGGTCAACACCATGGACGGCATCAGGGTGGATTTCAGTAACGGCTGGGGCCTGGTGCGCGCCTCCAATACCGGCCCCGCGCTCACCGCCCGCTTCGAAGCCGACACCCAGGAGAACCTGGAGATCATCCAGGACGAGTTCAGGGCCCAGATAGCCCTGGTGGATTCCGAGATAGAACTCAATTTTTAGTCCAGGCCCCCGGGGAGGGGCGGGACAGCAGGCCACCGTATGTCACTGAATCGCAGGGAAGCCCTCAATGTCGCGCAGGTGCTGACCGAGGCGCTGCCCTACATTCAGCGCTTCACCGGGAAGACCATCGTGGTCAAGTTCGGCGGCAATGCCATGGTGGACCCGGAGCTGCACGAGAGTTTCGCCCGGGACGTCGTGCTGATGAAGCTCGTGGGCATGAACCCTGTCGTGGTGCACGGCGGGGGCCCGCAGATCGGTTCCCTGCTGGAAAAGCTCAACATCCAGACGGACTTCGTCGACGGCATGCGCGTGACCGATGCCGAGACCATGGACGTGGTGGAAATGGTGCTCGGCGGCAGCGTCAACAAGGGGATAGTCGCCTCCATCAACCGTAACGGCGGCAGGGCCATCGGTGTCACCGGCAAGGACGGCCAGCTGATCCGGGCCCACAAGCTCACCGTGAGCCGGCACAGCCCCGAGCTGGACGCCCCGGAAATCATCGACATCGGGCACGTGGGCGAGGTCGACCAGATCGACACCCATGTACTGCAGGTCATTCTGGACAGCGACTTTATTCCTGTCATCGCCCCCATCGGGGTCGGGGAAGACGGCAGCACCTATAACATCAACGCCGACCTTGTCGCCGGCAAGCTGGCCGAGGTCATGCAGGCCGAGAAGCTGATGCTGCTCACCAACGTGGAGGGGCTGCTGGATGGCGAAGGAACCGTGCTTACGGGCCTGACAACCGGACAGGTCGACGCGCTGATCGAGGACGGTACGATTCACGGGGGTATGCTGCCGAAAATTCGCTGCGCCCTGGAAGCGGTCAATTCGGGCGTGACAAGCGCTCACATCATCGACGGCCGTGTTCCGCACTCGGTACTGCTCGAAACTTTTACCGACGAAGGTATGGGCACACTCATTACCAACAAGCGTGCCGGGCAAAAAAAATAAATTAATCCACCCTCATTGCTGTTCGACTTATTGCAGGTGCGGCAGGTAATCGCTAGCATGGGAGACCAGCAACTTGTAACGGACAGCCATGCCTCCGAGAAAACCACAGCGGCGTCAACAGATCCTGGAAGCACTGGCACAAATGCTCGAGGCAAGCCCCGGTAATCGCATTACCACCGCGGGCCTTGCCCGACAGGTTGGGGTATCCGAGGCCGCGCTCTACCGCCACTTCCCCAGCAAGACAAAAATGTTCGAGGGTCTCATCGAGTTCATGGAGGAGACGCTGTTCAGCCGCGTCTCCATTATCCTGGCCGAGGAACAGACCGCGACCCAGCGCTGCGAGAAAATGTTGATGCTGCTGCTCGTGTTTGCCGAACGGAACCCGGGCCTCACCCGCATCCTGACCGGCGATGCGCTCTCAGGGGAGACCGACCGCCTGCACCAGCGGGTGGCGCAGCTCTTCGACCGTTTTGAGACCCAGCTCAAGCAGGCCATAAGGGAAGCCGAAATTCGCGAGGGCCTGCGCCCCTCGATCCCGCTGCCCGCCGCCGCCAATCTGCTGATGTCCGTGGCCGAAGGGCGTATTTCGCAGTACGTGCGCAGCGGGTTCACGCGCTCTCCCACCGCGGACTGGGCCCGGCAATGGGAACTGTTGATGGGGAACTTCTTCCGCGACGCCGTTGCCCAGCCGATGCCGGGGCAGGCCACCAGCCTGGCGAGGTGATCGCCCCGGTCTTCAGGAAGGTCAGCGGCCGGACTGCTTGATACTGAGGGTCCGGCGCAGCTCAACCGCTTCCTGCAGCATTTCGAACCGCTCCATATCCGCCTGGTAAACGGCTGAAATCTCCTCGATTTCCATCTCTCGCTTCCGGATGTCGCGCTCTACGGCCCGGATCTCGGCCTGCAGGTTCTCGATCTCCCGGAGCCGCTCGACGTCGGCCTCACCGCCCGCGCGTTCGGTGTTCGCCAGCTGTGCCTGGTAATTCTCGACCTGCTGCTTGTATCCGCGCCGGTTGCCCCTGAGTATAGCCAGCCTGATCTCCAGGTTACCCATGGCGCGACGCCTGGCGTCCTCAATATCTGCGACGGTGCTGTAACGCAGCATGAGGGATTCGTCCCACTTGCGCAGGCGCTCCTCCTCCGCCTTCGCCTCAGCCAACAGCCGCTCCTGGGCGTCCTGCTCCTTGCGCTCCTCTTCCGTCGGCTCGCGGGGCACAACCCTGACGACAATACCTTTCTCATTCAGGACCTCGTAACCGCCACTGATAAACTCGGGAGGCACCTGGAAGTCCACCACGGTATTGCCGTCTGCATTGCGGTAACGGTAAAGAGGCTTGGCGTCCAACGCCAAGGGCAACACGAGCAATACTATCCACGGCAAGGCGCGGCGCAGTCTGAGGACCCTGGGAATCATGGCATCAATATAAATGTCGTACAGAGTCTGGACAAGCTAGACCCCGTAATGTTCACGATATTCGAGCATCGCCTCGAGTGTCGCGGCCGTCGCTCCACCGGCGTCCCGCAGGTAATCGATGATATTGTCCATAGTAATAATGCTTATAACCGGGACGCCGTGGGCCCGTTGCACCTCGTCAACCGCGGATACGTCCCCGGATCCGCGCTCCTTGCGATCCAGCCCGATGACCACGCCCGCCAGTTCAGCACCGGCCTCGTCAATCATGCGGATGACCTCGCGTACCGCTGTCCCGGCGGTAATCACGTCGTCGATAACCAGTACGCGGCCCTCCAGGGGCGCGCCCACCAGCACACCGCCCTCGCCGTGATCCTTTGCCTCCTTGCGGTTGTAGGCGAACTTCACATCGACCCCGTGGTGCTCGGCGAGCGCGACGGCAGTCGCCGCACCCAGCGGAATACCCTTATAGGCGGGCCCCAGCAGGACATCGTAGCGCAGGCCGGAGTCCACGATACCCTGTGCGTAACAGCGGCCCAGGGCGGCCAGCGCCGCTCCGCTCGAAAAGGCGCCCGCGTTGAAGAAATAAGGGCTGTCGCGGCCCGACTTCAGTGTGAACTCGCCAAACTTCAGTACATCACACTGGCGGGCAAGCTCGATAAATTCTCTCTGGTAAGCGTGCATGGCGCTTCACGGCCCCCTCGCGAGGCATTGTATTCCGGCGTTTAGGCTATAGAATACGCAATCTTGGTTTCGACCACTTACAAATAACAGTTTCCGAACCGCAAAGCCCGCTGCCGGCGCCATGCCCGGCCACGTGGGCGCGGCAGGCGATTTCGGCCAGGCCACGGACGGGTGCGGGGATACCCCTGCGCCGGCCGGGCAACGCCCTGCCGGCCCGCGGTTCGCGCATCATACACTCTCTCAATTCAAGGGACCATGAATGAGAATCATCAGCTTCAGCGCGGACGGGATCAAACACGCCGCAGAAAAGGGATTCTTCGATTGGCTGAAGGAGCAGGATGCCGATTTTGTCTGCATCCAGGACCTGCAGTGCTCCGAGTACGACCTGCAGGAAAGCGTCTTCTTCCCCGAGGAGTACAACGCGTACTTCCTCGACGACGTCGATGGCAAGGCGAACGGCGTCGCCATCTACTGCAGGCAGTTGCCCAAGGCGATCATGACCGGGCTGGGATTCGCCGACTTCGACATGGAAGGCCGGTATATCCAGGCGGACTATGAAAACCTGAGTGTCGCGTGCCTGCTCTCTCCCACGGTGACGGGGGATGACCCCGCGCAGCAGGCGCGCAAGAACGAGTTTTACGGATTGCTGGGCGCCCACCTGCAGAAAGTCCGCAACAAGCGCCGGGAGTTCATCATCTGTGGCAACTGGTCCATTGCCAACAGTCCCGCGGACTTACAGGACTCCCAGAACAACAGCACCACCTCGGGCTTCCTGGCCGAGGAGCGGCAGTGGCTGAACGAATTGCTGGAATCGGGTTACGTCGACGCTTTCCGCGAGGTCAGCTCCGACCAGGACGAGTTTACCTGGTGGCCCGACGGCACGCGCGGCGAAAACGGCTGGCGCACGGATTTCCATATCATCTCGCAGGGCCTCAAGTACGCGGTGGATTACGGCGCGATCTACAAGATCAAGGAGTTCTCCAGCCACGCACCGGTCATCATGGATTACGACATCGAGCTCTAGCGCGACCCGTCAGCCGGCGAGGGCGACTTTCTGTAAGGCTATCAACTGCTGTACACCGCCGGAGGCCAGGTCGAGCAGGCCATCCAGCTCCTTCCGGGAGAAGGGCTCCCGCTCCGCCGTTCCCTGCACCTCGATAAAGCCGCCCGACTCTCCCATGACGACATTCATGTCGGTATCCGCGGCGGAGTCCTCAGGGTAGTCGAGGTCGAGTACCGGCACGCCCTGGTAGATGCCCACGGACACGGACGCCACCATCTGCAGCAATGGCTCGGCGGAGATCAGGCCCTCCGCTTTCAGGTGCGCCAGCGCGTCGGCCAGCGCAACACAGGCGCCGGTGATAGCGGCGGTGCGCGTGCCGCCGTCAGCCTGGATGACATCACAATCCACGGTAATGGTGTTTTCGCCCAACTTCTCCAGATCGAGGGCGGCGCGCAGGGACCTGCCGATGAGCCGCTGTATCTCTACCGTGCGGCCACCCTGCTTGCCGCGGCTGGCTTCCCGGGCCATGCGGCTCCCGGTTGACCGGGGCAGCATGCCGTACTCCGCCGTTACCCAGCCGCGCCCCTCGCCACGCATGAAGCCCGGGACACCTTTTTCCGCCGAGGCCGTGCAAATCACGCGGGTGTCACCGAAGCAGACCAGCACCGAGCCCTCCGCGTGACGGGTGAAGTTGCGCGTTATCTCGACCTGTCTGAGCTGGTCAGCGCTGCGGCCACTGGGTCGCTGCATGTGGAAACTCCCTTACGAATCTTAAAGGGCGCCAGTATACGCGAGCGCGTGCGGCGCGACAGGGAAACCCGCGGGCGCCATCCCGCAACGCGCCTGTCAGCCGGAATAGCAAGCTGCTACACTCGTTGCCAATGCAACACGAGGGTTTCGGCAGACGATGATCCAGAGCATGACCGCGTTCGCGCGGGAGAGCACCAGCACTGAACAGGGCATCCTCACGGTCGAATTGCGCTCGGTAAACCACCGCTACCTGGACTGCAGCTTCAAGCTGCCAGAGGCACTGCGCTCCAGGGAACCAAAGTTACGCGAAAAGGCTTCCTCGGTGCTCGCCAGGGGTAAGCTGGATTGCATGATTCGCCTGCAATCCGGCCCCTCGCAACAAGGCGACCTGGAGATCGACAGCGACCGCCTGGACGCCGTGCTGGCGACGGTGCGCGAGGTACAGGAGCGCCTCGGCGATCCGGCGCCCATCAACCCGCTGCAGGTCATGCAATTCCCGGGGGTCTGCGTGGCGGCCGAGGACTCCGAGAAACGCCTGCAGCAGGACGCGCTGTCCCTGTTCGACAAGGCCCTCGAAAACATGCTCGAGAACCGTCGGCGCGAAGGCAGCAAACTGGGAGAGCTGGTGCTGGACCGGCTGGCGCAGGTGGAAGGCGAGGTGAGGGCGGCGCGCGACATCATGCCGCAGCTGATCCAGCAGCAGAAGGAGCGCATCGCGGCGCGGATCTCGGACCTCGGGCCGGACATCGACCAGGGCCGCCTGGAGCAGGAACTGGTCTACGTGGCGCAGCGGGCCGACGTCGAAGAGGAGTTGGACCGTCTGGAAGCGCATGTCGGCGAGGTCAGGCGGACGCTGGAGAAGGGCGGCCCCTGCGGACGGCGGCTGGACTTCCTCATGCAGGAACTCAACCGCGAGGCCAACACCCTGTCTTCGAAGTCCCTGTCCTCGTCCACCACCCAGAATGCGGTGGAACTCAAGGTTCTGATCGAGCAGATGCGAGAACAGATCCAGAATATCGAGTAGCGATTCCCGTTTCCACCACGAGAGGGCCAGGTCCAGAGCATGACGAGCACCGGAACACTTTACACCGTGTCCGCCCCCTCGGGGGCGGGCAAGACCAGCCTGGTCGAGGCATTGGTCGAGCGCTGTCCGGACCTGCGGGTATCGATCTCCCATACGACACGCCCCATGCGCCCCGCCGAGGAAGACGGCGTGAACTACCACTTCGTGTCCGAGCGGGTCTTCATGGCCATGCTGGAGCGCGCCGAGTTCCTCGAGCATGCGCACGTGTTCGGCAACTACTACGGCACCTCCGGCGTGTGGGTCGATGAGCAGCTGAAGCAGGGCTTCGATGTCATCCTGGAAATCGATTGGCAAGGGGCCCAGCAGGTCAAGCGCCTGCTCCCTGGGACACGGTGGATCTTCATACTCCCCCCCTCCCGCGATACGCTACTGCAGCGCCTGAGGCAGCGGGGCCAGGACGACCCGGCGATCATCGAGTCGCGCATGAACGCCGCGGTGGAGGAAATGTCGCACTACGTGGAAAGCGACTTCCTGGTAATCAACGACGATTTCGAGCAGGCGCTGGCGGAGTTACAGTCCATCATGACCAGCCAACGGCTGTGCACAACTCGGCAGTCGGCTGACCTCGCCGCTATGCTGGAAGACTTGCTGCGATAGTCTACCCTGGCGCCCTTACGCACCATGCAATTCCCGCCTCGATAAGCAATCAGCCTCGCCCCACAACGGGTTCCCGGCACAGGACGAAGCCAGGCCAGACCGTGGCCGGGACACGCCAAAAAACGCACGTCCATGTGCAGGCTCGGCTGGCGACATCCATGTCGCCAGACGGCCCCGGCAACGGTCTGGCCTGGCTGCGCCCCTCCAACAGCCGCAACCCGTTGTAATCCCGGCCAAAATTCGCTCTTAACGCTGGACGAACCCCCGGTCATTGACGGTATAATAGGCGGTTCCACCGAAACAGCCGCGCTGGCCCGGAGTATCCGCCGGCCAGACACGCAGATTTATAGGAAGTACTGAACAATGGCTCGTGTAACCGTTGAAGATTGTCTGGAAAACGTCGAGAACCGCTTCGAACTGGTGATGGTCGCCAGCAAGCGCGCCCGCCAACTGGCCACGGGCGGCAAGGACCCCCTGCTCCAGGAAGAATCCGACAAGCCTACCGTCATCGCCCTCAGGGAGATCGCCGAGGGCCTGATCACCAATGAAATCCTCAGCCGTGAGAGCGAGATGGAAGCCGAGGAAGAACTGGCGGAAGTCATGGACGGGATGGAAAGAGTGGAAGCAATAGTGGAGGCCGACCCAGCCCTCTAGGGAATTCCCCCGCACCACCGGGGGCATCTCTGGCGCAGGCCACCAGCCAGTTATGCAAGCCATAGACATAGATGCCCTCAACTCCACCCTGCGCACGTACCTCAACCCCGAGCAGACGAACCACGTAAACCGCGCCTACTTCTTCGCCGAGCAGGCCCACTACGGGCAGCGCCGGCGCAGCGGTGAGCCCTACGTGACCCACCCCCTCGCCGTGGCCGGCATCCTCGCCGACATGCACATGGACCACCACAGCCTGATGGCCGCCATGCTGCACGATGTCATCGAGGATACGGGTATCGAGAAATCCGCGATCGGTGAGCAATTCGGCTCAACCGTTGCGGAGCTGGTCGACGGCGTCAGCAAGCTGACCCAGATCGAGTTCCAGTCGCTGGAGGAGAAGCAGGCGGAGAACTTCCAGAAGATGGCGCTGGCCATGGCCCGGGATATCCGCGTCATCCTCGTCAAGCTGGCCGACCGGCTGCACAACATGCGCACGCTGGGCGTCCTGAACTCCAACAAGGCCCGGCGTATCGCGCGGGAAACCCTGGACATTTACTCTCCCATCGCCATGCGGCTCGGCATGAACAACGTGCGCATGGAGTTCGAGGACCTCGGCTTCCGCGTACTGTACCCGATGCGGGCAAGCCGCATCGATGCCGCGCTGCACGAGGCCAGCGGCCACCGCAAGGAACTGGTGGAGAAAGTCCGCAGCCAGATTCAGGCGACCCTGGAGCAGGAGGGCCACGAGGTCTCGGTCATCGGCCGCGAGAAGCACCCCTACAGCATCTACAGGAAAATGCGGTCGAAGCGGAAGTCCTTCTCCGAGATCATGGATATCTACGCGTTCCGCATCATCGTCGACTCGGTGGACACCTGCTACCGGGTGCTGGGCTGCATCCACAGCCTGTACAAGCCGGTGCCCGGGGAGTTCAAGGACTACATCGCGATCCCGAAGGCCAACGGCTACCAGTCGCTGCACACGGTCCTCATGGGCATGCACGGTGTCCCCGTGGAGGTGCAGATTCGCACCCAGGAAATGGAGGACATGGCCAACAACGGCATCGCCGCGCACTGGCTGTACAAGAGTAACGGCCAGTCCGCCCAGGGCAGCCACGCACGCGCCCGGGAATGGGTACAGGGCCTGCTGGAGATGCAGCAGCGCGCGGGTAACTCGCTGGAGTTCATCGAGAGCGTCAAGGTCGACCTGTTCCCGGACGAGGTCTACGTGTTCACGCCGCAGGGTGAGATCATGGAACTGCCGCGCCGGGCGACCGCGGTGGACTTCGCCTATGGCGTGCACACGGATGTCGGCAACAGCTGCGTCGCCTGCCGCATCAACCGCCGCGTGGCGCCGCTGTCGGAACCCCTGCAGAGCGGCCAGACGGTTGAAATTCTCAACTCCCCGGGCGCGCGACCGAACCCTTCCTGGCTGGACTACGCGGTCACCGCGAAAGCGCGCTCGGCGATTCACCACTTCCTCAAGAACCAGACCCTGGAAGACTCCGTTGCGCTGGGGCGCAACCTGCTCGACAAGGCC
>CAJIAY010000249.1_pt1 | contig 15118 bp, 13 predicted proteins | sample 9199221 | NCBI WGS metagenome assembly CAJIAY01 (sample SAMEA7708283, study PRJEB35096) | sediment metagenome | biome: marine neritic benthic zone biome [ENVO:01000025]; feature: sediment [ENVO:00002007]; material: shallow marine sediment [ENVO:03000034] sea grass bed [ENVO_01000059] ...
AGCACGTCATCCACGATGGCCACCCGGAGGTTGTCACAGGGCCCCAGGACTGTAAAGGCGCCACCGGGGTTGTCCGCCCGGCCGCGGGCGGTCATACCCGATTGTGCAGGTGTCCACCGGTGGCGCCTCACCCGCCGGCCCGCGAGCGTGGCGCGCCTGAGTTCCGGGCACGTGGCCCGCAACTCACGCGCCAGCAACTCGGACTGGTTGAAGCCGCGCTGCCAGCGGCGCAGCCAGTGCAGCGGCACCGGGACCAGCAGGTCGATTCCGCAGGGAATATCCGCCTGCTGCCGCCAGAGTCGGGCCAGCAGGGCGGTCAGGCGGACCTCGCGCCGGTATTTCCAGCAGTGAATCAGGTGTGCCATGGATTCCCCGTACAGCCAGGGCGCGACCACCCGCTGGAAGGGTGGTGGGCTGGCGAGACAGCGGCCGCATAACAGGGCGCTGCCGGCGGGTGTCCCCAGCGGTACCGCGCAGCGGGCACAGCAAACCCGGTTGAGCGGCATCTCCCGCTCGCAGGCCCTGCAGAGCGGCACCTGCCGGGCGCTGCGAAGGCCGCAGAGGACGCAGTCGTTGGGGAACAGGGCGTCCAGCAGCACGCGGCCCGGCCTGTTAACCAATGACGGGCATCCAGGTTGACAGCGGCCAGTCCGACAGTATCATGCAGGCTCCTGTTTTTATTAGTGAATTTATCGATGCCCACGCCAGCCACCGCCCCCACCGAAGTTGCCAGCCCCGCCGGGAACAGCGGCGAGATCCGCCACGACTGGACCCGTCGAGGGGTCGAGGCGCTGTTTGCCCTGCCCTTCAACGACCTGCTGTTCAAGGCCCAGGGTATTCACCGTCGCTATTTTGACCCGAACGAGGTCCAGGTGAGCACATTGCTTTCCATCAAAACCGGCGATTGCCCGGAGGACTGCGCCTACTGCCCGCAAAGCACGCGCTACGACACGGGGCTCGAGTCGGAAACACTGATGGAGGTCGAAAAAGTGCTGGAGCAGGCGCGAGCGGCGGCGGCTTCCGGCGCGACGCGGTTCTGCATGGGCGCCGCCTGGCGCTCACCGAAAGACCGTGACATGCCCTACGTCCTCGCCATGGTGAGGGGGGTGCGCGAGCTGGGCCTGGAGACCTGCATGACCCTCGGCATGCTGACGCAGGAACAGGCGGCGCAGCTGTCCGAGGCCGGCCTGGATTACTACAACCATAACCTCGACACCTCTCCCGAGTTCTATGGCGATATCATCACCACGCGCACCTACCGGGACCGGCTGGAAACGTTGGACCATGTGCGCGACGCCGGGATGAAGATCTGCAGCGGCGGCATCGTCGGCATGGGGGAACAGCAGGCGGACCGGGCGGGCCTGCTGCAGCAATTGGCCAACCTGCCGCAGCATCCCGAGAGCGTGCCCATCAACATGCTGGTGCGCGTCGAGGGCACGCCGTTGGCGGCGGAGGAAGATCTCGATCCTTTCGAGTTCGTCCGCACCATTGCGGTGGCGCGTATCCTGATGCCGGCCTCCCATGTGCGCCTGTCCGCCGGCCGCGAGGAGATGAACGAGCAGATGCATGCACTGGCCTATTTCGCCGGTGCCAACTCCATTTTCTACGGCGAGAGGCTGCTGACCACGCCCAACCCGCAGGCCAATGCCGACATGGCGTTGTTCGAACGACTGGGGATACGACCGGAGCGGCGTGAGCTGGAGCGCGCGCCCGGGGAGCCCGCCACGCAGTTCTACGACGCCACAGCCACCTGACCATGGGCGTGTTTGCCGAGCGTCTCGACTCGGCGCTCGCAGAGCGTCGTGATGCGGGCTTGTACCGTCGGCGGCTGACCGTCGCATCAGCCCAGGGCCCCCGGGTACACATGGACGGCCGCGAGTACCTGAATTTCTGCAGCAACGATTACCTCGGCCTGGCGTCTCACCCGCGGGTCGTCGAGCGCTTCCGAGCCGCGGCAAGCGAATATGGCGTCGGCAGCGGCGCCTCCCACCTGGTCTGCGGTCACCTGGCGCCGCATCACGAGTTGGAGGAGGCGCTGGCGGAACTGACCGGCAGGCCGCGTGCGCTGCTCTTCTCCAGCGGCTACATGGCGAATCTCGGTGTCCTGACCGCGTTGCTCGAGCCGGGCGACCACGTGTTCGAGGACCGGCTCAACCACGCTTCCCTGCTCGATGGCGGCTTGTTCAGCGGCGCGCGCTTCAGGCGGTTCCCGCACAATGACCTCGCCGCACTCGAGAAGAAGCTGGCGGACGCGGACGGGCCGAAGCTGGTCGTGGTGGACGGGGTATTCAGCATGGACGGGGACAGCGCCCCGCTGCCCGCGCTGGCGGACCTGTGCGCCGCGCGCGACGCGTGGCTGATGGTCGACGACGCCCACGGTTTCGGCGTGCGCGGCGAGCGCGGTGCCGGCAGCACCGGCGCGCCGGGCCTGGGCGTGGAGCGCGTGCCCGTGTTGATGGCCACGCTGGGCAAGGCGCTGGGCACCGCCGGTGCCTTCGTCGCAGGCAGCGAGCAGCTGATCGAGGGGCTTATCCAGCGCTCGCGCAACTATATCTACACCACGGCACTGCCCCCCGCGGTGGCGGCCGCGACCCTCGAGGCGCTGTCACTGTTGACCGAAGAGAGCTGGCGCCGGGACAGGCTGGCGGCCCTGGTAGCGCGCCTGCGCCGGGGCGCGGAGCAGCTGGGGCTGACCCTGGCCGACTCGGACAGCGCCATACAGCCCTTGCTGGTCGGCGACCCCGACAGGGCGGTGGCGATGAGTGACTGCCTGGCCCGCGAGGGTATCCTGGTCGGCGCCATTCGCCCGCCCACGGTGCCTCCCGGTACATCCCGGCTGCGCATTACGCTGAGCGCGGCGCACACCGAGGAAGAGGTGGATCGCCTGTTGCAGCAGCTGTCGGCCTGTGCGGCGGGGTGCTGAGTGCCGCTGCCGCATGAATACCTGCCCGCCACCGGGCAGGCGCGACAGGAGCTGGTGCTGCTGCACGGTTGGGGCGTCGGCAGGGACGTGTGGCGACCCCTGCTTGCGCAGCTGCGGCCCTGGGCGAACGTCACCCTGCTGGACCTGCCCGGCTGTGCGCCCGGAGAGCCCGCCCAGCCTCTCGAGACGGCGCTCGACCGGGTGCTCGCCTGTTGCCCGCAGCGGGCCATTTTCGTGGGCTGGTCACTGGGCGGGCAACTGGCGCTTGAGCTTGCCGCACGCTGGCCATCGCGGGTCACGGCGGTGGTGACGATTTGCAGCAACCCCCGGTTCGTCGCCGACGGCAACTGGCCCGGCATGAGCCCGGCCGACTTCGAGGGCTTCCGTGCGGAGGTGGAGGCCGATCCGGCCGCGGCGCTGCAACGGTTCCAGGCGCTGCAGGTGCGGGGCGCGCGCCAGCCGCGGTCGCTCCTGAGAACCCTCCGGGTGATGACACCCGAAATGCGGCCGGCATCCCGGGACCTGCTGGCGGGGCTGGCGTGGCTTGCCGAACTGGACCAGCGTCCCTTACTGGAGTTGTCGCGGCAGCCCCAGCTGCATTTCCAGGCGCGGCATGACGCGCTGGTGCCGGACCTCGGCCGCGCCATAGCGGATGCGGCGCAGGGTGCTGCGAGCGTCCGGGTCGAGACGCTGGAGAATGCCTGCCACCTCGCGCCGCTCGAAGACCCGTCAGCGCTGGCCGCGGGGCTTCTGCGCTTCCTCGATAGCACCGGCGAACTGGCGAGGCCGGTTGCGGCGAACCGTGCACTCGTAAAAAAGGAGGTCTCGGCGTCCTTCAGCCGGGCGGCTGAGAGTTACGACTCGGCCGCCCACCTGCAACGCGAGGTTGGTGAGCAATTACTCTCGTTGCTGGACAGGCTGCAGTGCCAGCCCACCACGATACTGGACCTCGGTTGCGGCACGGGTTTTTTCCATGCGGCCCTGGAGGCCCGGTTCCCGGGCTCACACTACCTGGGGCTGGACCTGGCGCCCGGCATGGTGGGCTTCGCGCGGCAGCGTGAAGGCGGCGACGCCGGCTGGGTCGTGGGCGATGCGGAAGCCCTGCCGCTGGCCGGCGCATCGGTCGACCTCGTATTCAGCAGCCTGGCGCTGCAGTGGTCCGACCGGCCCGACCTGCTGTTCGCGGAACTCGCCCGCGTGCTCAAGCCCGGTGGTTTGTGTGTATTTACTTCGCTGGGCCCCGGCACTCTGAGGGAGCTGCGCGATGCCTGGGCGGCCGTCGACAGTTACCAGCACGTCAATACCTTTGTTCCCCCGGCCGTGCTGCGGGAGGCTGCCGCGGCTGTTCCCGGCGCCAGCCTGCAGCTGGAAGAGAAGGTCTTTGCGACGCACTATGAACGCGTCAGGGACCTCCTGGATGAGCTGAAGGCGCTGGGGGCCCACAACATGAACCGCAATCGCCCCTCGGGGCTGGCCAGCCGCCGGGCGCTGCAGGGCATGCTGAAGGCCTATGAGAACTGCCGCAGCGAGGGCCTGCTGCCGGCAACCTACGATGTCATTTTCGGCACACTGGAGCACGCATGAAGAACGCCTGGTTCGTCACCGGAACGGATACCGGGGTCGGCAAGACGGCGATCGGCTGCGCACTGCTGGAGCGTGCTGCCGGCGCCTGTCTGCGCACCGCCGCCGTGAAACCGGTAGCGGCAGGTTGCGACGAACATGGGCAGAACGAGGACGCCCTGAACCTGATGCAGTCCATGACCGAGAAAATGGACTACAGTCAGGTAAACCCGGTCGCGCTCGAGGCCGCAATTGCCCCCCATATCGCGGCGGGACTCGAGGGCAGGCGCCTGCAGGCGGACCGGCTCGCGGGCCTCTGCCGCGGGGTCATGTCAGGCGGGGCGGAGTTCGTGCTGATAGAGGGCGCCGGGGGGTGGCGGGTGCCCCTGAACCCCCGGGAGACGCTGGCGGACGTCGCGGTCCGGTTGCAGGTGGGGGTGATACTGGTCGTGGGTATGCAGCTTGGTTGTATAAATCATGCCCTGCTCACTGCAGAGGCGATCCGGCGAGACGGGCTGGTGCTCGCGGGCTGGGTGGCCAACCAGCCGGGGGAGCGAATGAGCCGGCACGAGGAAAACCTGGACACCCTGCGCAGCCTGCTGCCCGCGCCGCTGCTGGGGGAGGTGCCTTTTCTCGACCCCTGGCAGGCCGGAGACGCGGCTGAACACCTCGATATTCGGCCACTTTTGACCGGTTAGATCCGGCCGAATCCGGGGAAATGGTCACAGACTTGTGGTAAGATTTCGACCCGAATGTGAACAGTGAACACATCGTCACCCGGGCCCGGTGGTTTCCCACCAGACTCCCCAGTGGCGACCAAGCGAGGACAATTCCATGCCTGCCTATAAAGCGCCCCTGCGCGACATCAGTTTCGTTGTCAACGAATTGCTGGAATCAGAAAAGCTTTACCAGACCCTGCCGGGTTACGAGGAAGCGACGGAGGACCTCATGGAGGCCATCCTCGAGGAAGGGGCCAAGTTCTCCGAGAACGTGTTGTCGCCCCTCAACCAGTCCGGCGACGAGGAAGGCTGCACCTGGGATGACGGCGTGGTGACCACCCCCGAGGGATTTGCAGACGCCTACAGGCAGTACGTGGAGAACGGCTGGCCCGCGCTCAGTGCCAGCGCCGAGGTCGGTGGTCAGGGCATGCCCAACCTGTTGAGCAGTATCATCAACGAGATGGCCGGCACTGCGAACTGGTCGTGGCTCATGTACCCGGGCCTGAGCCTCGGTGCAGTGAAGACGGTCGAAGCCCACGGAGACGCCGAGCAGAAGGAAAAATACCTCACGAAACTGGTATCGGGCGAGTGGACCGGCACCATGTGCCTCACGGAAGCGCATTGCGGCAGCGACCTGGGGCTGTTGCGTACGAAGGCCGAGCCGCAGGCTGACGGCACTTATGCGATCAACGGCACCAAGATCTTTATCAGTGCAGGCGAGCACGACATGGCCGACAACATCGTGCACATCGTCCTGGCGCGACTGCCGGATGCGCCGGCGGGCACCAAGGGTATCTCCCTGTTCATCGTACCCAAGTTCAAGGTCAACGACGACGGCAGTATCGGCGAGCGCAACTCAGTGCACTGCGCCTCCATCGAGAAGAAGATGGGCATCAAGGCATCCGCGACCTGTGTGCTGAACTTCGACAGCGCTACCGGCTACCTGATCGGCCCGCCCAACCGGGGCCTGAACTGCATGTTCACCTTCATGAACACCGCGCGTATCGGTACGGCGATACAAGGCCTCGCGCACGGCCAGCTGGCCTTCCAGGGCGCCCTGTCCTATGCCCGTGAGCGTCTCGCCATGCGCAGCCTGTCGGGTCCCAAGAACCCGGACGGCCCGGCGGACCCGATTATCGTGCACCCCAACGTGCGCCGCATGCTGCTCACCCAGAAGGCTTTCGTGGAAGGCAGCCGCGCGCTGATCTACTTCCTCGCGCAGCAGGGTGACATCGTCGACAAGGGAGACGAGGAACGGGCCCAGGCTGCAGATGACCTGATGGGCCTGCTGACGCCGATCGGCAAAGCTTTCGTCACCGAGACCGGTTACGAGGTGGCCAACATCGGCGTGCAGGTATACGGCGGACACGGCTTCATCAAGGAGTGGGGCATGGAACAGATCGTGCGTGACGCCCGCATCTCCATGTTGTACGAGGGCACCACCGGCATCCAGTCGTTGGACCTGCTGGGCCGCAAGGTCCTCGGCAGCGGAGGCAAGCTACTGCTCGGCTTTACCGCGCTCATCGACGAGCTGTGCAACGCGGACAACCCCGGCGAGTGCGCCGAATTCATCGAAACACTGAAGTTCTACAAGGACGACTGGCTGGATCTTTCCATGAAGATCGGCGAGGCGGCGATGGAGAACCCCGAGGAGGCGGGAGCCGCCGCGGTGGATTACATGATGTACAGCGGTTACGTGACCCTCGCTTATTTCTGGGCTCGCATGGCGGTACTCTCGCAGCGCAAGATCGACGAGGCCTCGGGCGACGACGTGTCGTTTTATGAAGCCAAGCTCAAGACCGCGCGCTTTTTCTTCGACCGCCTGCTGCCCCGTACGCTGACTCACAAGGAGTTGATCCTGTCCGGTGCGGAAAACCTCATGGATATGCCGGAGGCGATGTTCGACCTCTGAACGGAGGGGCGCCTGGAGGAGGCGGGGTGACTTTTTCCCAGTGCAGGGGGACAATGGGCGAAGGGTCCGTCCCCGCGTATACGCGATTGATTGCCATGTCTGAAGAGCCTGCTGAAAAAACCGACCGGAGCTACAACAACACCCTGTACCCCGAGGATCAGGAAAAGGTTGATGAGTTCATCAGCCGCGGCGTCAACTCGGTGGAGCGCAAGCCGTTCAGGCCGGGGAGAATGATGATCATGCTCATTCTCGTGGTCACCGGCCTCAGTATCCTGAGCCAGTTCCTGGCCCGTTACGCGGGGGTTGACTAGTACCGCGGTGCCTTGGCCCCGCCGGGCGCATTTTGGTATAGTTGCGGCCTCAAAATTCTCGGTGTGTGGCGCAGCCTGGTAGCGCACTTCCTTCGGGAGGAAGGGGTCGGAGGTTCAAATCCTCTCACACCGACCACCATCTTGCGCGTGGCATGATTCCCCGCCAAAATCGCCCGGTACCTCATCTGGTTGCTATCGGAATACTCGGAGCCGGGCATTAATTCTCTACGGCGAACTTTCAGCGAACCGGTCTACCATTACCAGCTTTACGGCGCGGCGTTCCTGCTGACCCTGGCACTGTGTTGGCTTTTCGCGGTTTCCGGACTGGAAGTCCGGGAACTGGAAGTGCGTGACTACACGACCCGGCGCTGCGAATTTATCGCGAACCCTGGCGGGCCGCCGCTGCGGATCCTCGACGCGGTGTACAAGGAAAACCTGGGCCTGATGGACTCCTGGTGCCACGCGTCGGAAATTGCCCGACACTTTGGCTCTATAGAGCTGCGTAGTGTGCATCGGGACCATATCGACCTGCGCCAGCTCTACGAGTCGCGTTACGATCTCGTGCTCGCCAAGCCGGAGTTGATTGCCGGCCTCGGCCGGGTGGGCAAGGACGGCAAGGAGTACGAGCTGCTGGCAAACTATCCGGCCTACGGCAGCCAGCTGGTCTCGCTCAGCGGCCTTCCCGAATTAAGCAGGGCATGGCTCGAAGGCAAGCGCTTCGGCCTGCTCGATGACCCCAACAGCGTATCCGCATACCAGATCCCGATGGCCGCGCTCAGGCGTACCGGCCTGGAAGATGTGCCGACATTCGTCTACTTCCGTTCCTACCGACAGTTGTACGGGGCTCTTTTCGAAGGGCGCATCGATATCATACCCGCCTTGTTGAGCGAGGAAGGCCCGGACAGCCGCCTGCAACTGCCGCCGGGCCTCGTGCTGGAAGAAACGATCCCGGGGCCGGCCTGGTTCATTCGCAGGGATCTGTTACAGGGTGGTGAACACTGTGACCTCCTCGAGGCGCTGGTGCAATTGGGTCCGGAGGCGGAGATCGACTATTTCAGGAACCTTAGCGTGGTAAGGCCCTGCCATGAAGACTAGGCGCGGCGTGCAGCTGTTCGTTGCCTGGTGGCTGCTGGCTGTCCTGCTGGCGACCTCGCTGTTCATCGGCGGACAGTGGCTGCTGGAGGAGAAGGTGCGCGAGCGCCTTGGGGAGCACCTGCTTCTCACCCTCGACGAGTCCCATTTCAGTAACGCCGGAGGCCGGGTCAACGACAGGAGCGCGCTCGAGAAAATGGGGCGAGAGATCAACACCGGGATGTCCGACCTTATCAGTGGGCGCTGGTATGCAGCGCGCAAGGATTGCACCGCTCGTTTGCTGCGCATTGACGATGTCGTCATCGATGAGACGGCGATGGTGCAATCCACTACTCTCGCGCTGCCGCGCAACCAGGTCGATCGCGAGGTCGAGATAGGCGTTTCCTGCGCGCCCGGTTGGACAGGAGCGCTCGCGCTGGCCTGCGTGCTGGGTGCGTCTTTTCTCGCGCTGTTTTTCCTGCTGCCGCCACCCTTGTCCGGCACACACCGGGGTTGGATCGAATACCTGCTGGAACGTGGGTACGGAGAGGGTGAGGCCTTCGACATCGTCAGCGCCTGCGACGCGGGGTCACTGGCGATGAACCCGGTGCAGCTGCATTGCATCGAGGGTCTGCATGACGCCCAGGCGCGCAACTTCGCCGAGGTGCTGGACGTGGTCACCGACCCCCGGGTTGCGCAACTGGACGAGGACGGGGCCGCCTGGTTATTGCTGGGCTTGCGCGGTGAGGGTGGCGACCTCGGCGGAGCCCTCGCGCTGGCCGGCACCGGGGACTCCATGACCATCGACCTCGGGCAGATGACACTTTCCGTGCGCGGGCTATCGGTGGCCATGAGTGGGACGCCGCTGTTCTACCTGGCCTGGTACGCCATCAGCCGCAGGGAGGGGGATGGCTGGATTACCAATCCCGCCAGCAACCGGCCCGACGCGCAGGCAGCCGCCGAACTGGTGGACCTGATGTCCCGCCACGACGGGCATGCCCGGGCCATCAACGACCTGCAGCAGGCGGGCCTGAAGGCGCGAACGCTCGACCAGAACCGCAGCAAGATCAAGGAGGAACTCGTCGCGACTCTCGGCGAGTCTCTCGCGGCCAGGTACCTGTTCGAGTCCAGCAGGCACCCCGACGGAGTGCGAATGCGCTACCGGCTGGCTCTGCCGGGGGACAGGATAGGTCTCGTCACCTGAAGAGCCGACTTCCCTAACTCACTGATTAATAGAAATAAAATATTTGGAGATGTCTATAACTTGCAATCCGCATCTCCAAGCCCCCGATCGGGTCGAAAATCGGCTAGGTTTACTCTTCCCGGAGGCTGTCCGGGCCGCAGGGAAAGGGTCAGGCAACAGGCAGGTGCTGCTGTCGGAATCTTTTACACCTGGCTGCCATTAGCCGCCGGCTAACGTCTAAGTCCTTGAAAAATAAGGTGTGGCACGGTTCTTGTATCGATAATTGATGCGACAAATGCCGTGACACGGCGAGAGAACAGGCCGGCACTTACCTGATTACCGGCATGCAGAGGAATATAAAATGATTGAATTCAAAAAGTTACATCGAGGGAGCGGCTTACGCCGGGCTGGCATGATCGCCATGGCGGTCACCTTCACTGCGGTGCTGAATGGCTGTTTCTACCAGCAACTGGTGCGCGATATCGCGCGGGTCGGCTACTCCGGAAATGAACCCTGGTGGTGCCTCGGTGCCTCGGATTTCGGTTCCTCCGTGCTGACGGAAGCCGAGTGCAAGGAGCTGTCCCTGCAACTCGATGGCGCAATCTTCCGCGGCAATATGTACCCCACCGTGGCTGACCTGCCCGCGGGAGCAGCCCTCCTGGCATCCACTCCCGGCAACCTGGGGGCCGCCTACCAGTTGTCGGCCACGCTGCCGACGGTGTTTGCACCCAACAACCCCAACGTCCGACTCTATGACGGCAGCGCGGCGGATTCGCGGATTGTCGGTGTGGCCTGGCGCATCGACTCGGTTGCAGCACCAGCCGGGTACCCCGGCGACCGCGACCTCTGGGTGCAGGACGGGGCCGGGCACTGGTGGCTGCGCGCGTGGATAGCCCAGGGCTATGAAAATCACCCGAACGTCTTCGCGCTGACCCATCCCTGCCTCGATGCATCGGGCGCCATTCCCCATACGGAAACCAGTGCCTGCTTCACGAGTTCGCATACCGAGCCGCTGGAAATTCTCGTGACCAACGACGATGGTGTGGCCGCAGAGGGCATGGATGAACTGGTTGAGGCCCTGATCCTTGAGCCCAACGTGACCGTGACCGTCGTGGCTCCCAAGTTCAACCAGTCCGGCTCCAGCAACCAGACCTCCCCCATCAGCGAGCTGTCCGAGGAAATCGCCACCACGCTCAGTGGCTACCCGGCTACCGCTATTGCGAGCACCAACATGAATCCACCCAGGAACGGCTCCGGTTCTCCGGCCGACGCCGTATTGTGGGCCCTGCAGCAACAGAACCTCTCGCCTGACCTCGTGATCAGCGGAACCAACAAGGGCCAGAATGTCGGACAACTCTCCTCGTTCTCCGGTACCGTGGGTGCGGCGAGAACGGCCAGGCGCAGCGGCGTTCCGGCTATCGCCACCAGCACCGGCGGCGAGGTGAATGTGATCGTCGGGCCTTTCGATTTTCCCACCGCGGTCGCCGAAACCTTGAAACTGTTCAGGGAATGGCGCCTGGGCCAGCGGGATAGCTCCATACTGACCGTGGAGAGCATCAATATCCCGTCCTGTGAAACCGGCTTTTCCCTGCGCGGCACGATCGAGTCCGTGCTGACCGTAGGTGGCTGCATTCCCGCCAATAGTGACGCGGCCTCGCAGTCCTGTGACCCTGCCGCCGGTGTCCCCGTTGTCGACGGGGCGACGGATGTGGAAGCCTTCCACAACGGCTACGTGAGCATCGCCGACGTGACGTCCCAGTTCAACCTGGTGACCTGTCCCTAGGCCTGCTCAGGCAGCAGCTCGGAAAAAGCGCCCCTCGAGGGCGTTTTTTTTGTATCCAGGGAGAGCCTGACCCTCTTTATCGGGTATGGACAGTGCAGAATGCCTGTATTAACGTGGCGCGGCGTTCGTGATGCTCGCCGTGGTGAGCGTCGTCGGCTCGCCAGTCGTTTCTGCAACCGGGGAAGATTCCATGTCCGATGCACCAGTTTACATGGTGGTGAACCTGTCCATCACCGATACCGATTCCTACCGCGTCTATGAGAAGGGTTTCTTCGCGTTCCTGAAGAAATACGGTGGCGAATTCGTCACCTATGACGACAATCCCATCACGCTGGAGGGGGACACGCCGCGCGAGGGGCGCATGATCATTTTCAAGTTTCCCTCGGAGCAGGTCGCGAAGGACTGGTATGCCGACGCCGAGTACCAGGCGCTCAGTGAGCACCGGCGCGCGGGGACCCGGCTGGAGTTCCTGACCATCGTGCACGGTCTGCCCCCGCGCGACTGACACTCAGTCCCCGGTCGGCCGCATCCCCGCCTGGATGACGCGCTTGGCCCTTTCCCCGGGCAACTCCCTGGCCAGTTTGGGCATCATGTAACCGGGCAGCCGCGCGGCCAGCTCGTACATCAGGGTGCGTGCGCGGCTCTCGGGCACGTCAAAGTGCGCAGCGCCCTGGACCTTGTCCAGCAGGTGCAGGTAGTAGGGAAGGATGCCGGCGTTGAACAGTGCCCTCGCGAGCGCAAGCTGCGCATCCAGCGTGTCGTTGACGCCGCGCAACAGGACCGCCTGGTTCAACACCGTAATGCCGCGCTGCCGCAGGGCGTCGATTGCGGCGACGACACTGTCATCGATCTCGTTGGCATGGTTACAGTGAACCACCATGACGGTCTGCAGGTCCGGATGTGTGATTGCTCCGAGCAACTCACGGGTGATGCGCCCGGGCAGCACGATGGGCAGGCGGCTGTGCAGGCGCAACCGTGACACGTGTTTTACGCCGACGATGTCATCGACCAACTGGTGCAGGTGGTCGTCCGTCACCACCAGTGGGTCGCCGCCACTCAGGATGACTTCCTCGATTGCGCTGTCTTCCCGGATGTAATCGAGGGCCGAACGCCACTGCTCGCGACTGTTGCGATTTTCCTCATAGGGAAAGTGACGCCGGAAACAATATCGGCAGTGCACCGCACAGCCACCGCTCACGATCAGCAACACGCGCCCGTGGTACTTGTGGATGATGCCGCGGCCCGGGATGCTGTCGCCGCACTCGCCCAGGGGGTTCTGGACGTAGCCGGGTGCATCGACCGTCTCGGCCGGCGACGACAATACCTGGCGCAGCAGCGGGTCGTCCGGGTCGCCCGGGCGCATGCGTTGTACAAAGCCACGGGGGACCTTGAGCGGAAAATCCGTGGTGCAGCCAGTGCCGTTACCCACTGCCTCCTCCGACAGGCCCAGCGCCGTTAGCAGCTCCTTGCGCGAGGTCACGACATCGCGCAGCTGGCTCTGCCAGTCCTGTCCGGCGCGCAGGATGGTGTTGGAAACGGACACACTGATGCCTCACAACGAAAAGCCACCAGCATTGTAGCAACGATTCGGGAACGGTTTCGAATAGTCGCGTTGTAACGCTTGAACAATCGGCTGTAGTGCTGCGATACTCGGCGCTTTTGCCAAGTGTCCCGAGGAACAAGCAATGACCGGTAGCGATGAACTGTGCAGCCTGCGCTGGGACCCGGAGCGGGACTGTGTCGAGATCATCGACCAGACGCTCCTGCCCCATACCCTGCAGTGGTGCCACCTGGATTCACTGGACGCGTTCTGTCATGCGATCAGTGCCATGCAGGTGCGCGGTGCTCCGCTGATCGGTGTGACTGCAGCCTTCGGGCTGGCGCATGCCCTGTCGGAGGATGCCTCCGATGCCGGGCTGGCGCGTGCCAGCGAACTGTTGCTGGCGACCCGGCCCACAGCGGTCAACCTGCGCTGGGCGCTGCAACAGGTGACGGACGCGGTGCAGCATTTGTCGGAAGCGGAGCGCGCCGAGGCGGCTCTTGACAAGGCGCACCGTGTACGCGAAGAGGATATTGCCAACTGCGAGCGTATCGGTGACAACGGCCTGTTGAAATTGCAGGCCCTCGGGAAAGACCGGCTCGACATTATGACCCATTGCAATGCGGGATGGCTTGCCACGGTCAAGTGGGGTACCGCACTGGCCCCGATCTACAAGGCCAGGGCGAGTGGCATGGAGGTGCATGTCTGGGTCTCCGAGACCCGGCCACGGAACCAGGGGACCAGCCTCAGCGCCTGGGAATTGCAGCAGGCCGGGATACCCTGCACGGTCGTCACCGACAACAGTTGCGGGCAGCTCATGCGGCAGGGCAGGGTGGATTGTGTGATCGTGGGCAGTGACCGCACCGCGGCCAATGGCGACGTTTGCAACAAGGTCGGTACCTACCTCAAGGCACTGGCGGCACAGGCGAATGGCATACCGTTCTACACCGCGTTGCCGGAGTCCACGATCGACTGGTCCTGTCCCGAGGGCGGTCAGATCCCCATCGAGGAGCGGGACGAATCAGAAGTGCTGTGTATCGCCGGTCTGGACGCCGGGGGTGAACGCAGGGAAATAAACCTCGCGCGGGAGGGCACTCGCGCCCTCAACCAGGCCTTCGACGTCACCCCGGCGGAGCTGGTCGGCGCACTGATCACGGATTACGGAAATTTCGAGGCCAGTAAGGAGGGGCTGGCGGCATTGCAGAAGGTGTTGGACGGTAGCTAGAGGGAGGTTTTTCCCCCTGGTGAGGATGCAGCAGTGCAGGGCCGTGAATACGGCGTGATATCGTGCTGCCAGAAGGCGTGGGCCCAGACCGGCGTTCAGCCGATCAGTCGTCCAGCTGCAGGTCGTAGTCGCCCAGTTCCTCTCGCAGTCGACGCTCTTCAAGGCGTTGCTCGGCCAGGCGTCTTTTCTCGACCAGGCGCCGCTTCTCGGAAGAAAAGGGTACCAGGTCCTGCAGTACCTCCTCGGAAACTTCTCCCATAGCGGGCTCGAAAAAATCCTCGAGATTTTCAGATGTCGCGGATTCCTGTTTGCGCTCTCCCATGGTCCACCCCCTGAGATTTCCTGGGAAACCCTTCAAACGGCTTACGAAAGCCCCTGCCGTTTGAGGCGAGTAAATCAAAGTTCCCCTCCCGGAACAATGATTTACTTACGTCACTTTTACGCAAATTTTAGCGGTAAAAAGTCCGGCGGCCCGCCGCCTTCCGTGGCGCTCCCTGCGCGTCAGCCTACATCCCTGTAGTGACCTTCCCTGGTGCGTTATGCGCGTGAACGGGCCGCCGTCCCGGATAGCAGCAAGTTTGGTGCCAGTTTTCGAAACGCCTTCGTATCGCGGCTTATCCCGGTCACGCGGCGTAGCGAGGCGTGTCCGGCGCTGTCCAGGTGTGTCCGGACAGCACCGAACAGCCCATCGGTTAACAGTTTGGCTGCTCATTCTTGCACCGGTGCAACGGGGTCGTTAGAGTGGCGCATCACCGCACGAGGCACGGATCGATACATGACGCTTTTGCATACGCCACTGCATGCACTGCACAGGGAACTGGGCGCCAAAATGGTGCCCTTCGCGGGTTATGACATGCCGGTGCAGTATCCCGGCGGCATCATCCAGGAGCA
>CAJIAY010000288.1_pt1 | contig 15106 bp, 14 predicted proteins | sample 9199221 | NCBI WGS metagenome assembly CAJIAY01 (sample SAMEA7708283, study PRJEB35096) | sediment metagenome | biome: marine neritic benthic zone biome [ENVO:01000025]; feature: sediment [ENVO:00002007]; material: shallow marine sediment [ENVO:03000034] sea grass bed [ENVO_01000059] ...
AGCACAGCACCTACTACTCCCATACATCAACGCTCTTTTCGCTACCAATCACTCGTTTACGATCCATAATCCTGTCGCGATGCAGGAGAGTTGCGCTGACATACCTTCCGGGGACCGTCTGGCGACATGGAGGTCGCGGTCCGCGTTCGGCCAGCCGAGCCTGCACATGGACGTGCGCTCTTTGGCGTGTCCCCACAATGCATCTCAGGGCAGCTCTCCGCCGATGAACTGACTGGTTTGCGACTGAACCTAGCAAGGTGTACTGTCCCACGTTCAGTAACAAGAGACCTATTGGCCAAGTGAAATACGCCGACCTCAGGGAATTCATCACAGCACTGGAAAAGCGTGGCGAACTGGTGCGCATCAAGACCGAGGTCGACCCGCACCTTGAGATGACGGAGATTGCGGACCGCACCCTGCGCGCCGGCGGACCCGCACTGCTGTTCGAGAACCCGAAAGGTCACAACACGCCGGTCCTCGCCAACCTGTTCGGCACGGAACTGCGCGTGGCCCTCGGGATGGGTGCGGAGAATCTCACCGCCCTGCGGGAGATCGGCGAACTGCTCGCCTACCTGCGGCAACCCGATCCCCCGAAAGGCATGCGCGAACTCTGGGACAAGGCGCCCGTGCTGAAAAAAGTGCTGCACATGGCGCCGAAGGTCGTACGCAACCCGCCCTGCCAGTACCACGCGATACGAGGCGACGAGGTTGACCTCTACACACTGCCTGTACAGACCTGCTGGCCGGGGGATGCCGGCCCACTGGTGACCTGGCCGCTGGTGATCACAAAGGGCCCGGGCAAGGAGCGCCAGAATCTCGGCATCTACCGCATGCAGTTGATCGGTCGCAACAAGCTCATCATGCGCTGGTTGTCACACCGCGGCGGCGCGCTGGACTACCGCGAATGGCAAACGCAGCACCCCGGCAAACCCTACCCCGTCGCCGTGGCGCTGGGCGCCGACCCGGCGACGACCCTCGGGGCGGTCACGCCCATACCCGACACCATCTCGGAATACGCCTTCGCGGGATTGTTGCGCGGCAGCAAGACGGAGCTGGGCGAGTGCTTCACGCCCCTGTGTCGCGAGCACGGCCTGCAGGTGCCGGCCTCGGCCGAGTACATCCTGGAAGGTTATATCGAGCCGGGAGAGGAAGCGGACGAGGGCCCCTTCGGTGACCACACCGGTTACTACAACGAGGTGGAGCGCTTCCCGGTGTTCACGGTGGAAGCGATCACCCACAGGGAGTCACCGATTTACCACAGCACCTACACCGGGCGTCCGCCCGATGAACCCGCCATCCTCGGCATGGCGCTCAACGAGGTGTTCATCCCCATACTGCAGAAACAGTTTCCGGAGATCGTCGATTTCTACCTGCCCCCGGAAGGCTGCTCCTATCGACTCGCGGTCGTCACCATGCGCAAGGAATACCCCGGCCATGCCAAGCGCATCATGATGGGTGTCTGGTCCTTCCTGCGGCAGTTCATGTACACCAAGTTCGTCATCGTGACGGATGACGATGTGAACGCCCGCGACTGGAATGACGTTATCTGGGCGATGACCACCCGCATGGACCCCGGGCGTGACTGCGTCTTCGTGGACAACACCCCGATCGATTACCTCGACTTCGCGTCGCCGGTATCGGGCCTCGGCTCCAAGGTCGGCTTCGACGCCACCGGCAAGTGGCCGGGAGAAACATCACGCGAATGGGGCCGTCCCATCAGCATGGACAGGGCGGTGAGAGAACGGGTGGACAAGCTCTGGGACGAACTCGGAATCGAACAGGGAGCGAAATAGTCTCCTGCTTCGCGGTCAGGCCGAAGCCGCGGGCATGGGCAGCTCCGGCAATTGCTCCTCGCGCTGCAACAATCCCTGACGGTAGTAGGCGGCGGCCACCTTGGGCTCGCCCAGCGCGGTCAGCAAACGGCCCAGCTCGGCACAGACCTCGGTGCCCGGGTTGAGCTTGTAGCTGTTTTCGAAATACTCCCGCGCCTTGCCCCACAGCTTGTCACGCGCCGACAGCCGGCCGAGGCACAGCAGCAGCTCGGCATCCTCGGGATGGGCCGTGAGCCAGCCCTCCGCCCGCGACAGCTGCCGGGCCGTGTCAGCTGACTGCAGCAGACCGTACTGTCGCACGAGGGCAGGACTCCAGTCCTGCTTCAGGGTGCGCTGGATCAATTTCTCGGCCTGCTCGTGGTCGCCGGCGCTCACCAGTCCTTCGACGTATAGCTCGATGATCGAAAGATCACGCTGCAGGTAACGGGGAAGCGACTGCCACACCGTGTGCAGTTGTTCCATGCTCAGGTCGCTACGCTCCAGTCGATGCCGGTGAACCTGCCGCTCGAGTTTCTGGAACTCCTCCGTGCTGGGCAGTTTGTGCTTCTGCAGGTGTGGCAGCAGCTCGGCCAGCTTGTCCCAGTCTTCGAGGCCCTGGTAGGCGCGGCTCAGCAGCGACAGGACATGGGGATGCTTACCGACATTGCGCGTCGCCTGGTCGAGCGCTTCCAGCGCCTGCTGGTGCTCGCCCGCCTGCAGTTTCATCTCGGCCAGCGCAACCTCCACAGCCACCTCGGCTCCCGGCGCGGCATCCTCGGCGGCGCGCAGGTATTCGTGGACCTTGTCGGTATCCTGCAGCTCGGCGCTGGAACGCGCGGCCAGCAGGAAGTTGGCCAGGGGCGCATCGTTATTGCGGGCGCCGCGCACCAGCTGTCGCCGCGCGGTGGCCCAGTTGCCCTCGGCGTAGCTGATCATGCCGCGTGTGCTGAGCCGCTGGGCATTGCGCGCCCTGCGATTCCCCAGCCAGGAGGACAGCGATTTTTGCCCGCTGACCAGCCGGTACACCAGCCGGAACAACAGCGAGATGACGATCACCAGCAATGCGAGCACTAACAGGCCGACCCAAAGGCTGGCCTCCAGTGTCCAGTTGCCGTAGGACACGAGCACATAACCGGGGTCCGTCTCGATGAGCGCAACGATACCGACGCCGAGCAACAGGGCGAGAAGGGCAACAACGAACAGTTTACGCATGACCTACTGACCGCCCCGCGACGGATCGCGCTGCTCTATCGCACTGTTCATTGCCTGCAGGGACCGCGATATGTCCGGCTGCGGTACACCGATGGTCAGGTCGGCAAGCTGCGTTATCTCCCGCGACATCGCGCGCGCCGCCGACTCGTCGGAGTCCATGAACTGGTCCACCCAGTGCTGTGCGCGCTCCAGGCTGGCCGTATACAGGCCCTGGTTGCCAGACAGCAGCGCAACCTGCGCCTGCTCCAGCAACATGCGCAGGTTCTGCCGCACCAGGCTCTCCCACTGCGGGTCCATCAGCGCCTGCATGGGCACGTCGCGGCGGCGGATAATCAGGTAATCGGACAACCTGGCGAGCGCCGCCTCGTAACCCTGTCGCAGCCGGCCCTGCCAGTTCTCCGCGGCTTCCGGCTGCGGGCGTTCGCCGCGCTCCGGCAGCTCGAAAATCCTGAGTTCATCCGCCTGTTCCGCCAACGCTGCAAGGCGCAGGTAAATCCCCGCCACGTCGACGCGGGGGACCGCGCGCAGCGCGGCGATGTCGGCGGCCAGCGCGGCGCGCACCTCGTGCAGCGCCGGGTCATCGATCTCGAGCAGCACGGCGTCCGCGCCATTGAGCAGCGCGAGGGAAGCGACCGGGTCCTGCCCCATCACGAGGCGCTGGTTGGCCAACCGCAGCAGGTGCCCCGCCTCCGCCAATAACCAGCTGTCGCGATCGGTGGCACTGAAACGCCCTAGCTGCTCCCGCAGGTCCTGCAACTGCGCTTCCCGCGCATCGAGGCGTTGCGCGAGGCTGGCGGTTTCCTCGTCGAGGGTCTCCTCCAGGTCGGCGAGACCCGTGCGCAGCTGCTGCTGCCAGCGGTCCGACGCCGCGTCGAGACTGGCCCGTTCGCTGCCGGAAACGGACTCCAGCGCCGTCATGCGCTGCGCCAGGACTTCCTCCCTGTGCTGACCCTCGCGCACCAGCAACGCGCCGCCGAAGGCAAGCGCGATTACCAGCAACAGCGCCAGCCAGGCAATGGCGGAAGAGCCTTTCTTCGCCGGTTCGGCGGGCTTCAGGGCTTCTGTGGGTTTCGCGAGTGCGGCCTCCGGTTTGTCCGGTTTGGCCTCTGCTGTCGCAGGAGCCGGAGCCGCCTCAGGTGTTTCCTTATCTTGTGTATCCTGATCGCTCAATCGTCAACCTCCCGTCACGATGACCATGTTTCCAGCGCACGCAGCATCGCCGTATCCGTTGCATTTTCAGCGGTCACAACCTGGTCGAAACCGGCATCCCTCGCCAGGCGGGCAACGCGCTCGGAGGGGACGACCAGGGCCATGGGTTTTAACTTAGAGGTTTCTGCCGGGGTAAGCAATAGCCCCAGGTTGGCGAGGCCCTCGCCGCTGCTGATAAGGATCACGTCGATATCCCAGGCGGATACCTTCCTGGCCAGCGCGCCGGCGGGCACCTCCGGCACGCTGCGGCGGTAACAGGCCAGCTCATCCACCCGGGCACCGCGCGCGGCAAGTTCGTTCTTCAGTGTTTCGCGTCCGCCTTCTCCCTTGACGATCAGGACCCGTTCGTCGCGGACGTCCAGCAGGGCAGGCAGAGCCAGCAATCCCTCGCTGGTCATATCGCCCTCCGGCGTGACGGCTTCGATTCCGAAACCGGCGAGCAGCGCCGCGGTCGCGTCACCGATGGCATACCAGCTAATGCCCACGGGGATCTGCGGCCAGTACTCGTCGATCCGGTCCATACCGAAACGAACCGCGTTCGAACTGATGAAAATCACGTGCTGGTAGAGGTCGAGGTCGAGCAACAGGCTGCGTTGTGCGCCCGACAGCTCGTCGATCGCATCCAGCTGCAGCAGGGGCTGGCTGTAAGCCTCGTAACCGGCGTCCTCGAGCGCGGCGCACAGTGCATCGGAACTCCCGCCCGCGGGGCGCGTTACCAGCACGCGCCCTTTCACCAGGGCGGGTTTACCCGCCATAGACCTCGGCCAGTATGGCGCCGGCACCCAGCGACAGCAGCTCTTCCGCCACGCGCACTCCGAGCGCCTCCGGATCACTGACGACACCGTGTGCCTCGGCGCGCAGGACCTGGGATCCATCCGGCCGGCCGACGAGGCCGCGCAGGCGCAGCTGGCCGTCCTCGCCCGCGTAGTCGGCATAGGCGGCGATCGGTACCTGGCAGCCGCCCTCGAGGCGCCGGTTCATCGCGCGCTCCGCGGTCACGCAGCTCGCGGTCGCCACATCGTGCAGCGGCTGCAACAGGCCGCCCGTCTGTGCATCATCGGCGCGCAGTTCGATTCCCACGGCGCCCTGGCCACCGGCCGGGAGCGAATCCTCGAGCGCGATGCACTCTGCGATGCGGGCCTCGAACCCGAGGCGGATCAGGCCCGCGCTGGCAAGGATGATCGCATCGTATTCCCCGTCGTCGAGTTTGCGCAGCCGCGTGTTGACGTTGCCGCGCAGGAACCTGACCTCGAGGTCGGGGCGCCGCTCGCGCAACTGGCACTCCCGCCGCAGGCTCGAGGTCCCTACCACGCTGCCGGCCGGCAAAGCCCGCATCGTTTCGAAACGATTGCTGACAAACGCGTCGGATGGGTCCTCCCGCGCACAGATCACCCCGAGCGCGAGCCCCTCTGGAAATTCCATGGGGACATCCTTCATGGAGTGCACCGCGATATCGGCGCGACCATCCAGCAGCGCCTCCTCGAGTTCCTTCACGAACAGGCCCTTGCCCCCGACCTTGGCGAGCGGCGCGTCCAGCAGCTGGTCACCGCGCGAGGTCACCCCGAGCAACTGCACGTCGAGTCCGGGGTGAGCCTCGAGCAGGGCGGCGCGGACATGCTCCGCCTGCCACAGGGCGAGTGGGCTTTCCCGGGTGGCTATGGTGAGGGTTCTCGGCATCCTCTCGGTTCCTTGTAATGGTGCACGCATGATAGCAGCGGGTGACTGTCCCGGCACCAGGAAGGAGCCCGCTATGGAAGCACCCCACCACCGTGCAGTATCAGAGCTGCCCTGTTCATAGGAGCGGGGAATTACCAAAACAGGGGCAGTACTGAACTGATATACTCCCCCGCTCGATTCAGCGGGCAGAACCGATGAGCAAGGACAAGGACACCAGCAAGCTGTGGGGCGGACGCTTCAACGAGGCGACGGATGCCTTCGTGCAGCGCTTCACCGCCTCGGTCGGTTTCGACCGGCGGCTGGCCGGCGAGGACATCGCCGGCTCGCTGGCGCATGCGCGCATGCTTTGCAGCATCGGTGTCCTCAATGCGGAGGAACTCGAAGACATCGAGAAGGGCCTCGCGCAGGTGAAGCAGGAAATCGAGGACGGCACCTTCTCCTGGTCGGTCGAGCGGGAAGACGTGCACATGAATATCGAGGCGCGGCTGACGGAACTGATCGGCGATGCGGGTAAGAAACTGCATACCGGCCGCTCGCGCAACGACCAGGTGGCGACCGACATGCGGCTGCACCTGCGCGCAGCTATCGACGCCATCGCCCTGGAGCTCACCCGGCTGCAGCAAGGCACCGTCGAACTGGCGGCGGCACACACCGAAACGATCATGCCGGGCTTCACCCACCTGCAGACGGCGCAGCCGGTGGTGTTCGGCCACCACCTGCTCGCCTGGAACGAGATGCTCGAGCGGGACTACGGCCGCCTGGCGGATTGTCGCGCCCGGCTGAACCAGTCGCCGCTGGGCGCCGCGGCCCTGGCCGGCACCAGTTACCCCATCGACCGCGAACAGACGGCGCAGGCACTGGGTTTCGACAGGCCGACCGAGAACTCGCTGGACTCGGTTTCGGACCGGGACTTCGGCATCGAGTTCTGCGCCTTCGCCGCACTTCTCATGACGCACCTGTCGCGCATGTCCGAAGAGCTCGTGTTGTGGACCTCCGCGCAGTTCGACTTTGTCGAACTGCCTGACCGTTTCTGCACAGGCTCGTCCATCATGCCGCAGAAGAAGAACCCCGACGTGCCGGAGCTGGTACGCGGCAAGGCGGGGCGCGTAAACGGCCACCTCGTCGCACTGCTGACGCTGGTGAAGAGCCAGCCTCTGGCCTACAACAAGGACAACCAGGAGGACAAGGAGCCGCTGTTCGACACGATCGATACGGTGCTCGACTCGCTGCGCGCCTTCGACGACATGGTGCCCGCGATTCGCCCCAGGGCGCAGACCATGCGCGAGGCGGCCCTGCGCGGCTACTCCACGGCAACGGATCTCGCCGACTACCTGGTGCGGCTGGGCCTGCCCTTCAGGGACGCTCACGAAGTGGTTGGAAAAGCGGTCGCCCACGGCGTCGAGTCGGGCGAGGATCTTGCGGAGATGACGCTGGAGACGCTGCAATCCTTCTGCGCCGACATCGGCGAGGACGTCTTCGACATCCTGACACTCGAGGGGTCGGTGGCCGCACGGGGACACCTGGGCGGCACCGCGCCGCGGCAGGTCGCGGCGGCGGCACAACGGGCGCGGGACAGGCTGGCGGCGCGAAAGCAGTAGCGGCCGCGGCGGCGTACGTGCCGTCTAGTCGAACACCTTGTAGCGCAGGCTAGCCTGGAATGTGACATCGGCGGTCGTTTCAACCCGCAGGTCTTCCACGACGCTGAAGTCCGCCGACCAGCGATCGGTAACTGCCCAACGCACACCCACCGTACCCAGGACCGCGTCGTCACCCACGCCGGTAATATCACTGTCCAGCGGCGCCCGGTGGCCGTCGACCTGCAGGATCAGCGACCAGCGCTGGGCGAAACGCCAATCCATCGACAGGCCGGCAAACCAGAAATCCCGTTCCTGGAAATCCTCGATTAGATCCCCCTCCCCGGCGCGTAGGTAACCGACCTGGCCGTGCCAGGTCAGGGGCAGGTCGGAAAACTGGTCACCGGAAAAACGCACGGCGAGCCAGGCGTCGCCGGCGCCACTGCCGGTAAAGTCATCGGCGTCACCGCTGTCGAACTTGTAACCCAGCACGACGCTCGCGGCGGCGTTATCGCCGTTGTGCAGCGCATAGGTAGTCGACAGCGTGATATCGCCGATTCCGGAGGCGTCGTCGAGCAGCGCGAACCCGCCCTCGGGCGTCAGGTACCGGTAATCCAGCAGATCCCGTGGCACGTCGGAGCGCCCGCCATCGGACATGCCCCAGAGATCATGCCAGTCGTCGATAAGGCCATCCAGTTCGCCGCCGCTGTGATCCAGCCAGGGCACCTCCAACTGCACGTCCCAGTATTCGGTCAGGCCGTAGCGCAGGTCCAGCGCAAAGCGCAGGGTTTCCCCGTCGAGGTTGAGGAATTCGTCACCGCTGCCGTCGTTGATGTAGTGGCTCGCGACGCCGCTGTGCAGCGCCGCCTGCACGGTGCCGCGCTTCGTGGGGTGCGCATCCCGCTGCGAAGGGAAACCGATCAGGCCCGCCACGGGGCTGAGGTTCTTGACGTAGAGAGGCTCAATGACGCCTGCCGACAGCGCGGAAGGCGGGAACAGCGACACCCCGGCCGCGGCCATACGCAACCAGAAAGCCCTGCCCCGCGATTCAGTTCCAGGCAAAGTCGATGCCTCCCTGTGTCCGAAACTGCTCAATCACGAAGGGGCGGAACGGCCGCCCATCCCGGGTGTCGCACCAGTCCCCGACGGATTCATCCCAGGCAAAGTGAAAGCCGCCGGATCGCGTCGCGAGCCACAGTTGGAGGTTCGCCAGCTGGCGACTGAAGACCAGCTTGCTTTCGTCCTCGAACTCAACGGTCAGGACACCGCCCGTAGTCTCGTAGTCCAGGTCGGCATCGACCCGGTCCAGGGCCAGCTCCAGCTCCGTAAAGAGGGCGTCAATCGCCTCGTTGAATTCTGACTCGTTCATGGGAATTCCTGTCGTGCCGGGCAAACTGTGCACAATTCAATAATAAGGGGAGTTCGCGTGGCTTACTAGCGGGCGGTATAATTTGCGACATCGGAACCCGGACCAGAACAATGCGCACTCACATCACCGCCCTGTTGACCTATGTGGCGCTCGCCCTCCTCACCGGGTGCGGCCAGACGGGACCCCTGTACATGCCCGTCGAGGATGTACCCAGGCCGCCGCCCGCCGCGCCACAGGACAGCGCTGAGCAACCGTCCAAAAGCTCCTGAACGGAGGTGGAATGATGAGCCATTTCACTTTCCGTGAGGGTCGCCTGTACGCCGAAAACGTCGCCGTCAGCGACATTGCCGAGAGCCACGGCACGCCCTGCTACGTGTATTCCCGCGCCGCACTGGAAGCGGCGTTCACAGAGTACCTGCAGGCCCTGGAGGGCGCCAATCACCTGGTCTGCTACGCCGTAAAGGCCAACTCGAACCTCGCGGTGCTCGACGTGCTCGCCAGGCTGGGTGCGGGCTTCGATATCGTCTCCGGCGGTGAGCTGGAAAGGGTCGTTGCCGCGGGCGGCGACCCGGCGAAAGTCGTATTCTCCGGCGTCAGCAAGACGGCCGCGGAGATGTCGCGGGCGCTTGAGCTGGGTATCCACTGTTTCAACCTGGAATCGGCCACCGAACTGGAAGTCCTGAATCGCGTGGCAGCCGGACTTGGCAGAGAAGCCCCCGTATCCGTGCGGGTAAACCCCGACGTGGACGCCAGGACACACCCCTATATCTCCACCGGGCTCGCGGAAAACAAGTTCGGACTTGCCATCGACGAGGCGCTCGCCGTGTATGAGCGCGCCGCACAGCTGGAGCACGTCAAGGTTATCGGGCTGGACTGCCACATCGGTTCACAACTCACCGAACTGTCGCCTTTTATCGATACACTGCACAGGCTGCTCGCGTTAATCGACACCCTCGCAGGGAAGGGCATCGTCATCGAGCACCTCGACCTCGGCGGCGGCCTGGGCGTGTCCTACCGGGACGAGACGCCGCCCTCTATAGGGTCTTACATCGGTGCGGTGCGGGAGGTCGTGGGCGATCGCCAGCTGACACTCATGTTCGAACCCGGCCGTTCGATCGCCGCCAACGCGGGCTTGCTGGTCATGCAGGTGGCGTACCTGAAGGCTACGCCCGGCCACTACTTCGCGCTGGTGGACGCGGCGATGAACGATATGCTGCGCCCCGCCCTGTACCAGGCGTGGATGGATATCCAGCCGGTGGAACAGGGCAGCGGCGGCCGGGAGGCGCACTGGGACATCGTGGGGCCCGTGTGCGAGACCGGGGATTTCCTCGGCAAGGACCGGCTGCTCAGCCTCAGCGAGGGCGACCTGCTGGCCATGTTCGGCGCCGGCGCCTACGGCTTCGTGATGAGCTCCAACTACAACACCCGTGGTCGGCCGCCGGAGGTGATGGTAGACGGCGGTGATATGCACCTGGTCAGGCAGCGCGAGTCGCTGGCCGACCTGCTGCGCGGCGAAACAACGCTGCCGCCCGGTGACGGGGGCGCCTGATAGCGATGCGGCGGCTGCAATTCACCAAGATGCACGGCACGGGCAACGATTTCGTGGTCATCGACCTGATCTCCCAGCACCACAAGCTGCGCGAGCGTGATATCCGCAAGCTCGCGGACCGGCGCTTCGGCGTGGGCTGCGACCAGGTGCTGGTGGTGGAGCCGCCGGAAAGCGCGGACGTCGATTTCCGCTACCGCATCTACAACGCCGACGGCCAGGAGGTGGAACAGTGCGGCAACGGCGCGCGCTGTATTGCCCGCTTCGTGCGCGATCACAAGCTCACGGGCAAGCGAGCCATCAGCGTGGAGACACTGGGCGGCACCCTGAACCTCAGGGCGCGCGCCAACCACGAGGTGGAAGTGGAGATGTCAGTGCCTGAATTCGAGCCCGCGAATATTCCATTCAGGGCTGACCAGCGGGCCGCGAGCTACCCCCTCGAGGTCGACGGGGAGGTGCTGGAGATCGGGGCGGTCTCGATGGGCAACCCGCACGCGGTGCTGCGGGTCGACAGCACCGCCGATGCGGACGTGGAACACCTCGGTCCCCTGATCGAGGGGCATGCGGACTTCCCCCGACGCGTAAACGCGGGGTTCATGGAAGTTGTCTCGGAAGGGGAAATCCGGCTCAGGGTGTACGAGCGCGGCGTTGGGGAAACCCTCGCGTGCGGGACGGGTGCCTGTGCCGCAGTCGTTCATGGTATTGCAAGGGGATGGCTAAGTGAAGCCGTGACAGTTATGCTGCCGGGGGGTAAGCTTTCCATATCGTGGGCAGGAGAAGGCAGGCCCGTGATGATGACGGGCCCCACCGAGGTGGTGTTCGAGGGGAGCATAAAAATCTGAGGTCCCGCGGGACGGGACGAGCCAGAAGACAAGGGGGTCACCAGACATGTCCGCCAGCGAAACGCAGGCAGCATCCGAGCAGGACACGGGCACGGAACTCAACGATGACATCGTTCGCGAGTACCTGAAAAACCACGACGACTTCTTGCAGCGCAATCCGGAGATGCTGGACTACCTGCACATTTCGCACGCTTCCGGCAGCGCCGTATCCCTTGTGGAGAAGCAGGCCAGCGTGCTGCGCGAGCGCAATACCGAACTGCGCCAACAGCTCAAGGCCCTGACCAGCAATGCGCGCGCCAATGACGCGCTGTTCGAGCATACCCGCACCCTCGTGCTCAAGCTGCTGGAAGCGGATACGCTGGAAAGCCTTTACAGCATCTTCATGAACTCGCTGAAGGACGATTTCGGCATAGAACACGCCTCGATGATCCTGTACGGCGACGAGGCCGGTGCCGAGGGCTGGCGCACCGAAGCGCTGGACACCGTGAAAAACCAGATCGGCGCACTGTTCCGCGGGCACAAGGCAGTCTGCGGCACCCTGCGCAAAGAGGAGCTCATGTTCCTGTTTCCCGACGGCAAGGGCGTCGGTTCCGCGGCGCTGGCGCCGCTGGCCGATGACGAATCCGTCGGCCTGATCGCGGTGGGCAGCTCCGATGCGAACCGCTACAACAGCAAGGTCGACACGCTGTTCCTGTCGCACATCGCGGATGTCATGGTGAAGCTGATGTCGCGACTCCCGGGGGCTCCCTGAAGCCGGCGTGGCTACCGCCACCACAGCGCAGGATCCCGTAGCGCGCTTTCTCGCCTATCTCAGGGATGTGCGCCGCCTCTCTCCCCACACGATCAGCAGCTATGCACGGGACCTGTCTTCCCTGCAGCAGTTCTGTGCATCCACCGGCAAGGGCAGCCTGGACGAGCTGGTGGAGGGCGACATCAGGGCCTGGGCGTCCCGGCTGCACCGGCAGGGACTCGCCGGCAGCAGCATCCAGCGCAGCCTGTCGGCGACCCGGTCCTTCTACAATTTCCTCGGGCGCGAGAGCGGCCGGCTGCGCAACCCGGCAGCCAGCGTGCAGGCCCCGCGCAAGCCGCGCAAACTGCCGAAGGCGCTGGACGCGGACCAGGTCGACAAGTACCTCTCCTTCGACATCGACTCCGTGGTCACCCGGCGCGATGCCGCCATGGCGGAGCTGTTCTATTCCTCCGGGCTGCGCCTGGCGGAGCTGGCCGCGGTCAATATCGAGGATATCGACCCGCAGTCGAAACTGCTGACTGTGACGGGCAAGGGGAACAAGACGCGCACGGTACCGGTAGGCTCCGCCGCATTGCGGGCGATCGCACGCTGGCTGGAGGTGCGTGAGCCAACCGGGGACGACGACTCCGGCGGGGGTGCTCTCTTTACCAGCAACCGGGGCCGCCGCATCAGCCTGCGCAACATCCAGGCCCGCCTCAAGCTGCAGGCGCACAGGTCGGGCATGCCGCAGGACGTGCACCCGCACATGCTGCGTCACTCCTTCGCCAGCCACCTGCTGGAATCGAGCGGCGACCTCAGGGCGGTGCAGGAACTGCTGGGACATGCCAATATCTCCACCACGCAGATCTATACCCACCTCGACTTCCAGCACCTCGCGAAGGTCTACGACGCGGCACACCCGAGGGCGAAGCGCCGCAAGGGCGACTGAGGTGGCGGTCTCGGTCATCACCTTCGACCTGGACAACACGCTTTGGGATGTGGAGCCGGCGCTGCTGCGGGCCGAGCAGGCCCAGCAGGACTGGCTGCTGGAACACCGCCCCGGTGCGGCGGAGGCCTTCGACCACGAGGCCCTGTTCGAATTCAAGAAGTCCGTGTGGAAACGCCACCCCCACCTCGTCCACCACGTCAGCCAGATGCGCATCCAGATGCTGTACGAACTGCAGGTTGTCGCAGGCTACAGTGACGGGGAGGCGCGCAGCGGTGCGCAGGCCGCCTTCGACGTGTTCCTGGACCAGCGACAGCGGGTGGAGCTGTATGCGGATGCACTCGACGTGCTGGAGCAGCTGGCCGGGCGCTACACGCTGGGCGCATTGACCAACGGCAACGCGGACATCTACAAGACCGACGCCGCCGAGTACTTCGACTTCGCATTCCTGGCGGAGGACATCGGCGCAAGCAAACCCCACCCGGATATGTTCGAGGCCGCACTCAGGCAGTCGGGTGTCCCGGCGGACCGGATCGTGCACGTGGGCGACGACCCGGACCACGACGTACGCGGCGCACAGGAGGTGGGCATGCATACCGTGTGGATCAACCTGAAAGGCAAGGCCTGGCCGGGCGGCGCAAGGGCCGACGAGGAGATCGACAACTTGCAGCGGTTGCCGCAGGCGATCGGGAGGATTCACGCAGGACATTGATGCTTCCTGTCTGAGTCATTCCCGCGAAGGCGGGAATCCAGTCGAACCAGGGCTCTTCAATAACTGGATCCCCGCTTGCGCGGGGATGACTCTGAACTGTCGGGATGACGCGCATAAAAAAGGGGGCCCGAAGGCCCCCAAATACGCATCGCAAAATGCGCCCGCAAAGTCGGTTTTAGGTGCTGCTTGAGCCGCTGGCACCGACGAACTCGGGGTAGGCTTCCATGCCGCACTCGGCCATGTCCACACCCTCGTACTCTTCCTGTTCGCTGACCCGGATACCCATGACAGCCTTGAGGATGCCCCAGACGATCAGGCTGGCGCCGAATACCCAGACAAAGATGGTTGCCGCGCCGACCAGTTGACCCATGAAGGTCGCGTCAGAGTCGGACAGCAGCACGGCAAAGATACCCCACAGGCCCACGGTACCGTGGACTGAGATGGCGCCGACAGGATCGTCGATCTTGATCTTGTCGAGGAACACGATGCTGAACACCACGATGATGCCGCCGATGGCGCCGATGATGGTGGCGAGCAGCGGCGAGGGATCAGCAGGCTCTGCCGTGATCGCAACCAGGCCGGCCAGCGCGCCGTTAAGCGCCATGGTGAGGTCTGCCTTGCCGAACCAGAGCCGCGCCAGGATCATGGCCGCGATCAGGCCGCCGGCTGCAGCCGCGTTCGTGTTGAGAAATACGTTGGCCACCTCGTTGGCCACGCCGATGCCGCCCAGCTTCAGGGTAGAACCGCCGTTGAAACCGAACCAGCCCATCCACAGGATGAAAGTACCCAGTGTGGCCAGCGGCATGTTGGCGCCGGGGATCGGCTTCACGGAACCATCCGCGCCGTACTTGCCCTTACGGGGTCCGAGCAGGACAACACCGGCCAGCGCCGCAGCGGCACCTGCCATGTGCACGATGCCTGATCCGGCGTAGTCACTGTAGCTCAACTCGAACAAGCCGAATACAGACTTGCCACCCCAGGTCCAGCCGCCCTCAACCGGGTAGATGACACCGGTCATGAACACGGCGAAAGCCAGGAATGCCCAAAGCTTCATCCGTTCCGCGACCGCGCCGGACACGATGGACATCGCCGTGGCGACAAACACCACCTGGAAGAAGAAGTCGGATGCACCGGAGTACTCGGCCATGTCACCGAAGCCCGCCTCCTTGGATGCATCGAGGACCGCGGCAACCGCCGCATCATCCATCTGCGCCACCGTGGTCACGCCCGACAGGAAGATGCCACCGTCATACATCAGGTGGTATCCACAGATCAGATACATGGTGCTGGCCACAGCGAACAACGATACGTTCTTCAGCAGTATCTCTGTGGTGTTCTTGGAGCGGACGAGGCCGGCCTCGAGCATTGCGAAGCCCGCCGCCATCCACATTACCAGTGCGCCGCATACCAGGAAGTAGAAGGTATCCATTGCGTACTGTAGTTCGAAAATGTTGTTTTCCATGGGAATAACTCTCTGC
>CAJIAY010000003.1_pt1 | contig 15077 bp, 13 predicted proteins | sample 9199221 | NCBI WGS metagenome assembly CAJIAY01 (sample SAMEA7708283, study PRJEB35096) | sediment metagenome | biome: marine neritic benthic zone biome [ENVO:01000025]; feature: sediment [ENVO:00002007]; material: shallow marine sediment [ENVO:03000034] sea grass bed [ENVO_01000059] ...
CTGTTGCTGTTGCTGTTCTTTCAGTTGCTTCACCAGATCCAGGTTTTCCTGTGCGTCCCGCTGATCGGGTTGCAACTTCAGGGACTCTTCGTAGGCCGCGATAGCCTCATCCAGATCACCCGATCGGGCGAGCGCGTTGCCGCGGTTATAGAGTCGATCGGCATTATCGCCGGTCCCGAAGTGGTCTGCGGCGGACTCGTAATCACCGCTGCGGTAGGCTGCGGTGCCCGCCCAGTCGGGGTGGTCGAAAAGGCTCCTGGCCGCCTCGCTGTCTCCCCGTTCCAGTGCGCGCTTGCCCTGCTGGTCCGGCGTCAGCCACAGGCTGTCCCAGGTCTGGGCCTGTGCCGGCTGTGGTGGAGACAGTAACAGGCAGGGCAGCAGCGCCAGGAGCCAGCCTCGACGGAACAGGCCCAGTGCGAGGGGCAACAGCAGGAGAACCAGCAGGTAGCCCCGGTCTTCCCAGGTGTCAGCCGTACGGTCCAGCGCCAGTGACTCTTGCGTATCCTCGAGCGCCCCCTCGGCCAGCAGCGCCTGCAGGTCACTGTCGTCGATCTGCATGCGCCGGTAGCGCCCGCCGGTATCACCGGCGAGCTGGCGCAGCGGTTTCTCCTTAAGGCCGGGTATGACGATGGTGCCCGCCTCGTCCTTGAGGAAGCCGCCCCGGGAGAGAGGAATGGGCGCGCCCGTGTTGGTGCCTACTCCCATGATCGATAACAGTGCGCCGCTACCTGAGAGGGCTTTCGCTATGGCACGCCGGTCGCCGTCCGAGATGCCGTCCGTGACCAGCAGGATCTTTCCCCGGCTGATCCCTGCGGAGCGTAATAGTTCCATTGCCAGGTTCACCGCGCCCACGGGTTCGCTGCCGGGCAGCGGCATCATATCGGGGTTCAGCGCCGGCAGCAGGTTGGTGATGGTGGGGATATCGTCAGTCAGGGGAGTCACGATATGGGCGTCACCCGCGTAGGCGACCAGGCCGGTCTGCCCCTCACGGCGCTGCTGCAGCAGGTCCAGCAGTTTCTGTCGCGCCCTGTCGAGGCGGGACGGGGCAAGGTCGCCGGATTTCATCGAGTAACTCAGGTCCAGCAGGACCACGAGCGCGTCCTGCTTCTGGTGTATGGGCTGCGGTAATTTCTCCCAGCTGGGGCCACTGGCGGCAAGGGCGGCGAGCAGCCAGCCAAGGAGGACCAGCGGGAGCAGGTTGCGCCTGCGCGTGGTCGCGTTTGGCCCGACCAGGTGCTCCAGCAATTCGGGCGCGATCACCGACTGCCAGCCGCCACGGTTACCCCGCTGTCGCCACAATACGACGACCAGGACAGCAGCGGGAACCAGTGTCCAAAGCCACTCGGGACGCATCAGGTGCAACTCCATCAGCTGCCCCCCGTTGCGTCTGGCAGCCGGGAGCCGACTCTCCAGCCGAGGCCGCGCCAGCAGGCCCGCGCGGCCAGCAGAAAGCTGGCCAGCAGCGCGCCCAGCAAGGGCAGGTAACCGAGCGCCTGCCGGGGTCGGTAAATGGCCGCGGCCTGTTCGACGGGCTCCAGCTGGTCCAGCGTCATATAGATGTTGGCCAGTTCCTGCGGATCGCGGGCCCGGAAATATTCGCCGCCGGTGAGGCGGGCGATTTCCCGCAGTCCTTCTTCATCCAGCTCGGACGAGGGATTCACCTTGCGGCTGCCGAAGCTGGAGCCGAACAGCCCCGGCAGGGTCATCGAGTCCGCGCCGATGCCGATGGTGTAAATCCTGATGCCCAGGTCGGCGGCCAGGCGGGCGGCATCCAGCGGTTTCACCGAGCTCGCGGTATCCTGTCCGTCGGTGAGCAGGATCAGTACGCGGCTCTCCGCGGGGCGTTCCTTGAGTCGCTTCACGGCGAGGCCAATCGCGTCGCCGATGGCCGTTTCCTCGCCGGCGAACCCGATGCGCGCCTCCACCAGAAAACGCCTCACCGTGTCGGTGTCAAAGCTCAGCGGCGATTGTACGTAGGCCTTGCTGCCGAACAGGATCAGTCCCAGCCGGTCGCCGGTCCGCTCGCTGATGAACCGGGCGCCCACCTGCCGCACCGCCTCGACCCTCGAGGCCATGGCTTTCCCCACCTGCATGTCCTCCAGCCGCATGGAGCCGGAGATGTCGACCGCCATCATCAGGTCGCGGCCGCTGTTGGGCAGTTCGATCGGCTCGCCGATCCAGGTGGGTCGTGCGGCGGCGGTAAGCAGCAGCAGCCAAAGCAGCCACAGCAGGAGGAGTGTCGCCAGTCCGCCGCTCACGCCGCCTCCCGATTGGGACGCGCTCAGCTGCCGCCATTCGGAGAAAAACGGCGCGCGAACAGCCGCTTGCTGGCTGTTGGCAGGCGGCGCAAGCCGATGCACGAGCCAGGGCAGAGGCGCCAGCAGGGCGATCCAGGGCCAGGCCCACTCGATCATGCGGCCTCCTTGTGACGCCGGATCCAGGAATGCGCCGATCGATGCAGTCGTTCGGTGTCGATGGCCGGCAGGGTGGTGCGGTAGGCGGCCTCGTCAAAGTCCTGCGTAAAATGCTCCGCGGGCGGCAGGCTGTCATTGAGGAAGCTGCGCCATGCCGCGCCGTGCCTTGACGCCACGTCACGGGCGGGATAGGCGAGCAGGGCCACACTTTTGAGCAGCGCGTTGACGTTCTTGACGTAACGCAGGTCGTCCCGGTTCTCCTGGTGATCCGATTGCAGCGCCTGGAGCTGGCGCAGCGCGCGTCGCCGGTAGGCACTGCGCCGGTAACGACGCAAGAGGAATATCGACAGGGCGGCCGCGGCCCCGAGTCCGAGTACCAGGAGTATCCACCAGCCCGGCGCCGGCGGCCACCAGCCGATGGCCGCCGGTTCCCGCAGCGGATTCAGCGCGGCGAGGGGATCCTGCGGATTCATCGTCGGGTGTCCCCGTAATAGGTCTGCAGGAGGCTGAAGGGCGACTGGTCGGTGGATGCCGTGAGCAGCGGCACACCGAGGCTCTGCAGGTGTCCGTTGAGCAGCGCGCGCTGTTCCTCACGGTCGCGGTGGAAGCGCCGGCGCACCTGCCGGTCCGCGGTGTGCAACTCGCTTCGTTCGCGCCCATCCGTCACCGCGTATGTGCCTGCCCCAGGCAGATCGGATTCCAGGGGGTCGCTGCACTCGATGGCGGTCAGTTCGGTGTGTTTGGCAAGTTCGAAGAGATGTTCCCTCGCGCGCTCCCCGGTCGCGCCGCGGAAGTCGCTGACCAGGAACAGGCTGCTCCCGGGGCGCGCGATACGCCGCAGGTTGGACAGCATGTTGGCGAAACTCGTGCCGTCGCTGTCACCGTCCCCCGGCAGGGCGTGATTGAATTCGGTGACCTGGGACAAGAGCGTCAGTACGGTCTTGCGGCTGCGCCGGGGCCGGATTTCCCGGTGGCCGCTGTCGTCGAACACGAGGCCGCCGATCCTGTCGCCGCGATCGAGGGCGCTCCAGGCCAGCAGGCTGCCCAGCTGGCCCGCCAGCACCGACTTGAAACAGTGGCGCGAGCCGAAGAACATGCTGCTGCGCTGGTCGACCACCACCAGCACCGGGCGTTCACGCTCCTCGCGAAACAGCTTGGTATGCGCAACCCCCGTCCTCGCCGTGACACGCCAGTCGATGGTGCGAATATCGTCGCCCGGCTGGTAGTTGCGGACTTCCTCGAAGTCGATGCCGCGGCCGCGGAAGTTCGACTTGTTGGGTCCGGTCAGCGCGCTCAGTGCGCGACTGCGGAAGCCCGGCTTGAGTTGCCTTGCGGGGAAGCGCAGCGCGATGAGTTCGCGGATATCCACGTAGGCGCCGCGGGCGGGGGCATTGATGTCGGCCAGCTGCATCGGGCGCTAACCCACGGGAACGATGGCCAGCAGTTCCTCGATGACCTGGTCCGGGGTCACGCCGTTGGCCTCGGCCTCGAAACTGAGGATGAGCCTGTGCCGCAGGATGTCGGCGACGACCGCCTGCACGTCATCGGGGCTGACGAAGTCCCGCCCCTTGAGCCAGGCATGGACGCGCGCGCAGCGGTCGATGGCGATCGTGGCCCGCGGGCTGCCGCCGTATTCGATCCAGCCCGCCAGCCGGTCGCCGTAGCGTTCGGGAGAGCGGGTCGCGATCACCAGTTGCACCATGTACTGCTCCACGGCTTCCGACAGGTGCAGCGCCAGTATTTCCCGCCTGGCGGCGAAGATCGCGGCCTGGGACAGGGGGGCGGGTGCCTGCTCGTTTCCCCTGTTGGCCTCGTTGCGGGTCAGCCTGAGAATGTCCGTCTCGGCCTCGGTGTCGGGGTAGTCGACGTTGACGTGCATCAGGAAACGGTCCAGTTGGGCCTCCGGCAATGGGTAGGTGCCTTCCTGTTCTATCGGGTTCTGGGTCGCCATGACCAGGAACAGGTCCGGCAGCGCGTAGGTCTGGCTGCCCGCGCTCACCTGCCGCTCCGCCATCGCCTCCAGTAATGCGGACTGTACCTTGGCGGGGGCGCGGTTCACCTCGTCCGCGAGCACGAGGTTGTGAAAGATCGGCCCTTTCTGGAAGTGGAAACTCGCCTCCTGCGGCCGGTAGATTTCGGTGCCCGTGACGTCACCCGGCAGCAGGTCGGGAGTGAACTGAATGCGGTGGAAGCTGCCTTCCAGGCCATCCGCGAGGGACTTGATGGCCCGGGTCTTGGCGAGCCCGGGGGCGCCCTCTACCAGCAGGTGCCCGTCGGCCAGCAGGGCGATGATGAGCCGTTGTACCAGGTGGCCCTGGCCGACGATTTGCCCACTCAGCCAGTGTTCCAGCGCCAGAATGTCTGCGTTTGCCACGAATACTCCTGTCCTTGCACGTGATGCCGCCGCGGCCGGGCAGCCCTTCGCCGGGGTCCGTATCGGGCGCCCGCGCGCCGCATTTTAGCTAATGCGTGCCTTGCGTCCAGTGCGGCCGCGTTATTGTGACACCTGAGATTGTGTCGTGCCGGAAAAGTTCCGGGTCACGGGGAACCCCTCGCGGGACGGCGCCCGGGAGGAATGAGGAGCCCCGGCCGGGCAGACATCCCGATCAGGTCAACCGCGCGAGCGCGGCCCGTGAGTACCGGTCTCTCCTGCGGATGTCGGTGGCGTGAAGGAGAAGGTCAGAGTCCGCGAATCTTGTGTACCCCGGAAACACCGGTGAGGCCGTCCCATTGGTCGCTGCGCCCCTCGCGCCAGCCGGAAATCCAATGCAGCCGTTGCTCTTCTTCCGCGTGTGGGCAGAAGTCGATGCTGCGTCCTGTGACGCCGGCCTGGTAGCCCCTGTCGTATGCCCTGGAGTACTTGTCGCGTTTCTGTCTTCTCATAGAGTATGCCCTCGTGGAGGTCCGTGCCCCGGGAAGAGTCGCGAATACAGCAGCCGTCGCGCTCTCAAGCGGCCGGATTTACTGACTTTTTGGTGCGTGTATAAGCTTGTCACATGGCAAAGCAATACAGCGAAGGGTGCCCTGCAGGCACACCCTCATCACACCAAAGTGGGGGGGACAAGTCGACTATCGTTTTGTTCTGAGCAGACCGCTGCATATAACCGAACCGAGAAAGGCACTGCGCCCGGGTGGCTGCGCCCTGCGGCGGTAGGCGAAAAGCTGCCATATTCACGGCAAAAACCCGGTGCGGGCGGCGCTTTTGCCTCTCTTGGGTTATTTCAATAAGCCGCTGGTTTTGCTGAAATATCTGTGAGTCAGGTCACACAATTGAGGCGCGCCTTTTGGCCTTCAGGCCGGTAGAAATTAGTATCTACGTAAGGCAGCGAATAGTGCATGCAATGAACGCGATGACTGATATACGAAGAACAGATGAGGCGCCCAGGAAGTGGTTTCGCTCGTCCCGCTTTTTCAGGGAGGGCGATAGCTGGTTCTTCTACACCCGCGAGGGCACCATGGAGGGCCCCTTCGATACGCTTGCGCGTGCCGAGGGCCGGCTCAATGAATACATCAAGATCATGCGCTCGGGCTTCATGCCCCCGAACAGCTCGCTGAGAGTCGAGCCCAAGCCTGCCGAGCGGGTTCGCCACTGGGAGGACTGATCCTCCCGCAGCGTCATCCCCCTTCCCCGCTATTCGTCCAGTAATTCTATCCAGTGGACCACCGGCACGTCGGCGCCGGACTGCAGGTGCAGCTGGCAGCCGATATTGGCGGTGGCGATCACGTCGGGCCCGCAACTGTTCAAAGCGTGCAGCGTATCGTCGCGCAGGCGGTTACCGGTTGCGGGCTGCAGGACGGAGTAGCTGCCTGCGGAGCCGCAGCACAGTGTCGCGTTCGATGTGTCGGTAAGCGTGAAGCCCGCGCGTCCGAGCACGCGGTGGATCAGGTCCGGCTGACCCAGCGCATTGCGCAGGGTACAGGGGGCGTGCACGGCGACCTTGCCCGCTGCACCGTGCGTTGTCAGCCTCGCGGGATCTTCATCGAGTACGACCTGTGCGAGGTCGCGGCTGAGTTCCGAGACGCGCCGCGCCTTTTCCCGGTAGTCGGGATCATCCGCCAACAGGCGGCCGTAGTCCCGCAACTGCGCGCCGCAACCCGTAGCGCTGCTGATAATCGCCTCCGCACCGCCCTCGATATGCGGCCACCAGGCGTCGATGTTGCGGCGCATCCGCTCCAGTGCCGCGGCATGTGCGGCCAGATGGTAGTCCAGCGCGCCGCAGCAGGTCGCTTGCGGGACCCCGATGAGCGTAATGCCGAGGCGGTCGAGTACCCGTCTCGCGGCCGCGTTGGTCCCGGGCGTCGCGGCGCGCTGTACGCAACCCTCCAGTAACACCATGTTGCGTCCGTGCCCGCCGGCGGGAGGCGGTCCCGGCGATTGCCGCACAGGAACCCGCTCGCGCAGTCGCGCGGGCAGCAACGGGCGCAGGCTTTGCGCGAGCGCCAGCAGGGCGCCCAGCAGGGCGGGGCGCAGCAGTATCCCGCGCAGCAGCCGGCGTTGCAGGCGTGACATGGCGGGTCGGCTCGTCTCGTGCTCGACAAGACCCCGGCCGATATCCACCAGTTCCCCGTACTGCATGCCAGACGGGCAGGCCGTCTCGCAGTTGCGGCAAGTGAGGCAGCGGTCGAGGTGCAGCCGGGTTTCGGCCGCTCCCTCCGCTGTCTCGAGAAAGTGCTTGATCAGGTAGATGCGACCGCGGGGGCTGTCCCGCTCGTCCCGCGTGTCGACGTAGGTGGGGCAGGCGGGCAGGCAGAAGCCGCAGTGCACGCAGGCCCCCGTGAGCGACCGGGCGGCCTGGCCCTCGTCACTGTCGGCAAAGCGGGGATGAAGTTCCACGTGCATCCGTATCGCCCCCCGTTACAGCCAACCGTAGAGCCGGCCCGGGTTGAGTATCCCGTCCGGGTCGAAGGCGTGTTTCAGGCGTCGCTGTACCCTGGCTTCCGTGGCCGACAGGGTGGAGCGCACCTCCGCGCGGCGGTCGCCGCCGCGGAACAGCGTGGCGTGTCCCCCCGCTGCCCGCGCGCGCCGCTCCATGCCCTCGTGGGAAGCATTCCCCCGCAGCCAGCGCTGCGCGCCGCACCAGTCGATCAGTTGCTCCCCGTCCTGCATGACAGGCGCCGTGCTGCCGACCGACAGGCGCCACAGGGGGGCGTCCCCCGCGAAGAACGGCAGCGTCATCTCGCGCAGCGCTTCCCAGGGTTCGGCGGCGGGGTCCACGCGGTCGCCGCCCCAGCTGTCCGCCGTTTGTTTGACGCCGTCGGCGGCGCCGGCCAGTCTCAGGTAGAGTTGCCCCTCGCACCAGAGGGCGCCGGAGAGTGGGGAGTGCACGCCCGCACGCCTGTTCATGGTGTCGACGGCCTCGGAGGCGGACATATCGTAGCGCAGTGTGAGGCGTTGTTCCGGAAGCGGGTCGACTTTAAGGCTGACCTCGCTGATGATTCCGAGCGTGCCGAGCGCGCCCGCCTGCAGCCGCGACAGGTCGTAGCCCGCCACGTTCTTCATGACCCGGCCGCCGAATTCCAGGCGTTCTCCCCGCCCGTTGATTAGCTGTACGCCGAGGACCCGGTCGCGAACGGAGCCCCCCCAGGGTCGGCCCGGACCCGACAGGTTACACGCGAGCGTGCCGCCGATGGTTGCGCGGCCCGACAGGTGCGGGGGCTCAAAAGACAGCGCCTGGTTTTCCTTCGCGAGGGTCGCGGTCAGCTCCGATACCGGCGTGCCGCCCCGCGCGGTAATCACGAGTTCGCCGGGCTGGTAGTCGACGATGCCGCGATGGCCCGCGACGTCGAGGTCGTCCGCCTCGCAGTCGCGTCCGGCGAGGTGGCGCTTGGTTCCACCCGCGGTAATGTAAACGGGCCTGCCCGTATCGCGCGCCGCGCGCACGGCCGCGACAATGTCGTCGCCCAGGTCCCGGTCGGCGCCGCGCGTGTCAGTCATGACGATGCCTGGCGGGTAGCGCCCGGTACTCCTGGCAGCGCTTCAGGATAGGGATGCCCTTGCCCGGGTTCAGGTTGAGCGCAGGGTCGAAGGCATGCTTGACCTCCTCGAACTGCTGCAGCTCCTCGCGGCTGAACTGGCTGGGCATTTTGCGCAGCTTCTCGATGCCGACACCGTGCTCGCCGCTCAGGCAGCCGCCGACACGCACGGACAATTCCAGAATGTCGCCACCGAAGGCCTCGGCCCTGCGAATCGCGCCCGGGTCGCTGGCGTCGTAGAGGATCAGCGGATGCAGGTTGCCGTCCCCGGCGTGAAAGACATTGGCGACCGGCAGTTCGTACTGTGCGGACAGGCGGTGTATTTCCTCGAGTACGAAGGCGATCTGGCTGCGCGGTATGGTGCCGTCCATGCAATAGTAATCGGGAGCAATCCGGCCTACCGCGGGAAAAGCCGCCTTGCGGCCCTTCCACAACAGCTCGCGGTGCGCCTCGTCCTGTGAGACCGTAATGGAGTCCGCACCCGCGTCCTCGAACAAACGCGCGACCTGGCCGATGTGCTGGTCGACCTCGGCGCGTGTGCCGTCCACCTCGCACAACAGGATCGCGGCGGCTTCCCTCGGATAGCCGGCGTTGCAGAAGTCTTCCGCGGCACGGATCGCCAGGTTGTCCATCATCTCGAGACCCGCCGGCGTGATGCCCGCCGCGATCACCGCGCCTACCGCGTCACCTGCGGCGCCGACGCTGCCGAAACTGGCCATGACCACGCGGGCGGTCTCGGGGCGGGGCAGCAGGCGCACCGTCACCTCTGTGACGACACCGAGCAGTCCCTCGGAACCGGTGGCCAGTGCAAGGAGGTCGTACGCCGGACTGTCCAGCCCCAGGCTGCCGAGGGCCAGTTCCTCGCCCTCGACGGTGAGCATGATGGCTGACAGGATATTGTGCACGGTCAGCCCGTATTTCAGGCAGTGCACGCCGCCGGAGTTTTCCGCCACGTTGCCGCCGATGGTGCAGGCGACCTGGGAGGAGGGGTCCGGCCCGTAATACAGGCCGTGCTGTGCCGCCGCGTCGGAGATCGCGAGGTTGGTCACCCCGGGTTGTACGGTCGCCGTGCGCGCCAGCGGATCGATGCCGAGTATGCGGTCCAGCCTGGTCAGCGCGAGCAGTACGCCTTCCGGGTGCGGCATGGCGCCTCCGCACAGTCCTGTTCCTGCGCCGCGGGCGACAACCGGTACGTCCAGTTCATGGCATATCCGGAGTACGGCCTTGACCTGCTCGACGGTGTCCGGCAGTGCCACCGCCAGCGGCAGGTCGCGGTACAGGGGCAGGGCATCGCACTCGTAGGGGCGCTGCGACGCGCGTTCCTCGATCAGGGAGTCCGGGCCCAGGCACTGGCGCAGGCGTTGCAGCAACGCCTCGCTCTGCGGCGCGGCCACCTTGCTTGCCGGTCCGCTCAAAGGTGAATGACCAACTGACGGGTACCGGGGTGATGTCGGTGCTCCCACAGGTAAATGCCCTGCCAGGTGCCGAGCAGCAGCTCGCCGTGCTGGAACGGGATACTGAGCGTGGTCGCGGTGAGTGCCGACTTGATGTGCGACGGCATGTCGTCGTCACCCTCCAGGGTGTGCGTGTACAGCGAGTCTCTCTCGGGCACGAGCCGGTTTAGCCAGTTTTCCAGGTCGACCCGGGCGCTGTCGTCGTAGCTCTCCTGAATCAGCAGGCTGGCGGAGGTGTGACGAATAAACAGCGTGCACAAGCCCTCATCCCTGTCACAGCGAGCGACCACCGGGGTCACCTCGTTGCTGATCGGGTAAAGGCCCTGGCCCCTTACCGGAATTGAGAGCTGTTCGATCAAGTGGATATCCTTGTTGCGGTACGCAAGCGGCGTATTCTTCGCTTCGCTCATACTCAAAAATTGAACTGGGTGACGGTCTGATTGTACCAAGGCCGGGGGGCAGGGTGGAGTCGGGTTGAAAAGTGTGGCATAAACAGCTCCCCATCACGTGCAGGAGGTGAGCAGCAATGGAAGATATCACAGGCAAAGTCGCCGTCGTCACCGGCGGCGCCAGCGGCATCGGCCTTGCACTGGTCAAGGAACTGTTGACCGCCGGGGCGAAGGTGGTCATCGCCGACGTCGAACAGAAGGCGCTGGACAAGGTGCTGGAAGAGTATGACGGGGCCGGCGAGGTCATGGGTGTGGAAACTGACGTCTCCAGCCCGGACTCGGTCAACGCGCTTGCGGACAAGGTATTCGACACGCACGGCGCCTGCCACCTGCTGTTCAACAATGCCGGCGTCGCCGCGCCGTCGGCGAATGTCTGGGAGACGACCGTCAATGACTGGAAGTGGGTACACGGTGTCAACGTGCACGGCGTGATCCACGGCATACGGGCCTTCGTGCCGCGCATGATCGCCTCCGGCGAAGAGGGGCACGTGATCAACCCCTCCTCGGGCGACGGTGGTATCTCGCCGCTGCCTTACCAGTCGGTCTACGCCTCGAGCAAGGCGGCCGTGTCCTGCATCAGTGAGTGCCTGGCCGCCCAGCTGCAGAGCGAGGGCACCAACCTGCGCGCGTCGGTGTTCTATCCTTCAGGTGGCCTGCTCGACACCGGTATCTGGACCACCGACAGGAACCGTCCCAAGGACCTCGCGCGCGAACAGCCCTACGACCCTGTGCCGACGGTGCAGGACTTCAAGGTGGCCGCCGAGAAAGCCGGCTGGGAGCTCGAGTTCCAGGACCTGGACGAACTGGCCCGTTATTGCCTGCAAGGCATCCGCGATCAGCGTTTCGTGATCATGATTCGCGTGGAAGAGGCCGAGGCCACGCTGAAGGAGCGCGCGGCACGCATCGGCCGTGCGGATCTGCCCATCGACCAGGCCGAGATTCCGAAGCTCTAACCCCGCGGGTGCAGTTTCACCGGCATCGCGGTAAACCCGTGCACGAAGGATGACACCGTGCGCACCGGCTCGCCGACGACCTCGACGCGCTCGAAGCGATTGAGGATTTCCTGCCACAGGATGCGCAGCTGGAGTTCGGCGAGTTTGTTGCCCATGCAGCGGTGGATGCCGAAGCCGAATGAGAGGTGTTTCCGCACGTCGGGCCGGTCGATGATGTAGTCGTCCGGATTATCCGTGAAGCGCTCGTCCCGGTTGCCCGATACATACCACATGATGACCTTGTCCCCCGCCTTGATGGTCTGGCCACCGAGTTCGTAATCGACCTTGGCGATGCGCCGCATGTGGGCCAGCGGCGTTTGCCAGCGGATGGTTTCCGCGACCATGCTGTCGATCAGGTCGGGGTTGGCTACGAGCTTCGCAAACTGGTCCGGGTTTTCGTGCAGTGCCAGAGCGCTGGCGGTCATGGTGGAGCGGGTCGTGTCGTTACCGCCGACGATCAGCAGCACCAGGTTGCCCAGGTATTCCATCGGCGGCATGTTTTGCGTCGCCTCGCCGTGAGCCAGCATCGAGACGAGGTCGTTGCCGGGGGGCTGTTTGACGCGCTCGTTCCAGAGCCCGGTGAAGTAGTCGAGGCACTCCAGCAGTTCCCGCTCCCGGTCCTCGTCGGAGTCGATGACGCCGAGCCCGGGAATCGCGGTGGCGACATCCGACCAGCGGGTCAGGCGGCGGCGTTCTTCGAAGGGGAAGTCGAACAGGGTGGCGAGCATCCGGGTCGTCAGCTCGATCGATACGCGGTCCACCCAGTCGAAGGTTTCGCCGACCGGCAGGTCGTCGAGCACATCGATGGTGCGCTCCCGGATGATGGGCTCGAAGTGTCGCAGGTTTTCCGCCCCCGTGACGGGAGCGACGACCCGGCGCTGCTCGTCGTGCTTCGGCCTGTCCATGGCGATGAACATCGGCAGCGGGAACGAATCCTGGGTATCACCGATCGTGATTGCCGGCTCCGAGGAAAACACCTCGTGGGTGGTGTCCACCTCGTAGATGTGCTCGTAGCGGGTAATGGACCAGTAGCGCCCGAAAAAGCTCTCGGCGCACAGGTGGACGGGCGCCTCGTCCCGGAGCCGCTTGAACCAGCGGTGGTGGGTATCGTTGGCGAACAGGAAGGGGTTCGCGATGTTGATGTCTTCCAGCGGCAGCGCATAGGGGTCCAGTTCCGCACGCTGCAGTGCATCGGTTAGCAGGTCGCTGAGCTCCATACCGTCAAGCCTCACTCGATGGATTCGGCTGCAGTCTAAGTCAAGCCGCCGGGTTTGGCCATCCGGCTTTCGAACCGGGCCTTTGGCATCTCCCGGTCATCCCTTTATGCTGTCGTCTCTTTGTCAGCCCGTCGTGTTGCGACCGGGCCCAAATTGGAGGATCTATGGATTCCGACGTCGTTCGCTATGCAACAGCCGGCCGTATCGCCACGCTGACACTGAACCGGCCCCATAGGCTGAACGCCATCTCCGAGGGCATGCCGCGGGCCCTGGCCGACGCGGTGGAGCGCGCCAACCGGGACGACGCTGTGCACGTCATCGTACTCACGGGCGAGGGCAGGGCGTTTTGCAGCGGTTACGACCTCATCGACTTCGCGCAGGAGAAGGGCGAGCAACCGGGGTCGCAGCTGGGCGGCGGTGATGGCGCCGCCTGGGACCCGATGACGGATTACTACGGCATGAAGCGGAACACCGACCATTTCATGTCTTTGTGGCGCAGCTATAAACCCACTATCGCGCGCATTCATGGCCCGGCGGTCGCGGGTGGCAGTGATATCGCGTTGTGCTGCGATCTCGCGGTCATGGCGGAAGAGGCGGTGATCGGTTATCCCCCGGCCAGGGTGTGGGGCTGTCCGACGACGGCCATGTGGGTGTACCGGCTGGGCGCGGAGCGCGCCAAGCGCATGCTGCTTACCGGAGACCTTGTCGACGGCGTCGAGGCGGCGGCACTCGGGCTGGTACTGGAGTCGGTGCCCCTGGCCGAGTTGGATGACCGCGTGCAGGCGCTCGCGGAACGTATGGCGGGCGTACCGAAGAACCAGCTGATGATGCAGAAGCTCATGATCAACCAGGCCTACGACAACATGGGCATGCACAATACCCAGATGTTCGCCACGCTGTTCGACGGGATTACCCGTCACAGCCCCGAGGGCGTGTGGTTCAAGCAGCGCGCCGAGGAGGTGGGCTTCAAGCAGGCCGTCAAGGAGCGCGACAGCGGCGACCCGATCGCCGAGGGTGTCAGCAGACCCCTGTCGCCCTACCGCAAACCAGACTGAATGTGATGAGGATCAACGCGAGGATGGAAACCGCCTATGGATAATGCAGCGATGTGGCAGGATGCTGCCAGGGATATTTTCTGGTACCGGGAGCCGGCGACGCTGCTGGATGACTCCAACCCGCCGTTTTACCGGTGGTTCCCCGACGGGGTGACCAACGCCTGTTACAACGCGCTGGATATCCATGTCGAGAACGGCCGCGGCGAGCAGGCGGCGCTGATCTACGACAGTCCGGTGACGGAGACCAGGCGGCAATACACCTATACGCAGCTGCTGTCCGAGGTGGCGCGCTGCGCTGGATTATTGGCCGGTCTCGGGGTGGGCAAGGGCGACCGCGTGCTGATCTACATGCCCATGGTGCCCGAAGCGGTCATCTCCATGCTCGCCTGCGCGCGCATCGGCGCGGTGCACTCGGTGGTGTTCGGCGGGTTTGCGAGTAACGAACTCGCGGTGCGTATCGACGATGCGGCGCCGAAGGTGATCCTGTCCGCCAGCTGCGGCGTGGAGCCCTCGCGGGTCGTGCCCTACAAGCCCCTGCTGGACGGCGCCATCGAACTGGCGGAGCACAGTCCCGGCCACTGTGTGATCCTGCAACGGACCGCGCTGGAGGCGGAACTGATACCGGACCGTGACCTCGACTGGCGGTCGGCCATGGCAGGCGCGGAGGAGGTTGCCTGTGTGCCGGTCGATGCCAACGACCCGCTCTATATCCTCTACACCTCCGGAACGACCGGCCAGCCCAAGGGTGTGGTGCGAGACACGGCCGGTGGGATCGTCGCGCTCAAGTGGAGCATGAAGGCGATATACAACATCGATGCCGGCGACGTGTACTGGGCCGCCTCCGATGTCGGCTGGGTGGTCGGGCATTCCTATATCGTTTACGGCCCGCTGTTCGCCGGTTGCACCACAGTCTTGTACGAGGGCAAGCCGGTCGGTACGCCCGACCCGGGCGCCTTCTGGCGCGTCATCGCCGAGTACGGCGTGAAAGTGATGTTCACCGCGCCGACCGCCTTCCGTGCGATCAAGAAGGAAGACCCCGAGGGCGACTACCTCGAGCGATACGACCTGTCGCGGTTCGAGGCGTTGTTCCTCGCGGGGGAACGCTGCGACCCGCACACCCTCGAGTGGGCGCAGGAGAAACTCGGCGTACCCGTCATCGACCACTGGTGGCAGACGGAAACGGGCTGGCCCATCTGCGCGAACTGTTTGGGGCTGGAACAGCTGCCCATCGTACCGGGTTCTCCCGCGCGGGCCGTACCAGGGTTCGACGTGCGGGTGCTGGATGCGGACGGCAAACCCGTGAAGGCCGGCGATATCGGTGTGCTGGTTATCAGGAACCCGCTGCCGCCGGGCAACTTCATTACCCTGTGGAATGCGCCGGAACGTTTCGAGCAGGCCTACTTCACACGGTATCCCGGTTATTACGAAACGGGCGACGCGGGTTACATCGACGAGAACGGTTACGTCTTCGTCATGGCGCGTACAGACGACGTGATCAACGTCGCCGGCCACCGCCTGTCCAC
>CAJIAY010000049.1_pt1 | contig 14776 bp, 14 predicted proteins | sample 9199221 | NCBI WGS metagenome assembly CAJIAY01 (sample SAMEA7708283, study PRJEB35096) | sediment metagenome | biome: marine neritic benthic zone biome [ENVO:01000025]; feature: sediment [ENVO:00002007]; material: shallow marine sediment [ENVO:03000034] sea grass bed [ENVO_01000059] ...
GGTCCGCATGGGTCAGGCAGTGGATCGTATCGCGCATGATCAGCGGCGGCTCCGCGGGGTTGATGATGATGATCGCCTTGCCGGTATGGGCGCCGCCGACCACTTCAATGCCCTTGGCTGTGGTACGGGTGAACTCGTCGATATTCTTGCGCGTGCCCGGACCCGCCGACTTGCTGCTGACGGTGGCAACGATCTCGGCGTAAGTCACATCCTGCACCCTGCTCACCGCCGCCACCAGCGGGATCGTCGCCTGCCCGCCGCAGGTCACCATGTTGACGTTCATGGCCTGCGCCGCGACTGCCTGGTCGAGGTTAACGGGTGGCACACAGAACGGACCGATGGCCGCCGGGGTAAGGTCGATCATGACCGCGCCCTGCTCGTTGACCTTGCGGCTGTTCACCTCGTGCACGTAGGCGGAGGTCGCGTCAAAACAGATCTGCACGCCGTCGTCGCGCATGGTCGGCAGCATGCCGTCCACGCCCTCGGCCGTGGTCCTCAGGCCCATCTCCGCGGCGCGGGCGAGGCCCGGCGAATCCGGCACCACACCCACCATCCACACGGGCTCGATGACTTCGCTGCGCATGGCCTTCATCAGCAGGTCGGTACCGATGTTGCCCGGACCAATAATGGCGGCTTTTACTTTATTACCCATAGCGTTTCTCTTGCTTCCTGTACCCGATTGGCGAGGCGACCTGACCCGGCGGGGACCGTATTCTACACGAATTTGCAGCTGCACCCGCCGATGCCGTCGATCTCGAGCGACATCTCGTCACCGGCTTCCACCGGGATCAGCGGCGCGAGCGAGCCGGATAGAATGACCTCTCCCGCCTTGAAGGGTATGCCGAACTCACCCAGCGTGTTGGCCAGCCAGGCGACCGCGGTCAGGGGGTCGCCCTGTACGGCGCTGCCCAGCCCCTCGGCATTGAACTCGCCATTCTTATGTATGGTCATCCTGAGGTTGGGCAGGTCGAAATCGCGGGGGTCGACCTCGTTCCTGCCCAGCACGTAGACACCACAGGACGCGTTGTCCGCCACCGTATCCTGTATGCGGATGTTCCAGTCCTTTATCCGGGAGTCGACGATCTCGAAACAGGGCATGATCGTCGCGGTCGCGTCGAGCACATCCTGCTCGGTAACGCCGGGGCCGGCCAGGTCGGACCTCAGCCGGAAGGCAATCTCGCCTTCCGCCCTCGGCTGTATCATATTGCCCGCGATGGGAATCGCCGCCTCATCGGGATACTCCATCCTGTCCGTCAGGAAGCCGAAGTCCGGCTGGAAGACGCCGAGCATCTCCTGCACGGGCTTGCTGGTCACGCCGATCTTCTTGCCGACGATACGTTCACCATCCTGCTCCACGCGCTGGTTCACCATGCGCAGGGACACGTGGTAGGCGTCCTCTATCGTGATAGCCGGCTCGCGTTCGGTAAGCGGCGCCAGCGTGGACTGGCTGCGCAGGGCCGCGTACAACTCGTCGCCCAGTTCGTTGATCCTGTCCCGGTCCATCGTGATCCCCCGACGTGACTAACCGTGCCGCAGGAAATCCAGGCACGCGCGGTTGAACATGTCCTCGTGCTCCACCATGACCCAGTGGCCGCACTCGGTGACGAGAATGAGCCGGAGCTGCTGCATGTTGTGGGCCATGGCGAGGATGCCGTTTTCCGGCATCATTTTCTCGTTCATGCCCCAGAAACCGAGGGAAGGACACTTGATCTCGTGCAGCCGGTCGACGAGCACTGGCACCTGCATGGTCGCCATGACATGACCGTTCATGATGTCCATGATCTGCATTCGCTCGGCGACCAGTTCGTCCGTGGCGAATTTCGGGTCGTGCATCAGGCCGGTCGCGAACAGGTCCTTCATGACCTCGGGAGTGACGGGCTCGCCGGAGCCGAACACCTTGAAGACCTTCTGCATACCGGGCATCTGCTGGTACTCGGGCAATTCGCTCAACCCGCCGGGAGCCATGAGGATCAATTTCTCAACCAGTTCCGGGTAATCCAGCGCGAGACCGAATGCGATGGCCCCGCCGAGCGAGTTACCCACCAGCGTACACCGCTTTACGCCGGCGACATCCAACGTCTGCTTGATGCACTCGACGAAGAATGACAGCGGATGGTCGACGTCGGTGGGCTTGTCGGAGAATCCGTAGCCGATATGGTCGGGCACGATACAGCGGTAACCGGCCTCCACGAGATAGGGATAATTGCCCTTGAAGTTGCTGTAGCCGCTCGCGCCCGGTCCGGAGCCGTGCAGGAACACGACGACATCACCGTCGCCCTCGTCGAGGTAGTGAATACGGTAGCCGTTTGCACAGTCGGCGTAGTTGCCCTCGGGCAGCAAACCCTTCTTATTCATGTTCTCTCCCGCCAGTGGTCACACCCTCAGAGCGCGTAATCCGCGTTTTCCTCGCCGAACATGACACCGCCCATGTTGATCGCAAAGGGATTGGAGTGATTGGCCACATGAGCCTGGCTCGCCAGGATATCCAGGTGGAAGGCCAGCAGGTCGCTGTCGAGCCGGATGCCGCCACTGCCGGCGGCCTTCAGCATCCTGCTGGAAAGGGCCACGCAGCGATCGGCAACGACTGCCGAGTCGTAGCGGTAGCGCACCCGGTCCTCGATGGGAATCGGTTCACCCGCCCGGCAACAGTCCATCATGGCGTCGAAGTTGCGGATCATGGTCAGCCTCATTTCCTCGTATTCCGCCAAGACCTCCGTAGCGATCACCCTGGCAAACGGATCGTCCTTCATCTTGCTCGGCCCCACCTGTCGCGTCTTCGCGACCTCGATGAAGGCGTCCAGGGCGCCCCGCAGCGCGCCCAGGGTGGCCGTGCAGACCGCCCGGACGAATACCTGCATGAAAGGCATCCGGTACAGCGGAGCGGTATTCACCGCGTTGCCGGGATTGTCGCAAAGGAAACCGTCTATGGACTTGTGCGTGCGGTGCTCCGGTACGAAAACGTCATCCACCACGATGTCGTGGCTGCCGGTGCCCTGCAGGCCGACCACATCCCAGTTATCGGCGATTTCGTAGTCGCTGATGGGCACCAGGAACGTCCGGTAATTGGCCATGTCGAAAGGCGCCTCTGGCGTCGGAACGACGGCCCCGAGGAAGGCCCACTTGCAGTGTTCGGAGCCGCTGGAAAAACTCCAGCGGCCGCTCAGGCGGAATCCGCCGTCCACGACCTTGACCTTGCCCACGGGGGCGTAGGAGGACGAAATCAGCACCGTGGGATCATCTGCCCAGACGTCCTGCGCGGCCTGGTCGTCGAACACGGCAAGCTGCCAGTTGTGCACGGCAATGACACCCAGTATCCAGGCGCTGGAGGGGCAGTAGCGGGCTACCTCCAGTCCAACCGCGTAAAACACCTGGGGATCCATCGCGTAGCCGCCCCACTGTTCTGGCTGCAGGATCTTGAAGAATCCCGCCTCGTGGAACTCCGCCACGGTTTCATCGGGCACCCGTTTTTCATTACGGGCGCGTTCGCGACGCTCACGCAGCGCCGGCCCCATGGCCCTTGCCGCCTCGATCAGTGCCCGCGCACGGGGGCTGTCCAGTCCGTAGGGGTTGGCGGCCGTGGCCGCCTCTTCTTTTGCTTGGGTCATGGAAGTCATCAGCTTCTCCTCTGGGTTCCGGCAAGCTACAACTTTAGGACTTACCCGACAAGCCCGGCATCCTCCATTTGAGGTATCGGGTTATTCCACCACGGCGGCGCCATAGGTCGTGGGCTCCCCGAAAAATGCCCGGTGCGACGGGGGCACCCTGCCGTTGGTATCGGTAACGCCGTACTCCTCTCCCAACTCGGCGCCGATCAGCACATTTCCGCTCTTGTCCATCAAACCCGGGTCCCTTGCCAGGGCGTCGATTACCCGCCCTGTGAACTCCGGGGTCTCGCAGGTATCGGCGAGGGCCGCGTACTTGTCGGGCTCCGCGTCAAACACGCGCCGGGTACGCTCGGTCAGCAACAGCCCCATCCAGATCGAGACGACCGCGACGCCATAGGGCCTGAAGTCGATGGCCATGTCGTGGGACATCTTGTCCACCGCGGCCTTACCCGCACCGTAGGCAGGCCCGTGCATGTAGATGCGGCCGCCGAACGATGAAGTATTAACGACCAGGCCCTCCCCGTTCGCCAGCAATAATGGAGCAGCGTGCCACGCCGCCGTGTAGTGGGAGCGCATCCCGACTTCCCAGAGGTCCGTCAGGGCCAGCGGCTTTTCCCAGAAGGGGCCGGTGGCGGTGAGGTCATCGTGCAGGCTGGTGGCATTATTGACGAGGATGTCCAGCCTCCCCTGCTCGGTCTTGACCCTGTCGAAGAGTGCACGCACTTCCGACTCGTCGGCATGGTCGCAGTACACGGGAACGCCCTCTCCCCCCGCTTCGGTCACCGCCTGTGCGGTAGCCTCGACCGTACCGGGCAGGGGAGCATCCCCCTCGTTGCGGGTTCGCCCCGTCACGTAGACAGTGGCGCCCGTTGCGCCCAGGGCGACAGCGATGCCTTTACCCGCACCCCGGCTGGCACCGGTGACCACCACGACCCGATCCTGTAAAAGCCCCATACGCAGCATCCTCTATCCGGGATATCATCGAGCCACCATCCTAAGGGCACGGCAGCGGAGGGCCAAGCGGCAATCATCATGGGCCGGACACTAAATTGCGCCAGACGGCAAACTCCGTGCAGGCGGCCGGCAGGCGGCCCCTCTCCGCTGTCCCGCCTGCTTCCGTACCTTGTTGCCATGGCCATGCCGATGACGGCCGGAGCCGGGGACGGCCGCGAGGCATTTACCGGCGAGTCCAGCGGCTGGCTGCAGGCGGTGGGCAAGCTCAGGGTTCCCGGCCAGCGCCTGCGGGACGGTCACACCTCCCATTACGTCGAGGACTGCAGTGCGACCCTGCTCTCGCTGCCTGGCCGGCCAGAGGCGGACATCATCATTACCGCCTGGCATTGCCTGGAACTCTACCGCGACCTGAGCCGGGACATCACGTTCACGGCCCGCAGCCCCTCCGGCGAGTTGCTTGAACGCCGCGCGCGCCGGCTGGCAGACGGAGGCGGGATGTCGGCAGACTGGGCGATCCTGCGCCTGCAGCCGGGCATACCGCGCCGGCAACTGGCGGGCCTGCAGCCGCACCCGGCACTGGCGGACCCGGCGCGGCCGGTAACCATGGCCGGTTACTCGAGGGATTCCGGAATCGGGGACGGAGGCCGCGTATTGTCCTTTCACCCCGATTGCGCAATCACAGAGAGCAGGCCGCGACTGGGAGAGACTGACTGCACGGCGTTCAAGGGCGCCTCGGGCGGCGCCGTCATCCAGCTTTCACGGCAGGGCGAGCCGTTGGTTTGCGGTGTGATATCCCAGGGCAACGGCAGCGGCAGGAGCACCTACGTGCCGCTGGAAGCTTTCAGCAAGAGCCTCCGTCGCCACCTGCGCTGAAGCGCTAGCCCGCGGTACCGTGGCCCTGCCGGGCGGGGGGCGGTACTCCTACGTGCGCCTCGCCGCGGCTTGAGGCCAACTCGACCTGCTTCTGCCGCTCGCGAAAGCGCGCCTTCTGGTCTGAGGTGAGATTGCCAAAGCACAGCGGGCAGCAAACGCCGCGTTCATACTGGTCGGACCGCTTGTCCTCCTCAGTGATGGGGTGCCGGCAACCGTAGCACTGGTCATACCGGCCCTTCTCGAGGTTATGGTCCACCGAGACGCGGTTGTCGAACACGAAGCACTCGCCTTCCCAGGTGCTATCCTCCGCCGGGACCTCCTCCAGGTATTTCAGGATGCCGCCCTCAAGGTGGTAGACCTCCTCGAAACCCTCTTTGAGCATGAATGCCGAGGCTTTCTCGCAGCGGATACCGCCGGTACAGAACATGGCGACTTTCCTGTGCACCGCCGGGTCGAGGTTGCGCCGAACAAAGGCGGGGAACTCACGAAAGTTCACCGTGCGGGGGTCCAGCGCGCCACGGAAGGTGCCGATATCGCATTCGTAATCGTTGCGCGTGTCCAGCAACAGCACCTCCGGGTCATTCACCAGCGCATTCCAGTCTCCCGGTTCAACATAGGTCCCGGCCCGTTCGTTGGGGTCCACGCCGGGCACGCCCATGGTCACGATTTCCTTCTTCAATTTGACCTTCATGCGGTGAAACGGCAGGCGGTCGTCAACGGACTCCTTGTGCGCGAGATCGGACAGGCGCGGATCGCTGCGCAGCCAGGCAAGTACAGCGTCTATTGCCTCCCTGCTGCCCGCGATCGTACCGTTGATGCCTTCTCGCGCGAGCAACAGGGTGCCGCGCGTGCCTGCCGAGAGACAGGTGTCGAGCAGCGGTTCGCGCAGTTCGCGGAAGTCCTCGAGGGTGACAAACTTGTACAGCGCTGCAACAACAACCGGTTTCATCGGAACGCCTCAGGCACTGTCCGCCTTGCTACCGCCGAGGCACTCGGGAGACTCGGGCGCGCCACCCTCCCGTTGCCGCCACTCCTCCGGTGCGTAGGTGTGCAGCGCCAGCGCGTGTACAGGCCCCTGCATCTGTTCAGCCAGCGCCTTGTAGACGAGCTGGTGCCTGGCCACCCGGGAACAACCGACGAAGGACTCGCTGACCAGGACGACCCGGAAGTGGGTCTCGGAATTCGCGGGTACGCTGTGCTGGTCACTCTCGTTGGCAACCTCGAGGTATTGCGGGGCGAAATCACTCTTGAGCCTGCTTTCTATTTGCTGCTGAATAGTCATGCAAAAACCTGAAAAGGGTGTGAAAAACGGGTCGGGCGCGATTATAGCGGAGCCGGGATATCCGCGATAGCGCCGCAGGTCAATTCCTCGCCGGCCGACGGCTGGCGCGGAACTGGCCCGGGGTCTGGCCGGTCCACTTCTTGAACGACCGGTGAAACGCGCTGGGATCGGTGAAACCCATCTGCAGCGCCACCTCGTTAATCGACAGCTCCTGCCGGTCGAGGCACAGCTTGGCCGCCTCACAGCGGGCCTCGTCCTTTAACTGCTGGAAGGTCGTGCCCTCACGCTTGAGTCGACGACGCAGGGTCGGTGCGGACATGTTCAGCGCACTGCTGATCGTTTCGAAACCCGGAAACCCCTCGCTGAAATCGTGACCGATCATGGCCTTTACCTGCGCCGACAGGTTGTTGCGTGTCGGCCCGCTCTCCATCATCAGCAACTGGTAGGGCGCGGTGCGCAGGAACTCACGCAAGGAGTGCTCGGTGTGGACGACCGGCCAGCTCAGGCAGGCGCTCTCGAAGTACAGGAGGTCATTGGGCTGCTTGAAGTACAGAGGGCAGCCGAACAGTTCCTCGTACTTCTCCAGCCGCTCGGGTGTGTCGCCCGTGAAATCCACGCGCGTGAGCTCGATGGGCCTGCCGCACAGCCAGCCGAAGAAGCGGTGCCACATGGAAAGCCCGTAGGCATCCGGGGGACCGACCCTGGGCCTTTCCTCGCGCACCATGGTGCGGTAGCCGACCCGCGCGTACTGGTCGCTGAAATTCGCGTACAGCTGGCTGCGTTCGTCGAAGAACGTCCGGTAAAACTCCGAGGCGCGCTGGATCGCCTCACCGAGATTGCGGCAGGATATGATGCAGTAGCACATCATACGAAAGGCGCCCGGCGCGACCAGCTCACTTCCCGTCGTTCCGAAGGTTTCATCCTGTAACAGGCTGAGCACGCTCTGGTAGACCCGCGAGTACTGCATGGCGCTGATCTCGCCGCGGTAGGCGGGGTCCTTTTCGTCGAGCGGGTCGAAGTCCAGGCCCGCCTCGTTGAGGATCGCGGTGAAGTCGTAGCCGCGGTCTCCCACCATGCGCAGCAGGGTGCGGACAAACCGGGTGGGAACACGATCGCTCATGGGGGGACAGGCTTATCAAACGGGCCGCACATGATAACAGAACCCCATTTGCCCGGTTAGCGCGATCGCAAAGGGTAACGAATCAGTTTGAACCCTTTGCTTTTCAGGTGCCGTCCTGTCGCCAGACGGTCTCAACCATGGGTACCGCACTCTCTATGCGCCAGGGCCGGAACTGGTTCAAAACTGCATCAATCAGCGCCTGATTGCGGGAGACCCCGGCCGGCAGCCGGGTTATACTGTGGGCAGGCGCTTAACGGGAGCCGCGCGATGACCGAGCTCTACGATGTGTATTTCGCGGGACAAGTGCAGGAGGGAGAAGACCCTGCTCGAGTTCGCGCCAACCTGGGCAAGCTGTTCAACGCGAACGAGCAGACCCTCGACAAGATGTTCAGCGGCAAGCCGAGCACCATCAAACGCGATTGTGATCGCGAAACCGCGCTCAAATACAAGACCGCCATGGAGCGCGCCGGGGCAGTGCCCGTCATACGCGCACAACAGGGCGATGCGGGAGACACCACACCCAATTCCGCGGCGGAGAAAATCGCGGCGCTGGCGGCAGCTCCCGACGAGATCGGCCACCAGCAGGAGTCAGCGCCGGCCGCAGCTGTCGATGAAAGCCCCGAGAACGAAGACGGCATCGGCCTGGCTCCGCCCGGAACCGAGGTGCTGCGCGAAAGTGAGCGGGCAGCACCCGTCATCCGCGAGGTCGATACGTCGGCCCTGCACGTAGATACCAGCGCCCAGCGCCTGTCCGAGGAGTCCAGTCCTCCGCCGCTCAACCTGGATACCAGCCATCTCAGCATGGCGGAAGCAGGGGAAGCGATTCCCAATCTTCCCTCCACCGATACGCCACTTTCTCCCGACACCAGCGCAATCTCCTTGTCGGAGCCCGGCACGGATTTCAGCGATTGCGCCACACCCGAACCGCCGCCGCCCGAGTTGGACCTCTCTAACATGTCCACGGAACCGCCCGGCTCGGATATCCTGGAAGAGCAATACCGCAAGAAAGACACCGGCGAGACGCCTTCCACAGATCACCTGTCACTGGGAGATTGAGCGCTGCCCGGCCTAGGGTAATCTCACCCGAACCTGCAGCCCCGGATTATTGCTGCCCAGTTCCACGCTGCCATGGTGGTATTGCGCGATAGCCTGTACGAGGCTCAAGCCCAGTCCATGCCCCGGGAGTTCCATCCGGCTCGACTCCACCCGGTAGAAGCGCCGGAATACGTTCTTGCGTTCCACCACGGGAATACCGGGCCCGCTGTCGGAAATGATGATGCTGTGTCCGGATTCACCGACTCCGGCGCTTACGGGCCGCAGCCGCACCGTGATCTGGCCGCCGAAGGGCGTGTACTTGAGCGCGTTGTCCATCAGGTTGGCAAACATCTGGAACAGCAGGTCGGCCTCTCCCGCGCAATCCTGTTCCTGCGGCGCATCGAGCGTGAGGCCGATCTCACGCTCCAGTGCGAGGGGTTCGTACAGCTCGACCACGTCGCTCAGCAGGGAACGAAGCTCAACCCTGCTGCCGCCGGAAAAGCGGCTACCGGACTCCAGGGCCGAGATACGCAGCAACGCATTGAACGAGGACAGCAGTTCATCGCACTCCTCCATGATGCCGTCCAACTGCGCGCTCCCCTCCGCATCGGACAGTTTGTCTCCAAGCTGGCTCAGGTTGTTGCGCATCCGCGTCAGGGGCGTTCGCAGGTCATGGGCGATATTGTCCGAGACCCGGCGCACTCCCTGCATGAGCGACTCCATTTGCTCCAGCATTTCATTGACGGCTTCCGCAAGGGCACGCACGTAGCCCTGCTTTTCGTCCACCCGCAGGCGCTCGCTGGGCGCACCGCGAATGATGCGGGAGATATCCCGGTTCAGGATCTGCACCCTGTCGAGCGCGCGTGACGCACTGAAAAAACCGCCCGTGATACCGAGAACCAGGGTGGCCGTCATCACTGTGACCAGTGTGCGGAATACCAGTTTGGCGCGATCCACGATATCCGCGTAGCCCCGCGCGACGATCGCGGAATAGCCTCCGCCGAGCTCCATCGGGTGTGCCAGGAATTCGACCTCGATCGATTCACCCCAGTTCAACAGCGCCATCTCGAAGCCCAGCCAGCCGTCGTCGAACTCCCGGTAACGGGGTGTCTCGGGCAAATCCCCCGCCACCTTTCTCCCGTCACTGTCGGTTACCAGGTAATAGAAGCGGTTGACCGATGGAGAGCTCGCCTGGTCGGCAATGTACTGGTCAACGCCGGCAAGCTCCTGCCCCCGGTACACGAGCTGGAGCGTTTCCAATTCTTCTAACACGCTCTCACCCAGCTCCCTGAACGAGGAGTAGCTGAAGTAGACATAGAATGCGACCGCGAGCACGAATACGGTGGCGCTAAGCGCGGTGACGTACTTGACGATATAGCGGAAGGTCAGGCTGTTGGCGACGTCGCGGACCTGCACGGTGTTCCGGTCAGCCTTCGAGTTCGGGGCCCAGCCGGTAACCGGCGCCACGGACGGTAGCAAGCAGGGGGTGGTCGAAATCCTTGTCGATTTTCTGGCGCAGGCGTGAGACGTGCACGTCGATTACATTGGTCTGGGGGTCGAAGTGGTAGCCCCAGACGTGTTCCAGCAGCATGCCTCGCGTGACGACCTGACCGGCGTGACGCATGAGGAATTCCAGCAGCTTGTATTCGCGGGGTTGCAGGTTGATCGTGGCCTCGCCGCGCTGCACGTGCTGGCGCAACAGGTCCATCGACAGGTCCTCTACCGACAGCCTGGTCTGCGCGTCGTTGTCGGGAGACGCCCCGCGCCGGCTGAGCACATCCAGCCGGGCCAGCAACTCGGCCATGGCGAAGGGCTTCACCAGGTAGTCGTCGGCGCCGCTATGCAGTCCCTGCACCCGGTCATCCACGTCACCGAGGGCGCTAAGCACCAGTACCGGCGTATGGTTTCCCTCACTTCGCAGTACGTTTATCAACTCCAGCCCGTCCATGCGCGGCATCATCCGGTCGACCACCATGACGTCGTAGGCCTGGTTCGATGCGGCTTCCCGGCCGGCCGCCCCATCGGGAGCGTGCACGCAGGTGTGACCGGCCGCATGCAGCTCGGCGACGACGAATTCGGCGACCTGCTTGTCATCCTCGACCAGGAGAATATTCATACACGAGGGGCCTCTGGAACCTCCGACCAATGTAGCACGCAGCGAAAGACCGCCTCAATTTACATTTCGTTAATGCGGCGGGCATTGGTGCTACACTGCCGCGCATGGAGACTGCCGGGCAACCCACATCCCCTTCCCTGCTGCGACGCCTGGCGGCGATGCTCTACGATGCCCTGCTTCTCGTGGCGCTGGTGATGGTGGTCAATGCCCTGGCGCTCGGCATGGCCGCACAGTTCACCGGGCAAGAGGTCCTGGCTCCTCCCGTTGTGCAGTCACTGACGGCGCTTTCCATCATCGGCTTCTTCTGCCTGTTCTGGATCAAGAGCGGACAGACCCTGGGCATGCAGGCCTGGCGAATCAAGCTCGTGGATTTCGACGGCGCCGCTCCCGGCTTTTTCCAGGCGCTGCTGCGCTGCCTCGCTGCGAGCCTGTCCGCCGCATGCCTGGGCCTGGGATACCTCTGGTGTCTCGTTGACCGGAACAAGCGCTACTGGCACGACTACCTGTCCCGCACGGAACTCATCCTGCTGCCCAAGCGCGAGAAAGACAACCAGCCTGCCCGGTGAGTCCCTCGACAGCGGCGCCGACGGCGGTTCAGTTTGGCCTGCTTCGCGATTACACTAGGCAGCACTAATTGACCAGAGGTACCTGCATGACCGCCATGACTTTCACCGCCCGCGACATCAGCGACCCCGCCGCCGCTAAGAGCCAGTGCGCCATCCTTCCCCTCTTCCACAAGGCGAAGCTGTCGGGGGCGGCGCTCAATCTAGATCGCGCTTCCGGGGGCGCCATCAGGTCGGCGCTGGCGCTGGGCGATTTCGCCGGCAAATCGGGAGAGACCCTCATGCTTCCGGGGACCGGGAGCGTCAGGCGGATACTGCTCGTGGGCTGCGGCGAACAGAAGAAATTCGACCGCAAGGCGGCCCGCAAATTCAGCAAGCACGTTCACGACGGCCTTCAGGGCACCCAGGCGGCGGACGCGACACTGCACCTTGCCGCACTCAAGTTGAAGGAGAAGGAGGCTCGCTGGATGCTGTCCTTTCTCGCCCGCTTCCTCACCACGGCGTCCTACCGGTATACCCAAACGCTGTCAAAGCCCGGCAAGACCATGAAGCTCAACCGGCTGGTGGTCAATACCAACAACGCGCTGCCCTCGCGCAGCGCGACTGCCGTGCTGCGGGAAGGCCGCGCCATGGGTATCGGCATGAACGAGGCCCGGAACCTCGCCAACCTGCCGGGCAATATCTGCACGCCGACCCACCTGGCACGCCATGCGAGGAAGCTCGGTCGTAACGAATCCCGCCTCACGGTCAGCGTACTGGAGGAGAAAAAAATGCGGGAGCTGGGCATGGGTGCCCTGCTCTCGGTTTCCGCCGGCAGCGAGCAGCCCGCCAAACTGATTGTGATGCACTACAAGGGCGGCAAGGCAAAGGACAAGCCCCACGTCCTGGTCGGCAAGGGGATCACCTTTGACAGCGGCGGCATTTCCCTCAAGCCCGGCGCCAAGATGGACGAGATGAAGTTCGACATGGGCGGCGCCGCCAGCGTGTTCGGCACGATGCGCGCCGCGCTGGAAATGAAACTGCCGATAAATGTCGTCGGCATCGTCGCCGCGGCGGAAAACATGCCGAGCGGCAGGGCCACCAAGCCCGGCGATGTCGTCACGAGCATGGCCGGCAAAACGATCGAGATCCTGAATACGGACGCGGAGGGACGCCTCGTGCTGTGCGACGCGCTGACCTACGCCGCCCGCTACAAACCGGAGGCCGTTATCGATATCGCCACCCTGACCGGCGCAGCCGTCGTGGCGCTGGGGTCGCACGCCTCCGCACTCTATGCCAACGAGGATGACCTGGCAGCGCAACTGCTGGACGCGGGTACCGAGTCACATGACCGGGCCTGGCGGATGCCCCTGTGGGAAGAGTACAAGGCGCAGCTCAAGAGTAACTTCGCCGACCTGGCCAACATCGGCGGGCCGGGGGGCGGCAGCATCACCGCGGCCTGCTTTCTCGGGGCGTTCACCGGGAAATATCGCTGGGCCCACTTCGATATCGCCGGTTCCGCCTGGAACAGCGCCCCCAAGGGCGCCACGGGACGGCCCGTCGCCCTGCTCACCCGGTACCTGATGGACAGGGCGGGCCGGCAACGGTGACGCTTGTCGGTTTCTATGTCGTTCAGGCCGCGGCACCCGGTGAGCGCCTGCAGGTAGCGGCGCGGCTCGCGGACAAGGCATTCCGGCGCGGCCATCGCATCTTTATCAACGCGGGCAGCGAAGACGAGGCGGTCCAGCTGGACGAGCTGCTGTGGACCTTCCGGGCGAGCAGTTTCATACCCCATGGACTGTACGGGCAGGAGCACTCGGAAACGGTTGCCATAGGGTGGGGCCAGGAGCCGGATAATCACAGTGACCTGCTGATCAACCTGCAACTGGAAGTGCCCCCCTTCTTCAGCCGCTTCAAACGCGTCGCGGAGGTCGTCACACAGGAACCCGCCAGCCTCCCGGCGCTGCGCAAATCATGGAAGTTCTACCAGACGCGCGGCTACCAGTTGGAAAAGCATGATATCTAGCACGCACGCCGCCGGACCGGGCGCGTTTCCGGTCGGCAATTGACTGCCGTATAATCCCCTGCCGCGCCCGCTTCACCAGCAGTAGACCGGGCCGACTGCATTGCCGGATTTACCAGACCTATGGACAAAACGTTTCAACCCGCCGACATCGAATCCCGCTGGTACCGGGAATGGGAAGACAAGGGCTATTTCGCGCCGGGAGGCGGCGAGGAAGCCTACTGCATCATGATCCCGCCGCCCAACGTCACCGGGAGCCTGCACATGGGGCACGGCTTCCAGGAAGCGATCATGGATGCCCTGATTCGTTACCACCGCATGTGCGGCTTCGACACACTCTGGCAGGTAGGCACGGATCACGCGGGCATCGCCACCCAGATGGTGGTGGAAAGACAGCTCGAGGCAGAGGGCATCAGCCGCCACGAACTCGGCCGTGAGCAATTCGTCGACAAGGTCTGGGAATGGAAAGCCGAGTCCGGCAATACCATCACCAGGCAGCTGCGGCGGCTCGGGTCCTCTCTCGACTGGTCCCGCGAGCGTTTCACCATGGATCCCGGCCTCAGCGCGGCAGTGCAGGAGGTCTTCATTCGGCTCTACCGCGAGGGGCTCATCTACCGCGGCCAGCGCCTGGTCAACTGGGACCCGGCATTGCGCACCGCGATCTCCGATCTCGAGGTGGTGGCCAGCGAAAAACAGGGCAAGCTGTGGCACTTTCGCTACCCGCTCGCCGGTGGCAAGGGACACCTGGTGGTCGCGACCACCCGGCCAGAGACCATGCTCGGAGATACCGCCGTGGCCGTGCACCCCGATGACGAGCGCTACGCCCACCTGGTCGGCCGCCACGTGATCCTGCCCCTGACAGGGAGGGAAATTCCTGTCATCGCGGACGAGTACGTCGACCGCGAGTTCGGCACCGGGTGCGTCAAGATCACTCCGGCCCACGACTTCAGCGACTATGACATCGGGGTCCGCCACGGACTGCCGATGATCAACATCCTGACCGAGAGCGCCCACATCAGTGACGCGGCGCCCGAGCCCTACCGCGGCCTCGACCGTTTCGAGGCGAGGAAGCGAGTTGTCGCAGACCTGGCAGCGGAGGACCTGCTGGAAAAGGTAGAGGATCACACCCTCATGGTGCCCATGGGCGACCGCTCCAACGTCCTCATCAAGCCTTTCCTGACCGCCCAGCGGAACCTCGACGGCCGGGAGCTGACCACACCTGCCAC
>CAJIAY010000454.1_pt1 | contig 14718 bp, 16 predicted proteins | sample 9199221 | NCBI WGS metagenome assembly CAJIAY01 (sample SAMEA7708283, study PRJEB35096) | sediment metagenome | biome: marine neritic benthic zone biome [ENVO:01000025]; feature: sediment [ENVO:00002007]; material: shallow marine sediment [ENVO:03000034] sea grass bed [ENVO_01000059] ...
CGGATTTCCTTGCGCATCTGCAGAGCGCGGGCCTGGATAGTCTGCCGGGCACGGCTGCGGAGATTCTCGACGATGAGGTGCGTGCGACTCTTTGTCCGGACAAGCTCAGTAGCAGTGATTGGCTCGAAGTCATGCAGACTGCACATGCCGTCGGCCTGCCGACAACCGCGACGATGATGTTCGGCCACGTCGATGCACCGCGGCACTGGGCGCGGCACCTGGTTCGCATCCGCGAACTACAGCGTCGTACGGGTGGCTTCACGGAGTTCGTACCGCTGCCATTCGTGGCGGCCGAAGCACCAGTCTATGCTGCGGGAGAGGCGAGACGCGGGCCGAGCTTCCGTGAAGCGGTGCTGGTACACGCGATTGCCCGTATCGTCTTCCATGGCCTGATCGACAACATCCAGGCGTCCTGGGTGAAGATGGGCAGGGAGGGCGTCGCCGCCTGCCTCAAGGCCGGTGTCAACGACCTCGGCGGCTCGCTGATGAATGAGAGCATTGCCCGCGCGGCCGGTTCCGGACACGGACAGGAGTGGGCGCCGGAGCAGATCGAGGACCTCATAGCCGCCAACGGCCGCGTACCCCGTATGCGCACGACCCTCTACGCGGATGCGCCCTCAGAAAGGCGGCGGGCGGCGTTCAATGCTGCTCCGCTGGAGGAAATTCATGGCGCCCCGGCGGCCAGGCAGCAACGCAGCAAACGCCTGCCGTCGGCCGCGACCCCCCACGCGCGTCCCGACGGGGTCCAGGTCTTGAATATCCAGCCTGCGCCGGAGTCTGCCCTGTACGAACAGGTGGTACTGATGGCCGCCTGCAACTGAGACGCGAAGGACATGTCGACAGCAGCCGGCAGAGCCATCGACCTCGAACCCAGTTGGCTCGCCCGGCTGGCGCCGGAATTCGACCTGCCCTACATGCAGCAGTTGCGAGAGTTCCTGCTCGCGGAAAAGCGAGCGGGCAAACGCGTCTTTCCCAGGGGCGATGAGTTTTTCAACGCGTTCTCGCACACGCCGCTGGACACGGTCAAGGTGGTCATCCTCGGCCAGGACCCCTACCACGGGGAGGGTCAGGCGCACGGCCTGTGCTTTTCCGTCAGGCCCGGTGTCCCGATTCCTCCCTCGTTGCAGAACATCTACCGCGAGTTGCACGATGAACTGGGGATTCCAATACCCGACCACGGCCACCTGACGGCCTGGGCGGACCAGGGCGTGTTGTTGCTCAACAGTGTGTTGTCCGTCGAATGCGCGCGGGCGGCCTCTCACCAGGGCAAGGGCTGGGAGACCTTTACCGACCGGGTCATCGAGCTGCTGAATCGTGAGCGCGAAGGGGTGGTCTTCATGTTGTGGGGGAGCTACGCCCAGCGCAAGGGGTCGTTCATCGACACGCGCCGTCACTGCGTGTTGAAGGCGCCGCATCCGTCGCCGCTCAGCGCGCATCGGGGGTTCTTTGGTTGCGGGCACTTCGTTGCCGCCAATCGCTACCTCGAGGAGCGCGGCCAGGCGCCCGTGGACTGGCGGTTACCGGAGCAGGCCTGATTCAGTCGCTGTCGAGCGCGTAGGGGAGTGCAGCCGGCTCCAGCACGATCCCGCTGCCATCATCCAGCTGCAGCCCGTTCGCCAGGCCGTCGGCGGTTGCCTCCACCAGGACGCGAGTGCCGCCAGCGGTAGCCGCGACATTGACGATACTTCCCGCCGACTTGCCGGTTACGGCATCCACGACCTTGTCGCCCGCGTTACACGGCGTATCCGCGGGCAGTCCCGCGAGGTAGGTGCGGCGCTTCGGTTTACCCCGGTAGTGCAGTCGTGCAACCACTTCCTGCCCGGTATAACAGCCCTTGTTGAAGCTGACATGGCCGGTGATGTCGTAGTTCAGTGACTGGGGCACGTGCTCTTCCACAGTCGCCGCCTCGATGCGCGCCAGGCCATCGGTGATCTGCGCCGCGCGCCATCCCGATTGCTCGCCCGCCTGCATTGTTGCGGCCATGTCGTCGAGGTAACCCGGGGCCGACGATTCATCGAGGAAGCACTCGTATTGCCGACCCTCCGCGTCCATACGAACGAGGACGAAACCATCGCCGGACAGTGCGTCGAAACGCTCCTGTGGCGCGCCGCCGAATATCGACCGCAGGGCCTCGGTAGCCTCGGGTCCCCAGACCCCGAGCACCAGCCAGTCGTCCCGTTCCTCGTCCAGCTCGGCCTTGGAAAAGACGATGTATTTTCCGAAAGTCGCGCTGCTGCTGCCACGGATATCGCGCCGCAGCCGGAGCGCGTAGTGTTCCGGCCCGAGTTCAAGCAGCAGGAAATCGCAGACGACCCTGCCCTGGGGCGTGCAATAGGCCCCGGGAAGCGCGTGGCCGCCGTCGACAAGGCGGGTGTCGCACGTGGTCTGGCCCTGCAGGAAAGTGAGGGTATCGGGCCCCGAGATATGTAGCAGCGCCTCCTGCTCGAGTCTGGCGTAATGGCAATTCAAGCGATGTACCTCGTGACTGTCAGCGGCAATCATAAGCATTGTCCATTGCGGTGTCAGCATCGCCTGCCTTCCCCGGCCCGATTAGGCGATATAATGCCCGATTCCGATGAACCACCCTGACCGGGACCCATTTACAATGGACACTGAAGAACTCAGCCGAATGCGTTGGGCCGCGAGGCGCGGCATGCTGGAACTGGATCTCGTGCTGGAGCCCTTCGTAAATGCCCGCTTCGAATCGCTGTGCGCGGCGGACCGCGAGCGTTTCCGGCAGCTCATGGAGTGCGAGGACCAGGATCTATACGCATGGTTCATGCAGCGCGAGCGGCCGCGCGACGCGGAACTCAACCGGATTGTCGAAGAGATATTACAGTTCACCCTCACTCCACCTGAGGATAGGTAGGTCGCGCCTTTACGCGCGTGTGCTTCTCACACTTTCCGCATTACTGGTCGCGGCGTTATGGATGCTCGTCGCGCGCGGTTACATGGGCCTGGCCGTTCTTCTCCTCTTGCCGCTGGCCGCGCAGCTGTGGTCCCTGCGCCGAAGCCCCGGGCAGGGGCTGGAGCTGGGCTGGCGGGCCGGACGCTGGTACCTGTCACGCGCGGGTAAGCCGAAGGGGGTGGCACTGGCCCGGCGAGCCGTTCTCACGCCGTGGGTTGCACTGCTGGTCGTATGCGAGCAAGACCGGGGGCCGCAATCACACATCCCGGTTTTCGCGGACAGCGTGCCGGCGCGGGATTGGCGATTGTTGCGAGTGCGGCTGAGGCAGGAGGAGGGCTGACGCGTCTAGGAGCGCGGCCTGTCCGGCTGCAATATGGAATCCCTTGCCACCGGCAGTTTCTGCGGGTAGTCCAGCGTGTAGTGCAGCCCGCGGCTCTCCTTGCGGGAAATCGCGCAGCGGATCATCAGCTCCGCGACCATGGCCAGGTTGCGCAATTCGAGCAGGTCGTTGCTCACCTTGTAGTTGCCATAGTACTCGGCGATCTCGGTCTGCAGCAGCTCGACCCGGTGCAGTGCCCGTTGCAATCGCTTGTCGGTACGCACGATGCCGACGTAGTCCCACATGAAGCGACGAAGCTCCTCCCAGTTGTGCGAGATGACGACATCCTCGTCGGAGTCCGTGACCTGGCTTTCATCCCAGGGTGGAGCCTGTGTCGGGGTCGGGACGTCATCGAGGGTATCGATGATATGGCCCGCGGCGGACTCGGCGAAAACGATGCACTCCAGCAGTGAGTTGCTGGCCATGCGATTGGCGCCGTGCAGGCCGGTACAGGATGCCTCGCCGACGGCGTAGAGACCGGGCAGGTCGGTCCGGCTGTGGATATCGACCAGTATGCCGCCGCAGGTGTAGTGCGCCGCGGGCACGACGGGGATCGGCTCTGCGCTGATGTCGATTCCCAGTTCCTCGCAGCGCGCCATGATGGTCGGGAAATGACCCTCGAGGAACTCCCGCGACTGGTGCGAGATATCGAGGAATACGCAGTCCGCACCCAGCCGCTTCATCTCATGGTCAATGGCGCGGGCCACGATGTCGCGCGGCGCAAGCTCGCCTCTTTCGTCGAAGTTCTGCATGAAGCGGTTGCCGTCGGGAAGCAGCAGCTTGCCGCCTTCCCCGCGGATGGCTTCCGTGATCAGGAAGGACTTGGCCTCGGGGTGATACAGGCAGGTAGGGTGGAACTGGTTGAACTCCAGGTTGGCCACGCGGCAGCCTGCGCGCCAGGCCATGGCGATCCCGTCACCGCTGGCGCCGTCCGGGTTGCTGGTATAAAGGTAGGCCTTACTGGCGCCGCCGGTTGCCAGCACGACAGCGGATGCCTGGAACAGGTCGACATGATCGTTCTGCTGGTCGAGGATGTAGGCACCCTGGCAGCGACCGTCCCTGACCACGAGGTCGACCGCGACGCGATGGGTGAAGATTTCGATATTGTCCTCCGCCTCGGCCCGCTCCGTCAGTACCTCGGAAATAGCGCGTCCCGTCCTGTCCGCGGCATGGATAATACGGCGGTGGCTGTGCCCGCCCTCCATGGTCAGGTGAAACTCCTGCGTACCGATATCTTCCCGCATATCGAAGTCCACGCCCTGTTCGACCAGCCATTCCACGCAGTGCCGGCTGTTACGGACGGTGAACTCCACAGCGTCATGGCGGCAGAGGCCGGCGCCTGCTGCCAGTGTGTCGGCCACGTGTGAGTCGACGGTGTCCCGATTGTGGAGGACCGCAGCCATTCCGCCCTGTGCCCAGTACGTGGAGCCCTGGTACAGGTCGGCTTTTGATAACAGGGCTACCCGGCAGCGTTGCGACAGGTGCAGGGCGGCCGTCAGGCCCGCCGCGCCGCTGCCGATAACCAGGACGTCGTGTAGATGACTGCGGGTCATGGGACTCCGAGCTTGCCCCCTGCATTAGTGAAATATATGATGCGTCTCAATGACTTAGCTTCAATCAGCGGCAGTTGGACGGAGTATATACGACCTCGTGGCGATTTCGAAAACAGCTTCCCAAGGAACTTTAGCAGCAGCGGGCGTTCTTAGCCTGCGAAATGAGGACGTGATGCGGACCGGCAACAGCGTCGGTGGTCTATTGTCCCAGTGGCCCGCGACAGCGAGGGCGGGTGCCAGACAGGAGGACTGTGGGTGACCGCCGCTGAAACAGATCAGCAGCTTGTGGCGAGGGTACAAAAGGGCGATTCCCGGGCGTTTGATCTCCTGGTGTTGAAGTACCAGCACAAGATTTTCGGGCTGATAAATCGCTACGTAAGGGATACGGATGAAGTACAGGACGTCGCCCAGGAGGCCTTTATCAAGGCTTACAAGGCGCTGCCGAAATTCCGCGGAGACAGCGCTTTTTACACGTGGCTCTACCGTATCGCCATCAACACGGCCAAGAATTACCTGGTATCGCGGTCCCGCAGGCCGCCGGGCAAGGACGTGGAGGTGGAGGACGCGGAATACTACGAGGCCGGCGGGGGCCTGCGCGAGCTGGAGAACCCCGAGAACGCGCTGTTTGGCGCCGAATTGAAGCAGGTGGTGGAGCGTGCAATCGGCGCGCTGCCGGAAGATCTGCGCACCGCGATAACTTTACGTGAATTTGACGGTCTAAGTTACGAGGATATTGCCGACATTATGGAATGCCCTGTTGGAACGGTGCGGTCGCGGATCTTTCGCGCCCGCGAGGCAATCGACACACAGGTGACGCAACAGATGAGCGGAGAAGCGTAACGTGCCGGCACTGAAAACCGGCAGTAACGCGAACGAGTAGGGTGGTGACGGACGATGAATGAAAGACTGGGTGAATCTCTCTCGGCGCTGATGGATGACGAGGCGAACGAGCTGGAACTCGAACGCGTGCTTTCCCGGGCGGGAGAGGGTGGCGAACTGCGCGAGACCTGGCGGCGCTACAATCTCGCCAGGCAAAGCCTGCGGGGCGAGGAAATTCCGCATGCTGCGCTGGATGTATCCGCAAGGGTGCGTTCCGCCCTGGCTGAGGAGGGAACGGGTTCCGCCGCCGGGATCACGCGGCGCCTGGCCAGGCCCTTGACCAGCCTGGCGGTAGCGGCGTCCGTGGCCGCGACCGTGGTGATTGGCGGCCAACAGCTGGCCCAGCTCGGGAGCGGCAATGCGTACGAGCCTCACAGGGGCGCGCCGACCAGTCCCTTTCCTGTGGGCTCGGTGAGTACTGCCAGCGCCACCGCTGCGCCCGCGACCTACGTGCCGGCGTTACGGCCGGTTAACCGCACTGCCTATGCGGAGCTGGCGCAGCGACGCGCAAACCGGTACATGCAGGAACACGCCGAACAGGCGGCGCTGAATTCACCGCAGGGACTGGTGCCGTTCGCCCGGGTAAAACAGATCCAGGAGTAGGGCGCGTCATGTCGATGAAGCCGTCACTGTCGTATCATCAAGCCGCTGTTACCCTCGTGCTCGCGCTCCTGCTTGGAGCGGGTGGCGCCGTCGCCGCGTGCCCGGAGGTGGACGAGCGTGCACTGCGGTGGTTGGACAAGATGTCCCAAAGCTTGCGCGAAACCAGTTACGAGGGTGTGGTGACGCTGCAACGGGGCAGCGAGATGCAGGTAATGCAGGTCTCCCACGCGGTGGACGGGAGCGGCAGTTCGGAATCCCTCACTGAACTCACGGGTTCGGGCGCCCAGGTCAGGCGGCTCTCCCACCCCCTGGATTGTGTCCACCCCGGCGTGAAACTGCTGCGCAGTCCAAAGGACGGCCAGTGCGGCGTCGCCGCACACTACCGATTTGATGTGTCCGATGGCGAGCGCGTCGCGGGACGGCGTGCCGTGCGCCTGCAGATCCAGCCGAGGGATATGTACCGCTTCGGCTACGTGTTGACGCTGGACAGGGAAACCGGGCTGCTGCTCAAGTCGAGAACGTTGAACCACAGCCGCAAGACCCTTGAGGTCATGCAGTTCGCCCACGTCTCCTACACTGATCCCATGCCGTCGGTGAGCCAGGTCGAGGTTGTCCACGAGGCCTACCACCCTGCGGCCGACCACCACGATTCCCGTTTTTCGGTGTCGCGTGCCTGGTCCGTGGGCTGGCTGCCTGGGGGCTTTACCGCGACGGACCGTACGCTTGGTACCAGCGGGCGCAGAACCTATACTGACGGACTGGCCGTTTTCTCCGTGTTCCTGGAAGACCTCGACCAGGCAATCCGCCCGGGCGAGGGCCTCGTCAAGCAGGGTGGAACGACGACCTATACCCGGGGCATGCAGTTGTCGGGCCAGCCGGTACTCGTGACCGTAATCGGCGAAGTGCCCCTGCATACCGCCCGCATGGTGGCAGACTCGGTGAAATGGGTACATTGACATGCTGACAGAAACGGGGCGCGTAGTGGCGCTCGAGAATGACTCTCTCTGGGTCGAGACCATCCGCAAGAGCACCTGCGGTGGCTGCGCCGTGCGCAAGGGATGCGGCCACGGCTTGCTGAACCGCATGTCCGACGGCAGGAGCGGTTACGTCCGCGTATTGCCGGGTACACAATCGCTGCAGGACTTCCGGGTCAATGACGAGGTCCTCATCAGTATTCCGGAAGAGGTCATCCTGCGCGGATCATTTATCGCCTATGTCGTGCCGCTGCTCGGCATGCTGGCGGGCGCACTCGCCGTGACCGCGTGGTTACCGCATTACGGCGACCTGTGGTCCCTGCTCGGCGCGGCGTTGGGCCTGTCGCTGGGCCTGCTGCTCGTGGGCTGGCATGGGGCGCGCCATCGGGACGACCCTGCCTACCAGCCGGTCTTGCAGGGTTCGGCGCACGCGCGCCCGGGTATCGCACAACTTTCCTAGCTTTACCTTGTTAACGGTTTTCAACTTCGGGTACTTTGCATGAATACCAAGTCGACTCTTCATGGCCTCCTGTTCCTGCTGATGGCGTTTTGCATAACCCCTGTCATGGCGGCCGGGCTGCCCGACTTTCGTGAAATCGTGCGGGAGCAATCCCCGGCGGTGGTGAAAATTATCGTGGAGCAGCAACCCGGCAGGGCGTCCGGTGGCGGTCACGGCCAGATACCCGAGGAACTGCGCCGGTTTTTCGAGTTCCGCGGTGAGCCGCCGCCCGGCCAGGAGCGCATGGGCATGGGGTCGGGGTTCATCATCTCCTCCGACGGCTACATCCTGACCAACAACCACGTGGTCGACGGTGCGGACAGCGTGATCGTTCGCATGAGCGACCGCCGCGAGTTCAGCGCCGAGATCGTCGGCACTGACCCGCGCTCCGATCTCGCCCTGCTGCGCGTGGATGCCAGGGGGCTGCCGCTGGTGAAGCTTGCCCGCAACGACGACCTCGAAGTCGGCGAGTGGGTATTGGCGATTGGCTCTCCCTTCGGGCTCGACTACTCGGTGTCCGCGGGCATCGTCAGCGCCAAGGGGCGTAGCCTGCCGACCGAGCGCAACGAGAACTACGTGCCCTTCATCCAGACCGACGTGGCGATAAACCCGGGTAACTCCGGCGGCCCCCTGTTCAATCTCGACGGCGAGGTCGTGGGCGTGAACTCACAGATTTTCACGCGCGGCGGAGGCTCGATCGGCCTGTCTTTCGCCGTGCCCGCGTCGGTGGCCCGTAACGTCATCGACAGTTGAAGGAGCGCGGCCGCGTCACGCGGGGATGGCTGGGAGTGACCATCCAGGACGTGGACAAGAATCTCGCGGAGTCCTTTGGCCTGGACCGCCCGGAGGGAGCGCTGGTGGCTGAAGTGTCGCCGGACAGCCCGGCGCAGAGAGCCGGGCTCCAGAACGGGGATATCATTACCCGGTTCGACGGCAAGGAGATCCCCACATCCAGTTCCCTGCCGCATGTGGTGGGGTTGATCGCGCCAGGCACCGAGGTGGAAGTGGAACTGGTGAGGAATAAGGTACGCAAGACACGCACCGTAGAGGTCGGGGGGCTCGACGCGGACGAGAGCTACACCCTCGCAGCCCGCAAAACCGATGGCGACGGCGGCGACCGCCTGGGGCTGGTGGTGGAGACGGTGCCCGCGGAAAACCTGGAGCGTTACGGCATCAACGGCGGCGTGGTCGTGCGCAAGGTGGAGTCCGGGTCGGCGGCGGCCGATGCCGGCATCAGGGTCGGGGACGTCATCACCCTGATCGACACCCGGCCGATAAAGTCCACCGCGGCGTTCGAGAAAGCGGTGGATGGGCTGAAAGGCGGGACATCGGTTCCGTTACGCCTGATTCGCCAGGGTGCTCCGTTGTTTATCGGACTCAAGGTGCCCGACTGACCGCGAGGGCGCCGGAAGCTGGGGAGGGCGCGACCGGACGCTCGTGGCGGTGCCCCGGCCATTGCGGTACAATCGCGCGTTTTTTGCAACCTCGGGGTGTAGTCCCAGTGTCAGCAGCGAAGCGGGCGTGTCGACGTGACTGATCTCGGGCGCATTCGCAATTTCTCCATTATTGCCCATATCGATCATGGCAAATCCACCCTGGCGGACCGGATTATCCAGATTTGCGGCGGCCTGAGCGCGAGGGAAATGGACGAGCAGGTGCTCGATTCCATGGACATCGAGCGGGAGCGCGGCATAACGATCAAGGCCCAGAGCGTCACGCTCGAGTACCCGGCCCGCGACGGCAACGCCTACCTGCTGAACTTCATCGACACCCCGGGCCACGTCGACTTCAGTTACGAGGTATCACGCTCACTCGCCGCCTGCGAGGGAGCGCTGCTGGTCGTCGACGCCGGCCAGGGCGTGGAAGCCCAGTCGGTCGCCAACTGTTATACCGCTATCGAGCAGGGGCTCGAGGTGCTCCCGATACTCAACAAGATGGATCTCCCGCAGGCCGACCCGGACCGCGTGAAAATGGAGATCGAGGAAATTATCGGAATTAACGCCAGTGAGGCCTGTCCCGTCAGCGCCAAGTCCGGCGAGGGCGTCGAGGACGCGCTGGAGTACCTGATAGAAAACATTCCGCCGCCGGAGGGCGATCGGGCCGCGCCACTGCAGGCGCTGATCATCGACTCCTGGTTCGACAATTACCTCGGGGTCGTGTCCCTGGTGAGGGTCAAGCAGGGCACCCTGAAGAAGCGGGACAAGATCGTGGCCAAAACCGTGGGCAAGGTACACCAGGCGGACTTCCTCGGTATTTTCACCCCCAAGCGCATCGAGAAGGACATGCTGCAGGCGGGCGAGGTGGGCTTCGTCGTCGCCGGGATCAAGGACATCCACGGCGCGCCCGTCGGGGATACCCTGATTCATTCGAATGAGCCTGACGTCCCTGCGCTGCCGGGCTTCCAGCAGATCAAGCCGCAGGTTTTCGCGGGCATTTTCACGATTTCTTCGGACGACTACGAGGACTTTCGCGATGCGCTGGCCAAGCTGACACTGAATGACGCATCGCTGCAGTATGAGCCCGAGACCTCCGACGCCCTCGGCTTCGGTTTCCGCTGCGGCTTCCTCGGTATGCTGCACATGGAGATCATCCAGGAGCGTCTGGAGCGCGAGTACGACCTCGACCTCATCACGACCGCGCCGACGGTAATCTACGAGGTCCTCAGGAAAGACGGCGACACCGTCTACGTCGATAACCCGTCGGCGCTGCCCGACGCCGGCGAGATCGAGGAGATGCGCGAGCCGATCGCCCGTTGCAATATCCTCGTGCCGCAGGACTACCTCGGCAATGTCATCACGCTGTGCTCGGATAAGCGGGGCACCCAGCATGACATGCAGTTCCTGGGGACACAGGTTTCCGTGGTCTACGACATACCCATGGCGGAGGTCGTACTCGACTTCTTCGACCGGCTGAAGTCTGTCAGTCGCGGTTACGCGTCGCTGGATTACGGGTTCGAGCGATTCCAGGCCGCGCCGCTCGCGCGGGTGGATGTCCTTATCAACGGCGAGCGTGTGGACGCGCTGGCGGTTATCGTGCACCGGGACCAGGTGCAGAGCCGCGGTCGGGCACTGACGGAAAAGATGAAGGAACTGATACCGCGGCAGATGTTCGATGTCGCGATACAGGCTGCGGTAGGAGGAAAAATCGTGGCCAGGCAGACAGTTAAGGCGCTGAGGAAGAATGTGACGGCCAAGTGTTACGGCGGCGACGTGAGCCGTAAGCGAAAGTTGCTGGACAAGCAAAAGGCGGGTAAAAAACGCATGAAGCAGGTTGGTCGGGTGGAGATTCCGCAGTCCGCCTTCCTGGCGGTTCTGAAAGTTGACGGCTAAGTAGAGGACGAATTGAACATCGATTTCCCACTGATCCTCGTGGCGCTGGTATTCGGTAGCGGCCTCCTGTGGTTGCTCGACGCGATATTCCTGGCACCCGGCAGGAAGCGTGCGCGGGCGGAGTTGCAGGCACGTTATCCCCGCTGGGCGGAGGAAGGCAGTGCCGACGCCGGCCGCTACCTGGAGGGTGTGGCCGGCAGCGCGCGCGAGCCGGTGGTGGTGGAATACGCCCGCTCCTTTTTCCCGGTGCTGCTCGTCGTATTTGTCCTGCGCTCCTTCCTGGTGGAGCCCTTCCAGATCCCCTCATCCTCCATGGTGCCCACGTTGCAGGTCGGCGACTACATCCTGGTCAACAAGTTCACCTTCGGCATACGCCTGCCGGTGCTGCGTACCAGGGTCATGTCCGTCAACGACCCTGAAAAAGGGGACGTGATGGTATTTTTCCCGCCCCATATGAACGACACCTACTTCATCAAGCGTGTGGTCGGCCTGCCGGGGGACACCGTGACTTATCGCAACAAGGAGTTGTATATCAACGGCGAGCGGCTGGAGCGCGAGACGGTCGGCAAGGATGGCCTCGACCCGCGCTACCGGGTAGACCGTGAAACGCTGGGTGAATCCACCCACCTCATGCAGGTGGATGAGGGCCGCGGGACACGGGATTTTACCGAAATCGTCAAGCCCGGGCATTACTTCATGATGGGAGATAATCGCGATAATAGTAGCGACAGCCGGGTCTGGGGTCAGGTGCCAGAAAAGGATATAGTAGGCAAGGCCTTTGCGATCTGGATGCATTGGGACAACCTGTTCAGCATCCCGAGCTTCAGCCGTGTGGGCCTGATAGAATAGCGGACAGAATAATAGACCGGGGATGGGGGAATCTCACATGAATACACGGCGTCGCCAAGCGGGCATGACGATTTGGGGAATACTGGGCGTACTGTTAATGCTGGGCTTTTTCGCCCTGTGCATCATCCGCCTGACACCGCCCTACGTCGAATTCCTGAGCGTGCGGGATATTATCCAGAGGGTAGTTACGGACCCGGAAACCCCCAAGCGCAGCTCAACGGAAATCCGCCGCCGGCTGGCCATGATTTTCCATACCAACCAGATCAATTTCATCGAATACGAAAATGTGAAAATTTACAATAAGTCCGGCAAGCGATACATCGACGCCCGCTACGAGGTCAGGTTGCCGATCCTGTGGCGCATCGATGCCGTCATGCGCTTCGATGACCTGATCTACCTGCAGGGCGACGTCAGGCCGCTGACGGGCAAGGACAAGACGCTGGCGGAAAGGCCGAGCCAGTAGCCTCGGCCAATGGGGGACACGGCGCGCCTGCAGCAGGCGCTCGACTACCGGTTCTCCGACCAGGGCCTGCTCGAACGGGCCCTGACGCACAGCAGCGCCGGCCGCAGCAACAACGAGCGGCTGGAATTCCTGGGCGACTCAATTCTTAACCACATTATCGCGGAAGCGCTGTACCGGCGGTTTCCCGAATCCCGCGAGGGCGAACTCAGCCGCATGCGTGCGTCCCTCGTGAGGGGAGAGACGCTGGCTGCGGTGGGCGCGGAACTTGAGCTTGGCAGTCAGCTCAGGCTGGGTCCAGGCGAGCGCAAGAGCGGTGGGCACCGGAGAGCATCGATTATCGCTGACGCGCTGGAGGCCGTCATCGGCGCCATTCTGCTCGATAGTGGTGTGAACCGCTGCCGGGAATGCGTGCTCGCTCTGTTTCAGCGCCGGCTGGAGGAGATCGAGCCGGGTTCGGTCGGCAAGGACGCCAAGACCAGGCTGCAGGAGTACCTCCAGGGCGCTAACCACCCGCTGCCCGAGTACGATTTGCTGGAGGTCACGGGCAGGGACCACGCCCGCCAGTTCCGCGTCGCCTGCCGCCTGGAGACTCCGGGGCTGGTGGCCGAGGGCAGGGGGTCCAGCCGGCGCAAGGCGGAACAGGATGCCGCCGGCGTCGCGCTGGAGAAGTTATCCCGTCATGGACGCTGATCACCCCCGACGCTGCGGTTACGTCGCCATTGTGGGACGGCCCAACGTCGGCAAGTCCACGCTCCTGAATCACCTGCTCGGGCAGAAGATCAGCATCACGTCCCGCAAGCCGCAGACTACCCGTCACCAGCTGCTGGGCATCAAGACAGAGGATCGCTACCAGATGATCTTTGTCGATACCCCGGGCTTGCACCGGGACGGCAGTAAGGCCATCAACCGTTACATGAACCGCGCGGCCAGTTCCGCCATCCACGATGTCGATGTCGTGGTGTTCCTGGTCGACCGCACGGCGTGGACCGAGGAGGACGAGGCGGTGCTCGCCGAAGTCAGGCTTTCCGGCAAGCCGGTGGTGCTTGTGGTCAACAAGGTCGACCTGCTCGAGGACAAGGCGCTGCTCCTGCCCCACCTGGAAAAGCTCGCCACCAAAGCCGACTTTGCCGCAATCCTGCCCGTATCCGCCTTGCGCCGGCACAACGTGGAGGCGCTGGAGGCGCAAATCCTGGAGCACCTGCCCGAGTCCGGGTACTTTTTCCCGGAGGATCAGCTGACCGACCGGAGCCAGCGCTTCCTCGCCGCGGAAATCGTTCGCGAGAAGATCATGCGTCAACTGGGTGATGAACTGCCTTACGCGGTTGCCGTGGAGATAGAGGAGTTTGCCGAGGAGAAAGGGGTTCTGCATATCGCCGCGCTGATTCTTGTCGAGCGCAAGGGCCAGAAGAAAATCCTGATCGGGGAAAAGGGCGCCCGCTTGCGCTCGGTCGGGACCGAGGCGCGAATGAGCATGGAGGAGCTGTTCGACAGCAAGGTGATGCTGCGGCTCTGGGTGAAGGTCAGGTCGGGCTGGTCAGACGATGAGCGGGCCCTGCGCAGTCTTGGCTATGGCGACCTGTAGTATTCCCGGGAGTCATCCGCCGTGCGCGTGAATCTGCAGCCAGCCTACGTCATCCACCGGCGTCCCTACCGCGACAGCAGCGCACTGCTCGATGTCTTTACCGCCGAGTTTGGCCGTGTCGGCCTCGTCGCCCGCGGCGTGCGCCGCCGCTCCCGCGGTGCAGGCGATGCGGCCCTGCTGCAACCATTCAAGCCACTGCTCGTGTCCTTCACCGGGCGCTCCGAACTCAAGACGCTGATCGCTACCGAGGCTGCCAGCGATCTGCCGGCCCTGCGGGGGGCCAGGCTGTTCAGCGGACTGTACCTCAACGAGTTGCTGGTGCGGCTGTTACACGGTAGCGATGCCCATCCCGGGTTATTCGCCGCCTACGGCAGCACCCTTGCCGGACTTGGCGGCGGCTTGCCCGTCGAGCCGCTGCTGCGGCGTTTCGAACTGGACCTGCTGGAGGAGCTGGGTTACCGGCTGGAGATCGACATCGATAGTGCCAGCGGTCAACGGGTGCAGGAGGGCCAGTGGTACCGGTTCGAGTCGGGCCGGGGATTGATTGCCTGTGCGGCCCCGCGGGGAGAGCGTGAATCCGCCTTCTCCGGTGCCCACCTGCTGGCCATGGCGCGAGGGGATTTTGGGGGTGCGGTGCGCCCCGCGGCAAGGCGCCTGCTGCGTGAGGCGCTGGCGGCCCACCTGGGAGGCAGGCCGCTGC
>CAJIAY010000122.1_pt1 | contig 14678 bp, 10 predicted proteins | sample 9199221 | NCBI WGS metagenome assembly CAJIAY01 (sample SAMEA7708283, study PRJEB35096) | sediment metagenome | biome: marine neritic benthic zone biome [ENVO:01000025]; feature: sediment [ENVO:00002007]; material: shallow marine sediment [ENVO:03000034] sea grass bed [ENVO_01000059] ...
GCGGAGGCGGCCAAGGTGCCCTACGGCCCCTACATCATGAATGCGCACGCGCCCGACGAGGGCAATATGCACACGCTGCACCACTTCGCGACGGAGTACCAGCGCGAGCACTACCTCAACCCGCTGCTGGAGGGCAAGGTACGCTCCTGCTTTTCCATGACCGAGCCGGAGGTCGCCGGCTCCGACCCCACGCTGATCCAGACCACCGCCGTCGAGGACGGCGACGAGTGGGTCATCAACGGGCACAAGTGGTTTACGTCGGGTGCGCGCGGCGCCAGCTTTGCCATCGTCATTGCCAAGACGGACCCTGAAGCGGAGATCCCGCAGGCGCGGAATTCCGCGTTTATCGTCGACTGTGATTCACCGGGCTTTGAACTGGTACGTGACGTGGAGACCATGTCCGGCAGTCACAACCACTGCGAGATCCGCTACAACGATGTCCGCGTTTCGAAAGCCAACCTGCTCGGCGAGCGGGGCGGGGGTCACAAACTGGGACAGGTGCGGCTGGGTCCCGCGCGGCTTGCCCATTGCATGCGCTGGATCGGTGAAATCGAGATGGCGCTGGAGATGTTGATCGAGCGGGCGAAGAATCGTTATGCGCACGGTTCCCTGCTGAGCGAGAAACAGGGCATCCAGTGGATGATGTCCGACAGTGCCCTCGAACTCTACGCCGCGAAACTGATGGTCCTGCACGCCGCGTACAAAATCGAGAACGGCATGGACTTCAAGCAGGAGGTCTCCATGGCCAAGCACCATGTGGCCAACACGCTCTGGCGGGTGGTCGACCGCGCGGTGCAGGTCCACGGGGCCCTCGGCTATTCCACCGACTCGCCCCTGTCAGGCATGTTGCAGCAGGCGCGCTGGGCGCGCTTCGCCGACGGCGCGGACGAGGTGCACCAGATGCGCATCGCGGAGCTGCTGATGCGCGCGTATGACGAGACCGGTTCAATTAATGGCGCCGTGGGCGGATTGCCCCTGTAACCGCATGTCGGCTAACCTGATGAATCCCCTGACAGGAGTTCTCCCATGAACAACGACAACGTCGCGTACCAGATGTCGCTGGTGTCCCGCGAGTGCCTGAAGACCAAGGACAAGGAGCGCTGGCTCGGCATGTGGGCCGAGGACGGCATCATCGAGGATCCGATCGGCCCTACCATGCTCGACCCCGACGGCCAGGGCCACTCGACCCCTGAGGCGCGGGAAGCTTTTTACGACCGCAATATCGCCAACGCGGATATCGAGTACATCATCCACGAGACCTACACCTCGCACCTCGAGTGCGCCAACATCGTCACGCTGAACGTGCTGCTGACCATCGACGGCAAGAAGTATCACCAGCAGGTTAACGGCGTATTCACCTATGCCTGCAACGAGGAGGGCAAGCTGAAAGCCCTGCGCGGCTACTGGGAGTTCGACGAGGGCGCGGCCACCCTGAAGGAAGTGGACGCGGCCTAGGCGTCATCCCCGCGCGACAACGCTTCACCTCATCCCGCGCTACAGCGGTTAACGTCATCCCCGCGAAGGCGGGGATCCGGTCCTGCTCGACCAGCGCTGAAATAAACAGTACGTCCTGACTGTTTTGTGCTAAGGTATCACGCCGTCAGGGTACTGCAAAGAGAGGCGCGGCGTTTCGGCTCCCGCCCCTGTTTGACTCGAAGCGCGAGGAATCTGTAGATGGGACGAGTAGCGGGAAAAATCGCCGTGGTGACCGGTGCGGCGTCCGGCCTGGGGCTGGCGTCGGCGCGGCGGCTGGCGGCAGAGGGCGCCACGGTGGTCATGGCCGATATCAACGAGGCGCAGGGCAGTGCCCTGGCGGCGGACATCGACGGTGCGGAGTTCCGCGTGCTCGACGTGACCCGTGAGCAGGACTGGATCGATTTCATCGCCGCGGTGACGGCCTCCCACGGTCGCATCGATGTCCTGATGAACTGCGCCGGGATCGTCCGCCTCGCCAGCATCGAGGAGACGAGCGAAGCCGACTGGCGCGCCGTGCATGCCGTCGGCACCGATGGCACATTTTACGGTTGCAAGCATACGCTGCCGGTGATGAAGGCGCAGGGCGCCGGGTCGATCATCAACATGTGCTCCACCGCGAGTATCCAGGGCGCGCCCGGTGTCTTCGCCTACGCCGCCTCCAAGGCCGCCATCCGCGCCATGACCAAGTCCATCGCATGCCTCAGTACCGAGAGCGGCTATGGCGTGCGCTGTAATTCGATCCACCCCTACAACATGGCCACTCCCATGCTGGCGGACGTGCAGGAGCAGGTGCGTCAGGGCAACCCGGAGGCCGCCGCGGGCATGGACAAAGTCTGGGTGGGCGAGCCGGAAGATGTCGCCAACATGGTGCTGTTTCTCGCCTCGGATGAATCGCGCGCGGTCAATGGCGCGGCAATGGTAATCGACAACACCGCCACGGTGACACAGGCGGCCGTGATGAGGCACGACTAGCGATGGCTTCAAGCCTGGAAGAGCTGCAGATCAGGCATGCGCTGATCGACAGCTACAACCACTACGCCGAGGGCCTGGACAGCAAGAACTGGCCGATGGTGCGCGACTGTTTTGCGGACGAAGTGATCATCGATTACGGCGAGATCAGTGCCGCGACGGGTTCGCCGGATGAGCCCCGTCTGGCGGATGACTGGATGAAACACCTGAAGAGCGTCATCAACGGGTTCGATATCACGCGCCATACCATCACCAATCACCGGTTCGTGATCAGCGACGGGGAAATCAGCTGCCGCGCCTACCTGACCGCGGATCATGTCCTGTTTGCCGATCCCGCCCAGCCCATCGTCGGGGACGACGATGTCGTGACCGTGGTGGGTGAATACACCAATCATTACCGGTTGGTCGGCGACAGCTGGAAGATCTGCAAGTCAGCGCTCGTGGTCAACTGGTCGCGCGGTAACATGGCGCTGTTCGCCACCGCACCGGAGCGTGCAGCAGAGCGCGCGGAAAACCCGGACGGCTGATCGGTCATCCGTCGGCGAGGCGGAAGACCTGCCGTTCGTCCTGTAAATGCACCGCGATCGCTCGCCCGATCGGCGGCGACTCGCGCATCGCGTCCGTGACCGTGGGCTCGACACTGGACGCCAGGAAGCGCTCGCCGGCGGCAGTTTCCGCGATGACCACTCCCAGGTCGGGTTTCCCCCTTCGCGTGACCACGGTGTAGGTGACGATAGTGCCGGTCTCCGGTGCGCTGGCGTAAGTCTTGCGCGGGATGTCGGAACAGTCGAGCGCGAAATCCGCGTCGCCCTGCCAGTCGATGTTGCCGGCACGAGAGGGATCGCTCGTCAGCAGTGCGGCCGCGTGCTTGGACAGCATGCCGCCGTTCGCCGTCACCAGTGCCCTGGAAGGCGTGCCTCGCAGTTGCACTGCCGTCTCGGCCAGGGCATGCAGGGAATAGTTGTTCCCGGGGCCCCCGAAGTAGGGCAGGCCGCCGGTCACGGTCAGTGGCCGTGAGCCGTCTGCCGGGAGGCCGAGTACCTCGCAGGCTGCGCTCACGGCACAGGGAAAGCAACTGTAGATGTCGATGAGCTCGACGTCTTCCGCCGACGCGCCTGCGCGTTCCATCGTGGTGTTCAGTACACGGGCCATGGCCTCTGACCGCTCGGGAGCCTCGCGCAGCGAGAGGACCTGGTCGATCCCCTGCGCGCCGGATTCCAGGTACACCCAGCCCGATGGGTCGATGCCCAACTCACGCGCGTGACCGACGCTGGTGAGCAGGAGCGCCGCCGCCTGGTTGACGGCATCACGAGCCACAAGCCGCTTGCCATAGGGAAGACTGATCGGGTAGTTGTCCGGGCCTTCCTCGACCAGTGCCTCCGCGGTAAACGCGCCGGGTGACTGGGAATAGGGATTGTTTGCGGCCACCGCGCTGAATGGCGCCATGAGTTGCCCCATGTAACGGGCGTGTTGCGCCGGGTCGTGTCCCATGCGAAACGCCTGCAGGTTCTCGATGGTCGCGTAGTAGCGCACCGGCAGGTTGAGTCCGGCGCCTAGTTCCTCCATGGACACAAATCGCAGGTCGGACTCCCGGTCCTCGAAGGGCGTGTCGTATTCCTCACTCCAGTCGGCCTCCATGCTGTTGCGCATGGCGAAACGCTGGCTCGCGATGGCCTCGGCGCCGGTCAGCAGCGCGAGCCTGGATTCCCCTTTGGCGATGGAGCGCATCAGGTCGAACATCATCTGCAGCGGTTCGGTGCCCCCCGTAGCGCTGTACACCCTGCGCGCGGGTGTGGCGCCCAGCCTGCGCGCCACGGACTCGGGGGCGTTGTTGCTGCCGCCGAAGGGTGACTGCCAGACGCCGGGGGAATCGGAAAAGAGACGAATGACGCCGATGGCATCGACCCCCTCGGCGGCCACACCGGCATCCTCGAGGGCCGCCCGGCAGGCCTCCGCAGCCAGTTGCAGGGGCGGATTCAGCGGCGGGTCCGGTTGGTCCAGTCGCTCCACGTATTGGCCTGCGCCGATGATAACGGGGGTGTGGTTGGGCAGCTGAGGATTGGGCATGGTAACTGTCTATAAAGTGCGGAGGGCAGCTTAACAGCATATTTCGTGCCTATCGACCGGGGGATGTGCCGCGTCTCCCGGTTCGCGCCGTGTCGGTTGCCTTCACATCTGCCAGCCGTTAGTGTGAGTCCGCATTGGCGGGGAAGAACGAGCTATGGCGGCAGGTGGGAAGGTGAAGGTAGCGGTGGCGCTGCTGCTCGTCTGTGTCGCCGTCGCGGTCTGGTATACGGGCCGCCCCGCCGCGAAGCCGAATATCCTTGTCATCATGGCGGACGACCTGGGTTTCAACGACCTCGCGATCAACAACAATAATCCCGATATGGATACGCCCAGCATGGACCAGCTGGCGCGTGACGGAATCCGCTTCACGCGCCACTACGCTTCCCAGGTCTGTTCGCCCGCCCGAGCCGCGTTTCTCACCGGCATGTACCCTGAGCGCCTGGGTTACATCCCCAACGGTCCCGGCATCTCACAGGACGTGGTGACACTGCCGGATCGGCTCAGGGAGGCGGGCTACACCACCTGGCATGTCGGCAAGTGGCACGTCGGCGACCTCGAGAGAACGGCGTGGCCGGATTTCCAGGGATTCGATCACTGGTTCGGTTTCCTCAACCAGTGGCAGCTGGCCGGTGAGCAGGTCGACGGGAAACTGCAGCTGGCCCATCCGCGTTATGGCGACCCGTGGCTGCAGGGTGACGGCGAGCCGGGTCGGTTCTTCCCCGGGCACCTGGAAGATATCCTCACCGACAAGGCGGTCACGGTCATCTCCGCGTTGCACGAGGCCGCCGCACCCTGGTTCCTGAATCTCTGGTTCTATGCGCCGCACGGTCCGGTGCAGCCCGCTGCGGAGTACGCCACGCGTTACCCCGATACCCCAAAAGGGCGCTACCGAGCCCTGGTCAACCAGTTGGATACCAATATCGGACGCGTGATCGCCCATCTCGATGCGTTGGGTATCCTCGAGGACACCATCGTGGTGTTGGTAAGCGACAATGGCGGCGCGGACTGGTACCGTAACCTTCCCTACCGGGGCAAGAAAGCCCGTCTCGACGAGGGCGCCCTGCGCACGCCGCTGATCATCCGCTGGCCCGACGGTTTCGCAGCCGGTCAGGTCTATGCCGATACGGTCAGCATCCAGGACATTTATCCCAGCCTGCTGGAGGCCATCGGCCTCGAGTCGCCGCCAGGGCTGGACGGAGAGAGTTTTCTCGCGCGCGTGGCGGGACGAGCGTCGTCGCCGCCGAAGACACGGTTCTGGGAAGCGGGAAAGGGCAGTTGGGGTGTCCTCTCTGCGGATGGGGCATGGCGTATGCTGCGGCCGCGCCCGTTCATGGGTGTCGAACTCGACCCGGTACTGTACCACCTCGCCGATGACCCCTACGCCAACGAGCCGATGCAGTCGCCGCCGGCGGAGACCTTCGACCTCCTGGTGGACCGCTACGAGGCGTGGTACCGGGACGTGCACCGCGTGCGAACGGAATTTATCCCGGACGGGCAGGGCGGGGGCGAATTACGTGGTTCCGACCTGCTGCGTACACCCGGGTTCGGCGGTTACACCGTCGGCATGGCGGTGCCCGGTGAGGCGACGGGACGGATCGCGGCGCAGGAGGGTGTATGGAGCATGCGTCGGGACGGAGACGCCTTTACCGCGCGTGTCGGGGGACTGGAGCGGTCGGGAGACAGGGACAGCCCGCGCGCTTGCCACAGTGTCGTACTCAGTGGCCGGTTCCGGCGCGAGGTCGGCTCACTGTCCGGTCCCGACCTCGTGGAACTCGCGATGTATCTGGACGGCAGCCGGGTCGACGCCATCGAGCAGGAGGCTGCCGTCATCGCGCCCGACCCTCGCGTGGCCACGCGGATCGGGGACCCGGACCGGGCGACGCCCGGCATACCACTCGCGCCGCCGGTCATCCTCAACACCCGTCTCGACGACTCGACGCCCTGGCCGGTCAAGGCGTTCAGCGGCGAACTCTGCGCACAGAGCTGATCGCCTACTCGACCAGCTCCCGATAGGCGCGCCAGGTCGCGTGTCCCAGCAGCGGGAATATGATCACCATGCCGATCAGCTGGGTGACAAAGCCCAGCCAGATTAGCACGCTGATCAGCGCGGCCCAGACCAGCATGGCGGGGAAATCACGCCAGGTGACCCGCAGGCTCATACGCATGGCGATGCCGGGCTCGACGTGCCGATCCACGATCAGCGGAATTGTCACCACGGAGAGAGCGAATACGAGTAGGAACAGCACCAGCCCGATGCCCAGGTACGCGAGCAACTGGCTGCTCGTGAAATGCGCCGCGAAATAGCCCCACATCGATACGTCAAGGCTCGGCGCGATGTCGCCCGCCAGGCCGAAGTAGATCGCGCCGGACAGCGCGAACCAGAATAGCGCCAGCAGCACCAGTGCCTGGGCTACACCGAGCAGGCCGGCGCGGCTGCGCTTGAGTACCGCGAGGGAGGACTGGAAGTCGGCAGTCTCCCCGTGATCCCGGCAGCGCGACAGTTCGCACAGGCCCGCGGTGAGCAAGGGGCCCACCAGCAAAAAGCCTGCGCAGGTGGCCGCGATAAAGAACGGATGCCTCCCGTAGGCGAGGATCAGCGCGCCCAGTAATGACACCAGTACACCGTAGGCCAGGCTGGCGCCGGCGTGATGAATCAGGTCATCCCAGCCCTCCAGCAACCACACGAACGGTCGACTGAGTGGAACATTGCGAACGGGATAGGATGGAATGGGGTGGTTTGCTGTAGCCATGGTGCTTCCTCCTGGCGAACCGGGTTCGCGATCAGTGGGTCACACGGAGGTCGGGGCGAGGGTCATGCCTCTCTGCGGCGGCGTCGGGCAGGACCCGGTTGTCTCGGCCAAACCGTATAGCCTGTAGTCTAGACCTTTCAGGCAGGAAAAGATTCACCGGAGGCGAAAATAGTGCCGGCCGCGGTCTGCGGCGCCGCCTGGGCCGGGAGGTGAACGATGATTTGCAGGCCTGAATCCGTGTTGCTCGCGTCTATCCGGCCGCCGTGTTGCAGGATGGCGCGCTTGGCAATGGCCAGCCCGAGGCCGAAACCGCCCGCTTCCCGGGTGCGTGCCGTATCGCTGCGGTAGAACTCCCTGAATATCTGCGCTAGCTCGGCTTCCGGCAGGCCCGTTCCATGGTCCGTGATGGTTACCCTGTACTCGCCGTCGACCTGCTGCAGCTCCACCTCCACGGGCGAATTGTCCGCGGTGTGATGCAGCGCGTTGCGCAGGATGTTCTCGAACCCCTTGCGCAGCAGGTCGGAGTGGCTCTGGACCAGCGCCTGTGGTTCTTCTGTTTCGAAGCGGCACCCTTTGCCTGCTCCTTCGCCCTCGAAACGGGTGTCCTTGCACAACTCGTCGAGCAGGCCCCGCAGGTCGACCACGCTGTCGAGGATCACCTCCCCGGCCTGGCTGGACAGCAGCTGCTCGATCAGTTCCTCCAGCCGTTCCGTCTCCCGCTCGATGCGCCCCATGTACTCGGCCTGTTGGCCGGGCTTCTCCTGCGCCAGCACCAGCGAAAGCCGCAAACGGGCGAGCGGTGAACGAAGTTCGTGGGAAACATCCGTCAGCAGGCGCTTCTGTGCCTGGATGCGTTCCTGTAACTGGCCGGCCATGGTATTGAAGTCACGCGCCAGTTCGTCCGTCTCGTCACCGCCCTTGTCGCGAACCTTTAACCGGGTGTCCAGGTCGCCCTCTGCCAGGCGGCGGGAGGCGGCCCGCAGGTCCCTGATACGGTTGGTAACGAGGCGCGACAGCCCGTAGCACACGATCCCGCTGATCAGCACCGCGAGCCCCACCCGCAGCCATAAGCTGTCGCTCAGCGTATCGAGTATGACGGCGCGTCGTTCTGGAAACACGAACACCGCCGTCATCGGGCGAGCGCTGGCGCGCCTGATCCGGTAGGCGGCCATGCGACCGTCAGGGGAATTGATAAAGGGACGCCGCGTTTCCTGGTGCAATTGCCGGGTGATCTCCATCACTTCCGGGGACAACTCGCGGTCGAGCAGGTCCTTGCTGCGGCGGTCGACCAGGTAGAGCTCGATCTCGTGTTTTTCCGCCACATTTTCCACCGTCCTCTTAAGCGCCTTGTCGCCCATGTTTTCGAGGTTGTAGAGCAGCCGCAGCATAAGGCGGTGTGGTTGCGCGGGAGCTTTGCCTTGCCGTGCCTCCGGCCTGGGCAGTTGGGACTCAAAGTAATCGGTGGCGACCAGCCAGCTGCCGAGGACGGCGATGGTGACCAGCCAGAAGCCGATGAATACCTTGATAAAGAGATTGCTTTGCAGGCCCATGGCTTAACCGCTACCGGCCTCGCTCCTGAACTGGTAGCCGCTGCCGCGCACGCTGACGATCAGGTCGTTACCGCCGGCTGCCGCGAGCTTCTTGCGTACCTTGCTGACATGCACATCGACGCTCCGGTCGTAAGCGGACAGTGAGCGGCCCAGTGCCTGCCGGCTGAGCGTCTCCTTGGCCACCACCGTGCCCGCGCGACTCGCCAGTGCCTGCAGTACGTTGAACTCCGCGCTGGTCAGTTTGAGTTCGGTGCCGCCGTAGGAGGCGCTGCGGTTACCCGGGTCGATCACCGTATCCCCGACCTCGATCACACCCGCGGCGGTTTCCGTGGGGGCTCCCCGCGAGCGTCTCAGGATGGCGCGCAGTCGCGCTGCCAGTTCCCTCGGGTTACAGGGCTTGGGCAGGTAATCATCGGCGCCCAGTTCCAGACCCACGATACGGTCGGTGTCCTCGCCGCGGGCAGTCAGCATCAACACCGGGGTGTCACTGAACTCGCGCAGGTGGCGCAGGACATCCAGGCCCTGCATGCCCGGCAGCATGATATCCAGCACAATCGTGTCGTGGTTGTTCGAGCGGCAGTAGTCGACTGCTTCCTGTCCATCGTGGATTGCGCTGGGCGCAAAGCCTTCCAGCGACAGGAAGTCGCAGAGCAGGGTGCAGAGTTCCCTGTCGTCATCGATGATCAGTACGGTCGGGGTCATGCAGCCTTCCCGGTGGCTTCAGGCAATAATCAGTGTGACCAACCGCGACGGACTTGTCACCCGGCTTAACCCCGCAGGGAGTTTCTTAACAAATCTTTACGCGCAGGCGCGAGCCTGCCTATGGGTTGTCCGTTCAGAGTTCCCGTACGACGAGACCCAGTTCGTTTTCCAGGTCTGCAACCAGCGCCGGCTGTCCCGCCCCGGTAATGACGGCGGTGCTCGCCTTCTCCGGTTTCAGGTACGTGCCCGTCACCCGTTTGAGGTCATCCAGCGTGACCGCCAGGATGCGCTGGCGGAATGCCTCACGCATCGCGTGCGTACGCCCGAACAGTCGATTATGGAAGTGTTGCTTGGCTTCGCCGGCGGGCGAGCTCGGTTTGTCGAGGCTGCCGATAACGCCGAGTATTGCCTCCTCAAGCGCCCGCTGTCCGTGCGGGGTATCCAGCATCCAGTCCAGCGCACGATCAAAATCCTGCAGGGTCTCGCCGAGGCGCGGGTCCCGGTAGGAGTAGAAGCGGAAGGCGGCCATGCCTGAATCCTGCGTCGCGCCACCACCGTAGGCGCCGCCCTGTTCGCGAATCGCCCGGTGCAGGAACCCGTTGCGCAGGAAGCCGCCGAGCACAACCAGTGCGGCGGCGTCGGGGTGTGTTTCCGGGACCGTGGGATACGCCCGCGCGCAGAAGTTGACCTGAGTATTGGTCAGCCATGCCTCGGCTCGGCTGTCGCGGATCGGCGCCAGTGAAAACTCGCTGTCGGTCACGCCGGCCGGGGCCCCTGCCCACGCATCTGCCGCGGCGTCCGCGACCTCGTCGACGCGCTGGTTTTCCGCAATTACAAGAAATTGCATAGGCATGCCGGATACGCGTGCATGCAGTTCCTCCAGCCGGCCGGCGAACGCCTCGAGGGCGGCCGGCTCGTCGAGACCGTCATCCAGAGCCCGCAGGGCGCGAATACCCGCGAGTCCCGACTGGTGATGGTGGAGGTTCGCCAACGGGCTCATGCCGGCGCAGGCCGCGGTCATGGCAAGGCTGTGTCCGTTGCCCGTAATGGACTGGTCGCGTCGCGCCCGCTGCTGGCTGACCAGGTCGCGCAGGCGCGCCGTCTCGTCGAAGCGCGGCTGGAACAGGGTGTCGTGCATCAGCCCGATCTGGTCCGGCACGTTGCGCATCAGCGCCTTGGAAGACAGGGTGAAGCCGGCTCTCACCACCTGCTCGTCGTCGGCGTCACCGCGCAGGTTGACGAAAGCGGAGATGGCGCCGACGCCGGCGGCCTGGCGCTCCTGCACCGTCGTGTAGCTGTCGTTGCCCAGCCCGACCTCGGTGAGGGCACTGGTATACAGCGGCAGTACCTGCAGCTGGTCCTCGTCGAGGGTCGGCAGCGGCATCACGGTCTGTTGATAGGCGATACCGTTCGTGCCCTGTCCGTAGGTGGTGAAGGGCAGGCCGTGGCGCGCTTCTTCACGGCAGGACAGTTCGGGGATCGAGGCAGGGACGTCCGACAATTCAACCCGCGGCAGGATATCGTCGTCATCGACCTGAGCCTGGCGGGCCACCAGATCGGCCGCGAGCTTCACGGTGGCCGCGCGCTGGGATTCGTTCATGGCTGCCTTGATATCGGCCAGACGGGCGCTTTCCAGCGCCTGCTGTGCGGCGGACAGCCCGGTGTCCGGCGACAGCACGAGCGTGACGCGGTGTGGGTTATCCAGCAGGAGCTGCCGCGCAAGGCCCCGGATGTAGTCGGGATCGCGAATCTTCTCGCGCAGGTCGGCGATGACCGGGTCCAGGTTGAGAATGGCGATCGGGTCGCTATAGTGGGTCGCGGAGCCAAGCGACTGCAGAATGAGCTGCAGTCCGTAGGGGTACCCGTCCCCGGTGACCTCGCGCTGGTGAAGTTCGAGTTGGTGCAGCACGGCCTCCAGGCGCTCCTCGGGAACACCTTCCCGGGCAACTGTCTCGATCACCCTGAGTACGAGTTCCTCGAGCGCCTCGGCATGTTCTTGTTCGCTGCCCTCGATACCGCAGCAGAACACCAGTTCACGCATCGAGTCCTCGAGGCCGCACAAGGGGGAGGGCGCCCGCCCCAGGTCAGTAGTCTCCAACGCGTGCTGCAGGGGCGAGGCACTGTTGTCGAGCAGCACGCTGGAGAGCAGCTGGGCCTCCAGCAGTTCACGCAGGTCGGAACTCTCGCCGAGCATCCAGCTCATGACGAGGTGGGTCTTCTGGCTCGTGTCGTCGCTCTCGTCGTAGGCATAGCTCTCGTAGACGCGCTGCGGTTGCGAGAGACGCTGCTCAGGTTGCACCTCGATGCGCCGCGGCAGCCTGTTGAAGTGCCTCAGGGCGTTCTGCTCGAACACCTCCTGGTGGGTGTGCGCGTCGATATCGCCGAAGGTCATGAAGATGGCGTTGGAGGGATGGTAGTGGCTGCGATAAAAGGATTGCAGCTGCTCGTAGCTGAGATCCGGTATGTGCTGCGGGTCGCCGCCGCTGTTGTAGTGATAGGTACTGGTGGGGAAAAGGCGCTCGCACAGCTTGTTCCACAGCACGCTGGTGACGGAGCTCATTGCGCCCTTCATTTCATTGAACACGACCCCCTTGAAGACCAGCTCGCTAACCGGATTTTCCGCCTCGGCGAACTCGACCCGGTGCCCCTCCTGCGCGAAGTCGAGCGGGTCCAGCCGTGAGAAAAAGACCGCGTCGAGATAGACCTCCAGCAGGTTGTTGAAGTCCTTGCGGTTCTGGCTGGCGAAGGGATAGGCGGTCCAGTCGGAGCTGGTGAAGGCGTTCATGAACGTATTCAATGAGCGGCGCAACATCATGAAGAAAGGGTCGCGTACCGGAAAGCGCTCACTGCCGCACAGGGCCGTATGCTCCAGGATGTGGGCGACGCCCGTGGAGTCCTCGGGCACCGTGCGCAAGGCGACCAGGAACACATTCTCGCTGTTGTCGGACGCCAGGTGGTAGTGAACGGCGCCGGTTTTACGGTGCTCGTACTGCTCCACACGGATATTCAGGGAAGCGATGGTTTCCTGTCGCACGGCCTCGAAGGCCGGGTGAGTGCTGTCCTGTGCGGTCGCGGTACTGCTCATAGGTATCCCTGGTCGGGCTGATTGATTGAAAGGCCGCTATTCTAACGCGAAACGGCGGAGGATTTGCTGACTCCGGGGATCGTGGGCACGAGTTCGATCTGGTACAGCCATGGCCAGCGCTTGCCGGTTACCCAGATGGAGCCGTCGGCCGGATCGCGGGCGATACCGTTCAGGACGTCGGTACCCCGGCGATACTCCTGCGGTGGCAGCAAACCCCTCAGGTTCACTGTGGCGGTGACCTCGCCGCTGTCGGGCTCGATGATGACGATCCGGTCCTGCCGCCAGATATTGGCCCAGATCGCGCCGTCCACCCATTCCAGTTCGTTGAGGAACTTCACGGGGATGCCGTTCTCGGTGACCTCGATGCTGCGCAGGACTTTCGCGCTGTCCGGTGACAGGTAGCGCAGGGTGGCGCTGCCGTCGCTGTAGATGAGTTCGTCGCCGTTGTTGGTGAGCCCCCAACCCTCGCCCGTCATCGGCAGGCTTTTCTGCTGCACGAGGTCGGACCGGCTGTAGACCAGCATGGCCCGGTTGCGCCAGGTAAGCTGGAACACCCGCTCGCCGAGGACCGTCACGCCTTCACCGAACACGCGCGGGTCGAGATCGCGGGCGGTCTCCAGCTTGACGTCCTCGAAACGGTAGCGCCGCAACTGGGACTGCCCGTAAAGCCCCGTGCCCACGTAAAGGTAGCCGTCCCTGATCTCCAGCCCCTGCACAAACGTGTCCCGTGACTGTGGCTTCCTGTCGGTCACCTTGACGGCGTACTGCTGCAGCGGCCAGGCCGCCGCGGGCAGTAGTGCCAGCAGCAAGAGTAAGGTGCGCAGATGCGACATCATGGCGCCGGAATCCGGTTGCGAATGAGGTCCCGGATTATAAACCGGGCCGGCGCCAGTGCGCGGCTCAATTGCCGACTTGCAGGCGGCGGCTCTGCGCAGACCAGGCTGGCGAGCAGTTCGGCTGCCAGGGGGGTCGAGGTGAGGCCCCGTGAACCGTGCGCCGCCGTGAGGTAGAGGCCGGGCAGGTACCGGGCCGGGCTGTCGATGGCGTGGCGCGCGTTCTTGCGCAGGGGCGCAAAATCCTCGAGGAAGCCCTGCAGGTCGGGTGCCGGTCCCACGGCCGGAAGATAATCGGGGCTGGCGCAGCGAATCCCGACGGCACCCTCAAGTTGTCCGGGATCCAGTACGTCCAGCGTGTCACGGCAGGCGGGTAGGGCGCGGGCGAGTTTGTCGAGGTTCAGGCGATGATCGGCCTCTCGCTGCAAGCGCGCCGTGTCGCCGATGTCGTAGGTTGCACCGAGACAGTGCATGCCGTCGAGGGCCGGCGCAATGTAGCCCTCGTGGCACAGGCCGGTCCTGAGCCCGGCGAGTGCGCCCGCGGTGGGCAGCCGGGTGACCTGCCCGCGTATGGCCTGCACCGGCAGCCACCCGAATTGTTCCAGGCCCGTCACCGAGGGCCCGGGCGCCGCCACCGCGCAGTCCGCTTCCGCGATGACCGAGCCTCTTCCGACGGCGCGCCAGCGTCCCCCGCCAGACTCGAGTGCCAGTGCGCCACAGTCCTGTTGCAACCGAATTCGCGGGTGATCCAGCAGCGCCGCGCACACCGCCCCCGGCTGCAGCCAGCCCGACCGGGGAAACCAGTAACCGCCGCAGGGCTGCTCGACGCCCACCTTGTCCGCGGCCTCCCTGGCACCCAGTACCCGGGCAACGTCGTCAAGCCCGGAAAGCGCCGCGGCGAGTTCACCCATCTCCGCCTCGTCATCGCTCTGCTGGAAGCTGCCGCACAGTTCGCCGTCCGCGGGTGAAGCCAGCCTGCCCGTCGCAAACAGTTCGCCGTAAAAGCGGGTGGCGAACAGGAAGCTCTGCAGGGCGAAATCCGACAGCGCCGAGTGTTTGCGCGAGAGCCGGGTGAAGATGAGGCCCTGGTCCACGCCCGCGATGGCGCCGCCCATTGAGTCCTGCTCGAGAACGGTGACCGCGATCCCGCGACGGGCGAGGGCGGCTGCCACCGTGCAGCCGGCGAGGCCGGCCCCCAGCACCGGCGCGGTGCGCGGCGGCCGCGCGTGCACGCGGGGCAGGTCCC
>CAJIAY010000034.1_pt1 | contig 14674 bp, 11 predicted proteins | sample 9199221 | NCBI WGS metagenome assembly CAJIAY01 (sample SAMEA7708283, study PRJEB35096) | sediment metagenome | biome: marine neritic benthic zone biome [ENVO:01000025]; feature: sediment [ENVO:00002007]; material: shallow marine sediment [ENVO:03000034] sea grass bed [ENVO_01000059] ...
GACAAGACGGAAGAGTCCGACGGCAACATGTATCCGGAGTTCGTCCAGAAATACGGCGCCAAATACGTCGCGCGCGTCCTCGGCGAGCACTGGTAAACCGCCGTCAGGCGCCCACCACCTGTTGATTGACCAGTTTTTCGATGTCGCTCTCTGAGTAGCCCGCCTCGAGCAGGATGTCGCGGCTGTGTTCGCCCAGTCGCGGCGGATGCCGGTACAGCGCGGCGGGGGTCTCCGATAAATGGCCGGGGTAGCGCACGTAACGCATGGTGCCGGCCTCCGGGTGCTCCGCGTCGAAAATTGTGCGGTTGTGTTTCGCCTGCGGGTCATCGGCGAACTCGCGAATGGTTTTCACTGGCCCGAAGGGCACGCCGGCTTCCTCCAGTCGCGCCAGCAGGTCACTGGTGGTGAAGCGCTTCATCACCTCGCCGATCGCGTCCAGCCACGGAACGAAATCGTTGATGCGCTCGCCGACGTTACGCATGCCCTCGCGCGTGAGCAGCTCCGTGCATTCGAGTGCGTTGCACAGTCCCTCAAAATGGTTGTCCTGCAGCGCCATGCCGACCACGTAGCCGTCCTGTGTCTCGAAGGTGCGCAGCACCGCCAGCGGAGCCGGGTCCTGCATGTCGTTGGGCATGAAGCTGTCCACCGGGATCATGTCGGGCAGGGAGTTCATGGCCCAGGCGTCGATCATGGGCACGTCGACCCGCTGGCCCTTGCCGGTGCCGCCGGGGCAGTCGCGCGCGTAGAGTGCCGCGATGGCGATGCCCGCCGCGGTCGTCGCCGTGGTCTTGTCCACGATGGCCGACTGGATCAGCTGCGGCTTGCCGCCGAAGGGCATGCCCTGTATGTGCATCATGCCCACGAGTCCCTGCGCGATCGGGTCGTACGCGGGTTTGTGGGAGTAGGGGCCGGTGGGCCCGAAGCCGGTGATGGACAGGTACACGAGCTTGTGGTTCGAGGGGCGCAGGTCGTCGTAGCCGATCCCCAGCCGGTCCGGCACGCCGCCGCGAAAATTCTCCACCACGATATCCGCCGTCTCGGCCAGTTTCCTGATGATCGCGATGCCGTCGGGGTTCTTCAGGTCGATCGCCAGGCTGCGCTTGTTGCGGTTCATCTGGGTGTAGAAACCGGTGAGGCCCGCCTTCTGCGGCGGCGCCATCCAGCGCGCCACCTCGCCGTGCATCGGCTCAATCTTGATCACGTCGGCGCCGAGGTCGCCCAGCTGCTGGGCGCAGAGGGGGCCCGTGATCATGGAAGTGATATCGATGACGCGGATACCCTTCAGCGGTCCGCCGGGGGAGCCTGACAGTTTGACGTCCATGCGGATTGACCTCGAGTGGGTGACGGGCGCTAAGGAGGCCGTATGGTAGCACTCCCCACGCGTCGTGCTAGCGTCGATTGGTCATGGCGCGCCGCTTGTCATAACCTATTGTACTGACGTTTCTCTCGAGGACTGTACAATCTTCGCCTCGAGTAACAGGGGATGCTTGCTATGGCTGGTGTGACGCTCGTCGCCGCGACCCGGGAGCCCGAGAGCAGTTTTTTCAAGACCACCGCGTTGGGCAAGACGCTCGTCACCTACGCGCGCAGCGGCATTCGCGTGCGTGTGTTCTTCGACAACAAGCAGGGACTGCCCGTCTGCTACAACCAGGCGATCGATGCTACCGAGGACGAGGATGAAGCCCTCGTGTTCCTGCACGACGACGTCTACCTGCCCGACCTGTTCTGGCTGCGGCGTGTCGAGGTGGGCCTGGAAAAGTACCGCCTGCTGGGTGTGGCGGGTAACCGCCGGCGCCTGCCCGGGCAGCCGGCCTGGGCGTTCACGCGCATATCCCGGGAAGACAACGTGTACGAGTGGGACGAGGGCCGCTACCTCAGCGGCACCGTGGCGCATGGCTCGGGGTTCCCCTGCAAGGTGACGACCTACGGTCCCGACGACCAGGCCTGCCTGCTGCTGGACGGTGTATTTCTCGCCGCGCGCAAGCGCAGCTTCACGGAACACGCCATCCGCTTCGACGAGCGTTTCGCGTTTCACTTCTACGATATGGACCTGTGCCGCCAGTTCGAGCGGGCCGGGCTGGCGATGGGTACGTTCGGGATCAGCGTCGTTCACGAGAGCGGCGGCCACTACGGTACCCCGGAGTGGCAGGCCGGCTACCGCGATTACCTGGAGAAGTGGTCGGAGTGAATTTTGCGAGGCGGATAAAGAAGACACTCAGGAAAGGGCTATGACGCAGGACGATGTGATGTGGACGGCACCGCCGCACCCGGATTGGCTGGCCGCCGTCAACCGCGAGGGCGACTGTTTCGACCTGCCCGCGGTGGTGCCGCTGGATGAGGACTCGCTGCTTGCGCACGCGCGCAGGACCACCGGGCTCGATGACTTCGGCGACGACCTGTGGCGCGAGCCTTTCGGCGTACTGGTGAAGTCGCTGGAGGAGGAAGCCGAGCTGACGCTCATGGGGCGACTGATGGCCCGCAGCGATATCATCCTCTGGTTGGGCACGCGGCTGCGCGTTACGGACACGCTGAAAAGACACCCGGAGATACTGGAGGAGGAGGTGACGGCGCCCATGGTCATCGTCGGCCTGCCGCGTTCGGGTACCTCTATCCTCTTCGAGCTGTTGTGGCAGGACCCTGACGTGGGCGTGCCCATGATGTGGGAAGCCCTGCAGCCGTGCCCGCCGCCGGAGGCAGCGACCTACGACAGCGACCCGCGCATCGAGCAGGCGGACAAACTGTTCACCCAGTGGAACCGGGTGGCGCCAGCGTTTGCCGGCATGCATGAAATGCGCGGGGACATACCGTCCGAGTGCGGCCTGCTGATGGCCGGAACCCTTATCAGCGACCACATCGCCGCGCTGCACCAGGCCCATTCCTACAGCGCTTATTGCGCGGAGGCGGATTACCTGCCCGTGTACCGCTATCACAAGACCATCCTGCAGATCCTGCAGTGGAAGAACCCGCGCAAGCGTTGGCTGCTGAAGGCGCCGGAGCACCAGGTGCACCTCGACACGCTGCTCGCCGTCTACCCGGACGCGCGGATCGTGCAGACCCACCGCGATCCCATCAAGTGCATGGCGTCCACGACCAGCCTCATGGGCACGCTCTACCACATGCGCAGCGACCAGCCTTTCAACGCGCAGCTGTTCGACAACATCATCATGGGGGATGCGACGGCGCAGCGCCTGGAGCGGGTCATCGAGCAGCGGGAGGCGGGCATGGTCCCGGCGGCCAATATCGCCGACTCCCGCTACCAGGACCTGATGGACGACCCCCTGTCCTGCATCGCGAACATCTACGCGCACTTCGGCCTGGAACTCTCCGGGGAGACGCGGCAGCGCATGCAGGGCTACCTCGCGCACAAACCCAGGGGCAAGTTCGGGGCGCACGAGTACGTGGTGGATGAGCGCAGGGCGCGGGACCGCCCGCTGTTCAGGCGCTACCAGTCACTCTACGACGTGCCGAACGAGGTGTAGGCCATCCGCCGCGGGATACCCGGTCAGAAGTGACGGAGGATGTTCTCCGCGTAGTCCTCCATGCAGCGTTTCTTCTCGTCGAGCGTGGAGCGCTTCTTGCCGAGGACGTACTGGAAAGGCGGCGCCACCGTACTTTCCAGCCCGTCGTCGGCCAGGCGGCGGTACAGGTCGACGCCGGGAATGGCGGTTATGCCGAGCATCGCCTCGAAGGGCAGGTGGTCGCGCCCGTATTCGCGGCGCAGTTCATGCAGGCGCGACAGTAACGGCCCGACGTCTTCCGGTGCCGTGCCGGCACCCACGTAACCGTCACCGACGCGCGCCGCGCGGCGCAGGGCGACCTCGCTGGTGCCCCCGACATAGATGGCGGGGGCGGTGGCGGGTGCAGGGCTGAGCTGCACCCGTGGGAAGTCGAAGTGTTCGCCGTGATGTTCGACCATCTCGCCGCTCCACAGCGTCTGCAGCACCTCGATCATCTCGTCGGTGATCTTCCCGCGGCGGTGGAAGTCGACGCCGTAAATCTCGAATTCCTCTTTCATCCAGCCGACCCCGATGCCGAGGATAAAGCGGTCGCCACTGAGCACGGACAGCGTGGCGCTGGCCCGCGCCACCTCGTGGGGGTTGCGCAGCGGCAGCACGTAGACGCCGCAGGTAAAGCGGAGCCTCGAGGTGACCGCCGCCATCGCGGCGAAGATGGCGGTCTGGTCGGGGTACTCGTCGTCCGGCCGCATGGGGGGCAGGCCGTTGTCCGAGTAGGGGTAATCGGGGCGAATGGATTCCGGGTACACCGCGTGGTCGCCGCTCATCAAACCGTAAAAGCCCAGTTCCTCCGCGAAACGGGCGATATCGAGTAGTTGGTCGGTCTCGGCCCAGGTGATGGCTTGCCAGAATTTCATGGGGCGTCCCGGTGCTAGTGACTATTAGTCAGTTTTGGTAAGGGTATTTGACCGCAGGGACAAGTGGCATGCCGCCGGTTTGCGACTATGCTGGTTCGAATCCCGCAGTCTGGTGGTCCCACCCGAATAGCGCATAAGTATACGACCCGGAGAGACGAGAATGAATATAACCGCAAAGCACCGTGTGATCTGTGCAGTAATGGCAGTACACCTGGCGCCCGTCGCGGGTGTCACCACCCTGCCCGCGCACGCCCAGGCCGGCGTGCTCGAGGAAGTGGTGGTCGTCGCGCGGAAACGCGAGGAGAGCCTGCAGGACACCGCCATCGCGGTGTCTGCCTTCGGCGCCGACCAGCTGCGCGAGGCGCAGATCACCAACGTGGCGGACCTCGCCCAGAATGTACCCGGCCTGTCCAACAAGGACGGTGACCGTGTATCCGGCCTGACCATTCGCGGTGTCGGCTCCCGCGCGGTCGGTGCGGCCGTCGACCCGGGTGTGGGCGTGTACGTGGACGGCATCTTCATGCCCCGCTCCGACACCCAGTTGGTCGACGTGGTCGAGATGGAATCGATACAGGTATTGCGAGGGCCGCAGGGCACCCTGTTCGGCAAGAACACGGCCGGTGGCGCGCTGCTGTTGCAGTCCCGCAAGCCCGAGGAAGAGTTCACCATCCAGGTAGAAGGCGGCCTGGGGGAACGCGACCGGCGCAACTTCGCCGGCCGGGTGGATGGCCCGCTCGTCGAGAACACCCTGTACGGCGCGATCACCTACGACGTGCGCAAGGAAGACGGCTACATGGATGACTTCTACACCGACGTCGACTATGGCGACACCGACCGGCAGGCGGTGGTGGGCCAGCTGCGCTGGTACCCAACGGAGGAGCTCACCGTCGATCTCATCGCCCTGTGGGGCGAGCGCGACGAGAACGCGGCGCCCACGACTTGCCGTGTCGCCAACCCGAACAGCACGCTGAGCGGGTTCGCCTCCACCACTCCGGGGTTTTACCAGGACTTCTGCGAGGAAAGCGAGGCACTGGTGGACAACGAGAAGGTCATCATGGATTCCACCGGCCTCGAATACGACGTGACCAACAACCTCGCCGGCGTGACGGTCGACTGGGACCTCGGCGAGGTCACCCTCAAGAGTGTGACCGGCTACCTGTACCAGGACGACCTGAAGCGTGAGACCGACGTGGACGGCTCGCCGTTCTTCTCGATTTCCAATTTCGGTGAAACCCAGCGGCAGCTGTCGGGTAGCGGGATCGACGCGAAGAGCGAGGAGCGCCAGTTCATCTCGCAGGAGTTCAACCTGTTCGGCAGCTTCTTCGACGGCGACGTCGACTACACGCTGGGCATCTACGCCTCGGACGAGCAGATCGACGACCAGGTAGACGGCCAGGCGCTGGCGCTAGGGGGCTGGGTCGGTGCACCTCCCGGCTTCGGCGACGTCAACACGTTGCCTGCGATCGTCGGTTTCAGGCCATCGCAGATAGTCGATTACACCAGTACCTCCGCCGCCGGCTTCGGCCAGTTCATCTACAACCTGAACGAGCAGTGGCAGTTCACCGTGGGTGGCCGCTGGACCTGGGAAGAGAAGAAGATCAACCAGGACAACTACCAGCCGGCGCTGGGTGACGGAACACTCGGCACGGTCACGCGTGAGGAAATGAACGCCCTGTCAGATTTCCTGCACGAGGTGATTCGTGACCCGGCAACCCCGACTTTCAAGGAGGACGACGACTGGACCGAGTTCACGCCCATGGCCACGGCGACCTTTTTTATGCCCGATAGCTGGACGGACGGCTTTCTCGACTCCGGCATGCTCTACCTGACCTACAGCGAGGGCTTCAAGGCCGGTGGCTTCACCTCCTTCGGCCCGGATCGCGCGCTGTCCTTCGACCCGGAGACCGTGGATAACATCGAGTTCGGCTTCAAGCTGGAGATGTGGGACCAGCGACTGCGCGTGAACGGCGCCCTGTACACCATGGACTACGACGACATGCAGCTGGGTGTGACCCGCCGCCTCGGCGAAAATAATACGGTGTTCGGCATTACCAACGCCGGTAAGGCCGAAGTGGAGGGTGCCGAACTGGAAGTGGTCGTCATGCCGCTGGAGGGGCTGCTGATCACCCTGACGGGTAGCTATATCGATGCGGATTACGATGAGTTCTTTGACGAGTTCGAGGACGCCGAGGGTAATTTACAGATCGCGGATCGATCCGACGAGCCCTTCTCCTATGTGCCTGAGCAGACCTATTCCTGGGCGGTGTCCTACGACTGGGAGACGACAATCGCTACCATCACGCCGCGCATCAGCGGCTTCTACAAGGACGAGGTGTACACGGGCCTCGACCCGGCGGCCTTCATGTTCGAGGATATCGCCACGCTGGACGACCACACGGTGTGGAACGCCCGGCTGGCGGTGCGGCCGCATGCCGTGGAGGGCCTCGAGGTCGCCGCGTTCGTGGAGAACCTGGACGACGAGTTCTACTACGGGACGGGTACCATCGAGGCGGCGCGGCTCGGGTCGGCGGGCGCCATTCGCGGTAGGCCCCGCACCTACGGCGTGGATATCTTCTACCGCTGGTAAGTCATTCCCGCGCCGGGATGACGCGTCTGCGTCGATCTGGCGTTCCGGGATGACGGTGGGGTTACTGCGTGCGCAGGGTTTCCCTCGGGACGTCGAAGTGCGACTCGTACTTGCTGAACATTGCGCGCAGTTCGTCCTCTGCAAGCCCGGTATCCTCGAACCTGTAGAGGTGCTTGCCGTGCTTGTCGGCGGGATTGTTGTCGAGGAAGGCCTGCATACGCGCCGCCGCATCGTCTGACAGTTCGAGCCCGAAATGCGCATAGGCCCTGCGCACGGTGCCGACCTGGTCCCTGATGAAATCCCGGAAATAGAGATCCACCACCTGGCTGTCGGGCAGCGCGCCCGTGCTGCGGTAGTCGACGGTGGCGTTGTAGCCCCGCGCCAGCCCCTCGGCGTAGTGACGGGCGATTCGCTGCTGGTCCGCCTCCTCGCTGGCGAGCCCCTGCAGCGCCGCGGCGAGGTTGCTCATGGAAATCACCGTGTTGACCGGGTCGCGGTGCGTCTGCACGAACAGCGCGTCCGGGTATTCCCGGTGAATGTGTGCGAGATGCCACATGTGCTGGGGCGATTTCAGCGCCCAGCGCTTGCCGGGACACTTCCACTGCAGGATCTGCAGGAAACGCCGGTGCCATTTCAAGGCCGACCGCATGTCACAGTCCATCACCCAGCGGTCGTAGTTGGGCACCTCGAACTGCACGTAGTAGATCATCGACGTGAAGTCGTGGGAGACGAGTGACACGCATTCCTGCGCGCGCTCCGCGCCCATCGGGTGCATCGTCTTGAATTCCGGCAGCAGTCGGTCGACGTTGTCGAGGTCCGCCTGCACCCTGGCGATGCGCGGGTCGCTGTGATAGGTGGCGGTTTCCGGCGGCGGCAGCGGGTAGGCCGCTTCCCAGGACAGGGGCACCCGGTTGTCCGGGTCCATCGCCAGCAGGTCGTGGAAAATCGTGGTGCCGGAGCGCGGCGGCCCGACCACGAACAGTGGCCGCTCTATGGGCTGGTCCTCGATTTCGGGGTGCTTCTTCAGCAGGTCGACCATGCCCAGCCGGTTTTCGAGGGTGCGCAGCAGGTCCGCCCGCGCGACCATGCGCCCGAGGGTGCTGAGTCGAGCGGTATCCTCGAGTTCCCGCAGTAACCTCCTGAGCGGTTCGTGAAAGTCGTCCTCGCCGAAATCCGACAGTCCGCTGTTTGCGCAGGCCGTTTTCAGCAGGTTGTCGAAGTCGAGGTTAACCGGCCGCCAACCGATCGCGCCGGCTGCGCGACCGGCGAGGTTGAGCAGGCGGACGGGGAACGGCAGCTGGCTCATGAACCAGCCAGTTCCGTCAGCTTCACGACCTTGGCCTCCGGTGTCTCGACGTCGCCCTCCACGAGGAACATGCGCCAGAACACCAGCCCGAAGGGATTCCCCTCGGTATCGAGCCAGTTCGGCAGCCCCGGGTCCTCGTGGGCGATGACCATGCGGAAGCTGCCGTCGTCCTCCAGCTGGGTCTGCGCACGGTTCAGTGACGCGCTGCGCGAGCGGTAGTCGAAGGTCTGCTGGAAGCGGTTCCACAGGCACACGTTGGCGAAGCGGCAGTCCGGCCAGCGGCCGGTGATGATTAGCGCCTCGTCCGTGTCGAGAAAGAAGGGCGCCATGGAGTAGTGGGCATCCATGGCCGCGAAGCCGAAGCTGCCGGGCAAAACGGGCGGCGGAAAGGTGTTCGGGATCAGCGAGACGAAGGGCGGCGGCTCGCTGTTGGCCAGCGGCGGCATCTCCAGTGTGCGGCTGCGCATCACGTTACATACGCGGTGGATACCGGCCGCCACCGCGGCGTCGTCCGGGGGCGGCGGCGCACCCTCCGCGGTCAGGCACTCGATGTGCATCCTGGGTTCCCGCTCGGGCTCGCAGGCAGCCGGCGTCGCCTGCTCGAAGTAGTGCCGGGTGGTCAGCCGCGACGCGTCGGGCGTCAGGGGCAGCCAGTTGCGCTCGCGAGGTTCACCCCCGAGATAGAGTGTAAAGTTGCCATTGCTGTCGACTTCCAGGTCGTCGTCCTTGAGGATGCCCGCGGTGCCCGTGGCCATGTGGCCTTCCGCGGTGCCTTCCTCGATAGTCAGCGAAAAGTAGGCGGCACCGTGCAGGTTGCCGTGGATGACGTAGGCGTGCTGCGCGCTCACCGGGGCGTCGAAATAGATCGCGTCGCCGTTGTCGCCGGTGAGTTTGCGGCTGGGCGTCGTAATGCGGCGGAACTCGGGGTGCGCCGGGTCCTGCTCGAAGAAGCCCACCAGGCTCGCTTCCAGGATATGCATGAGGGCCCGGTGGCCGCCCGTGACATCCTCCGGCGAGTGCAGGTTCCACTCGGGTCCGCACCAGCGCTCGTCGATCTCCCGGAGTGTGGCGATCAGTTCGCCGAGGGCGGTGCGACTCTGTGTCTCGATCGTCATATCTGTTTCCTGTGGTTCAGCCCGCGGTATGCGGGTTGCGGGTTTCGTAGGGGATGTTGAATCGTTCGCGGTAGAACAGCAAACGCTGGTCCACGGTGTCCTCGTCGAGGCCGAAGCTTGCGAGGGTGTACTTGTGCGCGCCGTGCTTGTGTTGCCGGTTGATGTCCAGCCAGCCCTGCATGGCCGTGCAGGTTGCGTCGGTCAGGGGCATGCCGAGGTAATCGTAGATACCCTGCACCGCCTGCCGCCAGTCGGCGCTGATGTCCGTGTACAGGACATCGTACTGGTTGGAGGGTGGTACCGATTCGTCACGCACCCGCAGCGTCTTGCGCAGCATGCGCTCGGTCTTGGCCAGCCATTCCTCGCCGACCCACCCGGGCGTCACGCTGGCACTGTCTCGCACGAGCGCGTTCCAGGCCATGGAGCAGGAGGAACCCACCACCTTCACCGGGTCGCGGTGGGGGCACACCAGCTTCGCGTTGGGAAAAACCTGCAGCAGGGCATCGAGGTCCTGCATGTGCTGCGGCGACTTCAGCAGCCAGGGCTTGTCGGCCGGGTCGTTGCGAAGCCAGGAGACGAGTTTCAACAGGTCGGCCAGGTAGGCATAGGCAGCGCCCTGGTCGTGGGTCATCAACCATTCCGAAAAGGTCGGTATCCTCGCCTGCACTTCGAACAGCTGGGTGGAGAAGGCGTATTGCAGCAGGCCGATTTCTTCCTCGACCTCGAAGGTGCCCAGCGGGTGCACCGCGTTGATCTGCGGGCTCATGTACAGCACCGCCTTCAAGCCCTGGTCCAGCAGGGTGATGCGTGGGTCGGTTGCACCCGACGCACGAGCGTCGAAGCAGGCGGGGTCGGGCACCGGGTACACCGACTCCCAGGACTTCAGGTGTAGAAAGCCGTCATCCGCGGCCAGTAGTCGCTGCAGGCGGGTGGTTCCCGAGCGAGCGAGGCCGACGATAACCACCGGGTCAGGCAGTTCACGCTCGAGAATTTCCGGGTGGCGCCTGAACAGGTCCTGCGCGTGCAGCCGGCCCTTGAGCAGGCGCAGGATATTGGCCCGGTTCATGAAGCGACCGACCGGGTTCAGGTCCGCTTCTTCTTCCAGCGAGCGGATCAGCAGGTGCATCGGTTCGAGGAATGCGTCGTCACCGAAATCCGTGAGCCCGGTGTCTTTGCGAGCACGCGCGATCAACGCTTCCGCGTCCAGGCTGATACGCGCGATGCCGAGTGTGTTGGCGCCGCTCACCACGGCATTCAGCATCCGTATGGGGCGGCGGTGATAATCGATTGCCTGGAGTCGTGCCGGGTCAGTCACGGGTGGGGTGTCTTTTCAGTTCTTTACGCTATCGGTCATTTGGCTGAGAATGTCTCATTGTTCCGCTCCGCAAACAAGGGTGCATCGCCTCCATGACTGAACGGCAGTTCAACACGATCCTGGCCGCCGCGCGCCGCTGCTACCTCGAGCGCGGCATTGCCGCCACCGGCATGAAGGAAGTGGCCGACAGCGCGGGACTCGCGCGGTCCACGGTGTATCGCTATTTCCCCAACCGGGACGATCTGCTCGTGGCCACCATCAAGATCGAGATGGAGGAACTGAACGGCTTCATTCGCGGCAAGCTGGCGCAATACCCTGACCCCGCGGACCAACTCGTGGAGGGCCTGATCGTCGCCGTACGGGAAATCCCGCGCCGGCCGTTGCTGCGGGCGGTCTTTGCCTCCGCGGAGGACAGCCGCGCGCGGCAGGTCGTGTGGAGTTCCGACGTGATCGTGCACTTCGGTGAGGAGCTGATGGATCACGTGATCACGCCGGCGAGCGAGGCAGGACTGCTGCAGGACGCGGTGCGCCCGGAGATATTGGTCGAGTGGGTATACCGCTTGCTGCTGTCTTTTCTCACGCTGCCCAGCAACTGGATCAGGACCGACGACGAGCTGCGGTCTACGCTGCGCGCGCTGCTGGTGCCGGTGCTGTTGCGGTAATACTCCCCGACCCCCGTCCGGCGGCCATGATTTCGTGGGCGCAGTTATAACCCGGCAGGAAGGTGACCCCCGGGCCGGGGTGGCAGGAGGCGCCGCACAGGAACAGGTTGGCGACGGGCGTGGTGTGGCCGGTGCCTTCGACCAGGCAGCGCTCGCCGATCATCTGGTCGGGGTGCAGCAGGCCGTGGGTCCAGTCGCCGTTGGTGACGCCCTGCATGCTGGCGAAGTGGTCCGCGGAGAAGATCGCCTGGTCCACGATCAGTTCGCGAAAGTCCGGCATGTGGATGCAGATGTGATCGATGATCTTCTCCGCCATCCGGTCGCGCAGTTTGCCGCGCTCACTCTTGTCCGCCTCGCAGGGGAAGTAAAAGCCGTAGGCGCTCGCGATGTGGTAGCCTTCCGGCGCCAGGGTCGGGTCGGCGACCGTGGGAATCTGGAAGGCCAGCGGAGGCGCCTGCTCCGGCATCTCGCCGCGCAGGCAGCTCTCGTAGCTGCGCTGCATGTCCTGGGGGTCGATGACCATCGCGCCGCCGAACTTCGCGCCGTCGATGCGGTTCAGCCTGTCGAGGTGTGTCGAGTACCCCGGCAAGCCCTTGAGCTTGAATAGCATGTGCACGAATGCGCCCTGGTGGGTGAACGCGTCCACCTTCTGCTGGTCGGGCTCCGCGAGCGGGTGGTCTGCCAGCAGCCGGTTGAAGGTTGCCTGCTTGTCGAGGTTGGAGATGACCGTATCCGCGTAGAGCCGTTCGCCGTTCTTCAGTTCCACGCCTGTCGCGCGCCCGTCCTCGACCAGGATGCGCGTCACGTGCTGCTTCAGCCGCACCTCGCTGCCCAGTGCCTCGATCTGTTGCGCGAGGGATTCCGACAGGGCGCCCATACCGCCTTTCACGCGCTGCATCAGTCCCTCGGAGCCTTCCTGGGCCATGGTGTAGATGAGGCAGAGGCCGGAGCCGGGGGTGTAGGGGCCCTTGTAGGTCGCCTGGACCGCGGCGAAGGCCATGCTGGCGCGCAGCTCGCGGTGCTTGACGGGATCGGGGAAGAAGCGGTCGATGATGTCCATGGCGGAACCCTTGAAGGCGAGTGCCAGGTGCTCGCGCTGCTCGGCGGTCTCGGCCTCGGCGATCAGGTCCTCCAGGTTGCGCGGCGCCTTGCGCGCGGTGAAGCGGTCCAGCACCCGCGCCGGGTACTGGCAGAACTTCAGGAAGCGCGCGAACCCCAGCATCGCGCCCGGGCCGAAGCTGCGCAGGAGGTTGAAGGACAGCTTCAGCGGGTTCTTGAAGAAGATGAGCGGACGGCCCTCGGCACCGACCAGGTTGACGGCCATGACCGGGAGCGGGATGAGCTCGACACCGTGGTTCTCGAAGTCGAAGTACTGCCTGATCTCGGCGGAGAGGGGAAACAGGCAGCTGGCGCCCACCTCGTTGCGGCAGCCCTTGAGGATTTCCCGCGTGCCGCCCATGCCGCCGACGTAATTGTTCTTCTCCAGCAGGAGGACACGGCGGCCGTTGCGCGCCAGCACCAGGCCGGTGGCGAGCCCGTTGTGGCCGGCGCCCACGATGATGCAGTCGAAGGTGTCCGTAGCGCCGGATTCCGCCGGTCGGGCTGTCGCCGGGTTGAGGGTGTCGTTGCTGGTCTGGCTGCTCATACCATGTACCCCGCGCTGGAGACGGTTGCTTGAGTATCGCGAATATCGGACATAATATTGAAAATGTCCCATAGCGGCAAGCCCGCTGTAACCCCCTGTAAACTGACCGTTTCTGGCACCGGCATGAGCTTGATGGATACCGCGAAGATGGGTGTGGCCGCCGCGAGGAGCGCGGGCAGGGTGCTGCTGGACGCGCTCGGTGACTTCACCGGTATCAGCCTCCCTTACAAACCGGGCGACGTCGCGACGCCGCGGGTGTTGAGCGACATGATCAACCGCGGCGCACTGGCGCCTGTGATATCCGACGTCGAGATCACCGGCGTGCAGCACGAGGACATCCCCTCGGTGAGCAGCAACTGCCAGAACCTGGTCCTGACCATCGAGCAGGCGGGAGAGCAAACGCTGCCCCGCAGTCTCTTCGTGAAGGTGCCCATGGAGTCGCTGGCGACCCGGTTGTTCATGGACATCATCAGTTCCTGGCGGCTGGAATCCCACTTCTTCCGCCACGTCGCGCCGGGGCTGCCCCTGCGCACGCCGATTACCTACGCGACGCGTTGGCGGGGGACGCGTTTCTACCTGGTGCAGGAAAACCTGCGCGAGGACACGACCGTCGAGTTGTTCACCAACCCGGACATGATGCAGGGTCCCTCCCTCGACAGGGTGCGTGCCTGCCTCGATACCTTTGCCCGTTTGCACGCCTGCCATGTCGGCCTCGATCGCGGGGAACAGCTGCGCATACTGCCGCTGGATTACCACCCCTTCCTGTCGCCGACCATGGGCATCGTCTCGCGCAACCTGAACCGGCTGGCGCTGAAGCCGTGTATGAAGAAACTGCCAGGCGCGATTCCCGACGACGTGGTCGCGGTGTACCGGCGCACGCTCAGTCACTGGGACGAGTTGCTGGCATTCTGGTTTTCCGGTCCTTTATCGCTGCTGCACGGCGACAGCCACCTCGGCAACTTCTTCGTCTCCGGCGACGAGATGGGCATGCTCGACTGGCAGGCGGCGCACTGGGGCAAGGGCATTCGCGACGTGGAGTACTTCCTGGTGGATGCGCTGCCCGCCGACGTGCTCGCCGAACATGAGCGCGAGCTTGTCGACTACTACGTCGAGCGCCGCGCGCACCACGGCGCCCCCATCGATCCCGAACAGACCTGGCAGGAGTACCGCGGCTTCACCTACCACACGCTGATGACCATCGTCGTCTCGATCGGGTTCGGTGCCCTCAACGAGGAGCAGGACGCCCTGATGGCCGAAATCCTCGACCGCTCCGTCGCTGCCGTGCAGCGGCTTGATTACGCGGGCTGGCTGGATGATTTCCTCAAGTCGAGCAGCGCCGATGTGGACAATATTTCAGCCTATTAGAATCAGGTTATCGAAGCTCAGGGCAGGTATAGGTTTCTGGGACACGCCAAAAAGCGCACGTCCATGTGCAGGCTCGGGTGGCGACGTCCTGTCGCCACACGGTCCCAGAAACCTATACCTGCCCTGAGCTTCACTACGTAGCTGCCTGCGAGCTGACATGTACTATGATTCCTGTTTACTTGAATCGACCGGGTAACTCGCGCCACTATGTTGCAATTCGGGCAAGACTGCCCCAGACCTCCCACAAATATGAGCCACCATGCATGAAAGCAGTCCGTTGTTGCGACAAGAAAATCGAGGTGATGGA
>CAJIAY010000123.1_pt1 | contig 14589 bp, 12 predicted proteins | sample 9199221 | NCBI WGS metagenome assembly CAJIAY01 (sample SAMEA7708283, study PRJEB35096) | sediment metagenome | biome: marine neritic benthic zone biome [ENVO:01000025]; feature: sediment [ENVO:00002007]; material: shallow marine sediment [ENVO:03000034] sea grass bed [ENVO_01000059] ...
AGCGGCCAGCGCTTCGAAACCTTCCGGGCTGTACTTGTAGGAATTCTCGGTGTGCAGTGATTCGCCCGCACCGAAACGGATGGCGCTGCCGTTAACGTTGACGACCTGCGGCTCACTACTCACCAGGTGCATCTCGATGCGTCGCTCTTCCTTGTTATAGAACGCGTGATGGGAAAAGCCCTGCTGCCTGAAGTTTGCGCCGGTCAGCGCATTCACCGCCTCGAGAATATTCAGGTTAAACTCCGCGGTTACGCCCTCGGCATCGTTGTAGGCTGCGTTGAGCACGTCCTCGGACTTGTGCAGGTCGACCCCCACCAGCAGTCCGCCGTCTTCCCCGACGCAGCGGCGCATGTCGGCGAGAAACTCCACGGCGTGATGCGGTTCCAGGTTGCCGATGGTCGAGCCTGGATAGAACACCACACGACGCCCGGCGGGCAACTCGGTACGCTCCTGCCACGGCCCGGAAAAATCCGTGCAGATCGTGTGAATGCGCAACCAGGGGAACTCCTGCCCCAGCTTTTGCGCCGACGCGTACAGAAACTCGGCCGATATATCCAGCGGCACGTAGGCCGCCGGCCGCATCGCCTCGAGCAGCAGGCGGACCTTTTCACTGCTGCCGCTGCCCGGCTCTATCAGTACGCAGTCGTCGCCGCAGCAATGCGCGATCTCCCCGGCATGATCCTTGAGAATCGAGCGTTCCGCGCGCGTGAGGTAGTACTCGTCCAGTCGCGTGATCTGTTCGAACAGCGCAGATCCCCGGGCATCGTAAAAGTACTTCGGGTTGATTTTTTTCTGCTCCAGCCGCAACCCGGCCAGCAGCTCGGCACGGGCGTCTCCGACAGTCGGCTGCTGGTCCTCGAAGACCACGTTATCAGTCTGTGGGTTTGTCGCCGGCATCATTGCCTCCGCTCAATCAGTTGATTTACAGGTCACGGGCAAGGCGCAGGCCACTGAACTGCCAGCGGTCGCGCGGGTAGAAGAAATTCCGGTAGCTCGGCCGCAGGTGACCGGACTGGCTGACGCAGGAACCGCCTCGCAGTACCCACTGGTTGGCCATGAACTTGCCGTTGTACTCGCCAATCGCCCCGTCTCCCGGCCTGAATCCGGAATAGGGACGGTACGCGGACCCCGTCCACTGCCAGCAATCACCATACAGCTGCAGCACCGGTTCATCGCCGCGGGCAGGCGTGGGGTGCAGGCGCGCAGGATCGAAGTCGTTGCCGTTGAACGCCTGCGCGACCGCCGCATGTTCCCATTCGAACTCCGTCGGCAGGCGCGCACCGGCCCAACTGGCGTAGGCATCCGCCTCGTAGCCGCTCAAATGGCACACGGGCGCGTCCGGGTGCCTGTCCCGCGGTCCGTAAAGTGTAAACTCGAGCTGGCGGCCCTCGCGCTCGAGCCAGTACAGGGGCTGCCGCCACTGCTCCTCCTGTACCACCGCCCAGCCGTCGGCCAGCCAGTACTGGTGACTGCAATAACCGCCGTCATCGATGAAGGCCTGGTATTCGGCGTTGGTCACCAGCCGGTTGGACAGCGCGAAAGGCGCCAGGAACACCTGGTGCTGTGGGCTCTCGTTGTCAAAGGAGAAGGACTGTCCGTCAGGTTGCCCCGCCGCGGGTGCCGGCGGGACACCGAGTGTTACCAGCCCGCCCTCGAACTCGCACCACTGCCGGCCGACCGGCTGCGCCCGCGTTTCCCGGCCCGCGGTTTCCGCTTCGAGGTAGGCGGGCAGCAAGGGGTTGGCGTAAAGCGAATATTTAAGATCCGTGTAGAACAATTCCTGGTGTTGTTGCTCGTGCTCCAGGCCCAATCGCGTGCGCGCGAGTATCGTCGCCCGCTCCGCGTGATCCACGTCGACCAGCAACTGCGCCATGCCGTCGTCAACGTGTTCACGGTACGACACGACCTCTTCGACGGTGGGCCGCGACAGCAAGCCCCGATGCGGCCGCGAGTACTGCTCGCCGACGCCGTTGTAATAGGAATTGAACAGCAGCTCGTACTGCGCGTTCGGCGTCTGGTAATCCGACAGGAACGGCTTGAGCAGAAAGGTTTCGAAGAACCAGCTGGTGTGCGCCAGGTGCCACTTCGGCGGACTGGTGAACGCCTCAGCCTGCAAGTTATAGTCATCCGTGGCCAGCGCCTCGCAGGCTTGCACCGACTGCCGCCGGGTCATGCGGTACCGGGGCAGCAGGTCGGGACTACGCATGGGCCGCGTCCCGTGAGATAGCCATACACTGTCCGCCGACGTCGATATGCCGAGGCGACCAGTTCGCCAGCAACAAGCCGCCGCGCGGCGAGCACTGACGCGCGGTCAATCGGGTAAAGCGCGAGGACCAGTACGCGGCGAGCACCCTTACCGCCGAGCCGGTCGCGTCGTCTTCGGGGACTCCGTACTGTGGTGCGAAATAACGCAGCTGTACAAGCCCCTCTTCCAGGCCGGGCTGAGCGGCGGTGCAGATCAGCGCGCGTCCAGTATAGGCGGCGATCGCGTTGACGCTCGCCTGCAGATCATGGAGGTTCGCGTCATCGGGCCACTGCAGCACCAGGTAGCCCCGGGAGTCGCCGCAGGTGGCGGCGGCGACGGGTTGCAGGTGCCCGGGGAACACCGCCTCGGCCCAGTCGGGTACCGTGCACGGTCGTGCCCGGACACTCCCGAACCGCAGCCAGGTATGCGCACCCCGGCGCCAGCTGGCGACGAGGCTGTCATTCATGAGCAGTGTCAGGCTGTCACGACCCAGGTGTCGCTGCCATGCGTGCGCGGTCGCGAGCAAACCGTGACCGCAGCACTGGATCAGGTCGCCGCCGGAGGTATAGCAGCGCACTGCGATGACCTGCTCCTCGTCGCGGACGTCGGACCAGCTCTGGCAGGCGGTATAACGGTCAGGGGAGTGCACGGTCCCGACAGGCGGGCCGTGCAGGATGGTCAGGTGGCAGGGGTTGCCCCCCGCGGGTGCCCGCCCTGCCCCATCCTGCCCGGGACATACGAAGGCGGCTAACAGCTGGCAGTCGATACTTTCCCCCAGATCAGTAGAGTTCGACTCAAGTGAATGTTTGGCAGGGCAAGCTCGCCTGCCTCCGGATTACTCTAGCAGAAATTCAGCACTTTACCGGCCGAAGCCGGGCTTAATCGACATTAAGCCATGGAATTATTACGCGTAAACGGGCTGAGCCTCAAACGGGCGAGCACACGAAAGCGTGCTGGATATACGGCGTGGGATCGCGGACTTCCTCGACACGCCAGCCCGTGCCCTCCACCAGTTCCAGCGCGTAGGGACGTGAATACAAGGCGGCCCGCAGCGGCTGGTCGGGAAAAAAGTCGACAAAATCAGGACAAACCGCATCGGGGGGTATGTCGCCATGCTCCTCGATTACCGGGCCCCACTTGTCCATTTGTCCGTGTCCGCCGGCGGTACGTTCGTTGAGAAAAATGGAGTACACGAGACGGCACTGCTCAGCGGCGCAGGCGCGCAGCAGCTTCAGCAGGGGCTTGTAATCGTGAGGTGCGAGATGCGTGAATACCGAGAACAGTGAGATCACATCGAATTTCTGTCCTGCAACCGGCAGGCTTTCGAGATCGGCCAGTTCCGATCCTTCCCGGTTGTACATCTCGTTGTAGATGTCGACGTGGTGATACTCGAAGCGGCTGTCGTGCACGGCGGACTGCAGGAAGGCGATCAACTCGCCACTGGTGTCGATGCCGACATAACGCCTTACGGGAATATCGTTCTCCAGGAAGAGCTTGGACATCTTCGAACCACAGCCGTAATCCAGGACGGCTTTCTGCCCCAGATCGTCGACGCCGGCGACGTCGCAGAGCAGCGCATGAACGGCGCGCGCGGACTCCTGCCAGACATCCTCCCTGGAATGCCAGGAACGATACAGGTTGTCCGGCACCTCCAGCACGAAGTCGCTCACCTCCAGCCTCCTCCCTATCCTATTATTATCGGGACTCTTCGTTGCCCCGTGCGAGGTTTTACCGCCCGACGCGTCCCGTTTGGCGCCATTCTAGGCGCCCACTTCCGAGATGTATATCAAAATTGGGACGCGCCGGTGACCCTCTATCCGCCGCACCTTACACGTTCGAGCAGGCACCGCCAAGGTGCTGAAGGGACCTAGCGCTCCGCAGCGGCCAGCAGCCGCCTCGCCTGCTTGAGGTGCGGTATGTCCAGCATCCTGCCGTCCAGACCCACCGTGCCGGCGCCGTTACTCTCTTCAAACGCCTGGATCACGCGGCGGGCGTAGGCGATCTCTTCCTCGCCGGGCGTGAAGCACTCGTTGATGACAGCCACCTGCGCCGGGTGAATGGCCATCTTGCCGGTGAATCCCTCCTTGCGGGCGCGCACCGACTCCCGCCGCAGGCCCTGCTCGTCGCGGAAATCGAGATACACGCCATCCACCGGCTGGTAGCCGCCCGCCGCCGCCACCATCAAGGTTGTCGCCCGCCCCAGCTGGTGCACCAGGAAGTGCCTCCCCTCCTCGTCGACATTGGTACTGGCGCCGAGGTCCGTCGCCATGTCTTCCGCACCCCAGGTGATCGCCGCGAGCCGGCCTGACGCGCCGACGAAGGAAGCGAGGTTCAGCGCACCCCGTGCCGATTCCGCGAGACTGATGATGCGCGTGCTGCCCGCGTCCAGCCCGTTCTGCCGCTCCAGGGCCGACAGGTAATTATCGAGGGCCCTCACATCATCCCCGTGGGCAGGCTTCGGCAGGAAGATGCCCGCGGGCGCACCGGGCATGACCGCCACGAGGTCCGCGAGGGTATGCGGCGTGTCGAGCGCATTGACGCGCACCCACAACTCGCAGGTGCTATCGCCGCGATGGGCGGCGAGGTAGGCGCGCACCCGCGCCCGGGCGTCCGCCTTGTGTGCCTCGCCGACGGAATCCTCCAGATCCAGGAGCAGGGCATCCGCCCCCAGGCCCTGTGCCTTGCCGAGCTTCTTGTCGCTGTCGCCCGGAATGAACATCCACGATCGGTTCATGACTATTTCCCGCTCACTAGCATCCGCGGAACTGCGGTTTGCGCTTCTCGGTGAAGGCGGTGACGCCCTCCACCCAGTCATCGCTGGTGGCGCACTCCGCGAAACCGCGGGCCTCCATCGCGAGCTGCGCCGGCAGGCTGTTGTCGGCGGCCGCGTAAATCAGCGCCTTCGTGTTGCCGATGCCCACGGTGGGCCCGTTCGCCAGTCGCCGGATGATTTTCTCGGACACCGCCTCCAGCTGGCCCTCCTGTGCAACACGGTTGACCAGCCCCATGAACAGGGCGGTCTGCGCATCGATGAACTCGCCCAGCATCGCGATTTCCATCGCGCGCTTCACGCCGACCAGCTGCGGCAGGTAATAGGAGCCGGAACCGTCCGGACAGGTGCCGATGCCGATGTAGGAACAGGCGAAGCGCGCATCGTGGGAGGCGATCACCAGGTCGCAGGCCATGGCCAGCGAAAAGCCGAAGCCCACTGCCGCGCCCTGCACCACGCAGACAATCGGTTTTTTCATCTCCCGCATCGCGAGCAGCAGTGGCTGGCTGGAGTGGATGCGCTTGACGAAGTGGTTGTAACGCTCCTCCTTCGGCAGCTGCGCCAGTTCGGCGAAATTCTTCACGTCACCGCCTGCCATGAAGTTTTCTCCCGCGCCGGCGACGACGATGCAGCGAATGCTGTCGTCCTGCCCGAAGTCGATCATGGCGTCGATCAGCGCGGTGCGCATCTCCAGCGACAACGCGTTACGCGCTTCGGGGCGGTTGAAGGTGATTCGGGCGACACCTTCTTCAACATCAATCAGCAATTGGTCGGTCATTGACTGAATTCTCCGATAGCACTGGATTCCCGCTGCAGCCTGTCCCCGTTGAGACGGGGGCGGGAATGACGCATTGGAATTAGTAGGATTTGGGCATGCCGAGAACATGCTCGCCGATAAAGTTCATGATCATCTGCTCAGAGATGGGCGCGATGCGCATGATCATGGACTCCCGGAACAGGCGCTCCACATTGTATTCCTTCGCCACGCCCATGCCGCCGTGGGTGAGCACGGCCCGCTCCGCCGCCTTGTAGCCCGCCTCGGCGCCGAGGAACTTCGCCGCATTCGCCTCCGCACCGCAGGACTCCCCCGCGTCGTACATGCGCGCCGCCTTCTGGCACATCAGCCAGGCGGACTCCAGCTGCATCCAGTTCTGCGCCAGCGGGTGCTGGATGCCCTGGTTCATGCCGATAGCCCGGCCGAATACCTCGCGCTCCTGGGCGTAGTTGGCGGCACGGCTCAGTGCATCCATGCCCAGGCCGACCGCTACGGAACCGATAATGACGCGCTCGGCGTTCATGGCCGTGAGGATATAGCGGAAGCCCTTGCCCACCTCGCCGATCAGGTCCTCCTCGGGAATGAACAGGTCGTCGATGAAGACCATGTTGGAGTCCACCGCCTTGCGCGCCATCTTGGGAATGCGCTGCACTTCCATCTTGTCGCGGTCGAAGTCCGTGTAAAACAGGGTGATACCGTCGGAGCGTTTTTCGCAGTCCTCACGCTTCGTCGTGCGGCACAGCAGCAGGTACTTGGTGGCGACCTGGCCGGTGGTGGTCCACATCTTGCGGCCGTTCACTTTCCAGCCGCCGTCCACCTTCTCTGCGAAGGTGGTAATGCGGCTGGTATCGAGGCCCGCGTTGGGCTCGGTGACCCCGAAGGCGACCTTTTCCCTGCCCTGCACCAGGTCCGGCACCCACCGGGCCTTCTGCTCCTCGGTGCCGAACAGCAGGATGGGGTGGGGACCGAACAGGTTGATCTGGATGGTGGACGCGGCCGCCATACCGCCGCCGCCGTTGCCCACCGTGTGCATCATCATGGACGCCTCGGATACACCGAGGTTCTGTCCGCCGAACGCCTCCGGCATGGTGATACCGAGCCAGCCGCCCTCGGCCATCGCGGCGTGGAACTCGTGGGGGAACTGGCCGTCCTCGTCACGTGCGCGCCAGTACTCGTCGGGAAACTGCTGGCAGACTTTCCTCACGCCCTCGCGAATGGCCAGCAGGTTCTCGTCCTGGTCGAAGAACACGTGCGCGCGTGTTTCGGTCAATGGCTGGTTCATGCGTCACCCCCTTGCGGCCTGCAGTGCATCAGGGCCGCGCGTTCGCAGATGCAAACCACGACCCCGTCCTGGTTGAGGCCCTCGTGTTTGAAATTGACAATGCCCTGCTCCGGGCGACTCTTGCTGGCGCGCTTGCTCACCACCGTGGTACGGGTACGCAGCGTGTCTCCAAAGAACACCGGCGCGGGGAAGGTCGTGTTGGTCATGCCGAGGTTGGCTACCGTGGTACCGAGCGTCGTATCGGTTACCGTCATGCCGATCACCAGACCCAGGGTGAACAGGCTGTTCACCAACGGCTTGCCGTACTCGGTACGGGCCGCGTGATGGTAATCGATGTGTAAAGGCTGGGTGTTCATGGTGGCGTTGCAGAACCACATGTTGTCCGCCTCGGTCACTGTCCTGGAGAGTTCATGCTCGAACACCATGCCCTCTTCCAGTTCCTCGTACCACAAACCTGCCATGCCGTTACTCCCTCCAGGCTCTCTCTTGCGTGTTTCTCTTTTCGACCGGATCAGGCGCCATCCCGTCCCACGATCGTGACCGACGACACATTCTGCGAGGGAAAACCCCCGAGGTTATGCGTCAGGCCGAAGACCGGATCGCGCTGCAACTGTCGCTCCCCCGCACGGCCCTGTAACTGCAGGTACATCTCGTACAGCATGCGCAGGCCGGTGGCGCCGATCGGGTGCCCGAAACACTTCAGCCCGCCGTCTATCTGGCAGGGCACCTGCCCGTCCGCGTCGTAGAAGCCGTCGAGGATATCGTGGGATGCCCTGCCCTCTTCCGAGATGTAGAGGTCTTCCATGGTCACCAGTTCGGTGACGGAGAAGCAGTCGTGCACCTCGATCATGCTGATTTGCTCCCTGGGGTCTGTAATGCCCGCCTCATTATAGGCCTTTTCCGCGGCCACACGGGTGGTGTGGAAGTAGCTGCCGTCCCAGTCGTTGTAGGACAGCTCCCTGCCGTTGGACACCGACAACTGCAAGGCCTTCACCGTGATCAGTTCCCGCTTGCCGAGGGAGCGGGCGATGTCGGGCGTGGTGACGATGGCGCAGGCGGCGCCGTCGCTTACGCCGCAGCAATCGAATAAACCCAGCGGCTCGGCGATGATGTCCGCGTTGAGCACCGTGTCGATATCGATCCTGCGCCGGAGGTGCGCCTTGGGATTCAGTGCACCGTTATCATGGCTCTTGACCGACACGTGGCCCATCGCGCGCTTCAGATCCCCCTTGTCCATCTTGTGCTTGCTCGTGTAGGCGGAGGCGAGCTGCGCGAAGGACCCCGGCGCGGACACGTTGGGCCAGTACAGGTCGTTGACGGTACCGCGAGTGCGCTGCGGCAGGCCGCCGTAGCCCGTGTCCTTGAGTTTCTCGACACCGATCGCCAGCGCGATATCACAGGCCCCCGCCGCGACAGCGTACACCGCCCCGCGAAAGGACTCGGTTCCGCTGGCACAATAGTTCTCGACGCGCGTGGCGGGTATGTAAGGCAGGCGCAGTGCCGATGCCACGGGCACGGCCGACTTACCGACATGCTGCTCGTCCAGCGCGGTGGACAGCCAGGCGGCTTCGATCTGCTCCGTCTCGATGCCGGCGTCGGCGAGGGCCTCGGTGTAGGCCTCCACCATGAGGTCTTCCGCGTTGGCGTCCCAGCGCTCGCCGAATCGCGAGCAGCCCATGCCGAGTATGGCGACCTTGTCTTTTATTCCGCTGGCCATCGTTCAATCTCCTGGATAAACCGGCGCCGCTTTCCAATAGTAGCGGCGAAAGCCCCGCTTGTGATCGTAGTCCCGCACCCGGAATACCATGCGCATGGGCATACCCACCTCCAGGCCGCGTTCCGCCTGGACGTCGGTGAAGTCAATCATGATCCGACCCCCCTGTTCAAACTGGATCATGCCGTACCAGGCGGGCGGATTGGGCGAGTAGGTCAGCCGGTCCGACGTGTAGGACCTGAGCGCGGCGGGTGCGTCGGCGAAGGGGTGCGTGTCCTGCGAGTCCACGGCGGCGCAGCCGGGGTTGACGCAGATCGGCGCTGCCGGGATCTGCACCGTGCCGCACTCCCTGCACCTGCCGCCGGTAAAGCCGGTGGTGAGGGCGCGGTTGCGGTAGGCGGTCGTCAGGGCGGTGTTCTTGTCCGTCTCGGCGCGAAAACCGTGTTCCATGGTGATCAGGCCGTTGAAGGACAGGAACTTGAAATAGTTGTCTTCCTCGAGACGATTGGCGAGGGCGGCCTGCAATCCGCTTTCCGAGGGGTGCCCGGGCAATGCATCCGTGGCACGCAGCAGCAGGACGTCGCATCCCTGCCCGAATCCCGCGACCAGGATGAGTTCGCCGGGCTGCGCCGCCTCCAGCGCGCCCACCAGTAGCAACAACGGGTGTGCGGCCCCCGTGTTGCCGCAGTTGCTCTCGAGGTTGTCGACGAGCGCGTCCCCACTGATACCGAGTTTGCGCGCCAGTGCGGATTGTTCGCGGCCGCTGCCGACGGGACAGCAGAAGTGCGCAATCTCCCCAGCCTCGATGCCGCTCTTGCCGAACAGCGCATCGACTGCCTGCGGCACGAGCTTCATGACCCCCTCATCGCGCACCCAGCGCGCCTCCCAGTGGTAGTCGAACTCTGACTCGCCCGTGCGGAAGTGGTCGACGAAATCGGACGAGAGGCTATAGGTATCCACCAGCTCCGCTACCACGTCGCCCTCTCCCACGAGCAGTGCAGCGGCGCCGTCGCCGTAATGCATCTCGGCGGCGGACGCGGCCCTGGTGCGGCGCTTGTCGGCGCCCACGACCAAACCCTGTTCGCCCTGGGCCGCAGCCTTGAACGCCGAGAGCAGCCCGGCGGTGCCCGCCTTGAGCGAACCCGCGAGGTCGAACGTCTGCAGGTCGCCGCCCAGCCCGAGCGCCTCGCCCACCAGCGCGCTGTTCTGACGGTCGAGGAAGGGGAAACTGGTGGAACCGATATAGAGGCTGTTGACCTGCCCGCGGTCCCGATTGGCGAGACAGGCGCGCGCGGCTTCAACGGACAGCGTGTTGGCATCCTCGTCCCAGGAGCCCATGGTGCGTTCGCCGCGGCCGAGACCGGCCAGGGAAGGCTCGAACCAGCTGTGCGCGGCGGCAATTACCTTGCGCTGGAGACGTCGCTGGGGCAAATAGGCCCCGAAGGCCAGAACGCCTGCGGACATGAGGGGCAACTCCCTGTAAGTTTGAGGGGCAGGACGGCATTACATCGCAGGCTATAATTTAGCATGCTTAGTATATGGATGCCATCCGCCGCGACTGAAACGCCGCAACCCGGGCACTGGACAAGTCACAGCTAAACCCCTTTACTGCCAGCCTCAACCGATCGATGGAACAAGACCATGGCTTCCCCACCCGAACTCACCGACGCCCTGCTGACCCGAGACGGCAGGGTCGCCACCCTGGCACTCAACCGCGACGACGTGCGCAACGAATTGACCGGTACAAAGCTGGTCGGCGATATCTGCCGCACGGTCGACTGGGTGAACGGCTCACCGGACATCTCGGCACTGGTGATCACCGGCGCGGGCAAGGCGTTCTGCGCGGGCGGCAACATCAAGGACATCCGCGGGAAGAAAGGCATGTTCGACGGCAACCCCGCCCTCATCAGCGATAACTACCGCCACGGCATACAGCGCATGAGCCTCGCGATGCACGGCGTGGAGGTCCCCGTAATCGCGGCCGTTAACGGGCCGGGCATCGGCGCGGGATTCGACCTGGCCTGCATGTGCGATATTCGCATCGGCACGCCCGCGACCCGTTTCGGCGAGACCTTCATCAACCTCGGGCTTATCCCGGGCGACGGCGGCGCCTTCTTCCTGCAGCGGCTGGTGGGTTACCAGCGCGCCGCGGAGCTGACCTTCAGCGGCCGGGTCATCAACGCCGACGAGGCCCTGCAACTGGGCCTGCTGCTGGAGATCGTCGACGCGGACGCCCTGCTGGATCGCGCCGCCGAACTGGCGGCAGGGTATGCGGCGAAACCACCGCAGGCGCTGCGCATGACCAAGCGGCTGCTGAAAGCGGCCCAGCGTATGGAGTTGGGCGACCTGCTCGACGTCAGCGCCAGCTACCAGGCCAACTGCCACCACACGGCGGACCACCGGCGCGCGATGGATGCCATGCTGGAGAAGACCGAGGCCAGGTACGAGGGCAACTGATACCCGGCGCGTTCAGAGGACGTATCGGGGAGGAGCGCACATGGACATCGAATGCATCGCCGGGTTCGCAACGATCACGAAGGACCCCGCCGCCAGCGCGGCACTGTACCTCGACACGCTGGGCCTGCCGCTCAAGAGCAACGGCGACTACCTGTCGGTCGACGGATATCCCGGCGCGCATCATTTCGGCGTCTGGCCGCTGGCCATGGCCGCCCAGTCCTGCTTCGGGCGGGACACCTGGCCGGACCATGTCCCCGAACCCGATGCGACGATCGAGTTCGAACTGCGCGACCCGGCCGCGGTGGAGGCCGCGGTGGAGGAGATGAAGGCGCGGGGGCAGGCCTTCGTGCACGAGGCCCGGGTGGAGCCCTGGGGCCAGACGGTCGCGCGCTTCATGAGCCCCGAGGGTGTTCTGGTGGGGCTAAGCTACGCTCCCTGGCTGCACGAATAACTAGACGAAACCCGGACAGGGGCGTTGCTTTAATCCGCCCTAACCCAGACAATCGCGCGATGCCACGAAATTTCCGCCTGCTTGCACTCACTTCTCTACTGTTCGTTTCCCTGGTCACAAATGCCGACAGCACGTATCCACCCGAGATAAGAACGATCGTCGAGGGCCGCTGCATGGTCTGCCACGGCTGCTATGACGCGCCCTGCCAGCTGAAGCTGGATGCGTGGGCCGGACTGCACCGCGGCGCCAGCAAGGACATCGTCTACGACGGAACGCGGCTGACCGCCGCGCGACCGACCCGGCTGTTCGAGGACGCGGATACCGTCGAGGAATGGCGCCGGATGGGTTTCTACCCCGTGCTGGACGAAACCTCACCCGACAAGGATGTCATGGCACGCATGCTGGCGCTGAAGCAGGAACACCCGCTCCCCGACAGCGGCACCGTGCCGGAGTCGATCACCCTCGGCCTCGACCGCGCGCAGCAGTGCACCAAGCCGGAGGCCTTCGACCGGTTCGCACGCGACTACCCGCTGTGGGGCATGCCCTACGGACTGCCGGGACTGGACGAGGCCGAACACCGGACGCTGACGGACTGGCTGGATAACGGCGCGCCCGGGGTACCGAAAGAAGCAACCAGCCCGGCGCTGGTGGAAGAGATCGCACGCTGGGAGGCCTTCTTCAACGGGGACAGCCTGAAGGAGCGCCTGATGGCGCGCTACATGTACGAGCACCTGTTCATCGGCAACCTGTACTTCGCGGACCGGGCGCAGAATACCCGCTACTTCAACCTGGTGCGCTCTTATACACCCCCGGGGGAGCCCATCGACATCATCGCCACCCGCCGGCCTTATGACGATCCCGGCACGCCGACCTTCTATTACCGACTGCAGCCCCTGCCCACGGCGGTGCTCAGCAAGCGCCACATGCCCTATGCGCTGAGCGAGGAACGCATGGCGCACTGGCGCATGCTGTTCCTCGAACCCGACTACGAGGTAACGGCACTCCCTGCCTATACATCCAGCGATGCCGCCAACCCCTTCGTCACCTTCCGGGAGCTGCCCGAGGAGGCGCGCTACCGCTTCATGCTGGAGGAAGCGCAGTTCACGATCATGGGTTTCATCAAGGGGCCGGTGTGCCGCGGGCAGGTGGCGCTGAACGTGATCGACGATCACTTCTGGGTGGTGTTCCTCAATCCCGACCGGCCGACCGCGAGGGAAAGCGCCGAATTCCTGGCGAGCGCGAGCGTGAACCTGCGCCTGCCCGCTGACCGCAAACGGGGCGCGCTGGTTTCCATGATCGAGTGGCGCAACTACTCGCGGGCGCAACTGAAATTCCTCAAGGACAAGTTCGAGCATATCCACGCCTTTACCGGCCCCGGCGGCGCGCAACTCGACCTCAGCTTCATCTGGGACGGCGACGGCAACAACGACAATGCCGCCCTGACTGTCTTTCGCCACTCGGACAGCGCCTCCGTGGTCAAGGGGTTCGTGGGCCAGCAGCCGAATACGGCGTGGGTCATCGACTACTCGCTGCTCGAGCGCATCCACTACCTGCTGGTGGCGGGCTTCGACGTCTTCGGCAACGTGGCGCACCAGCTCGAATCGCGACTTTACATGGACTTCCTGCGCATGGAGGGCGAACAGAATTTCCTCTTCTTCCTGCCCCCCGAGCAGCGCATCGTGCTGCGCGACTTCTGGTACCGCGAGGCGACCCGCGAGGCGAACCGGTTCATGATGACCGACTCGGTCGCCTATGACCGCACCTCGGGCATCGATTACACGACGTCCGACCCGAAGCGGGAATTCCTCGATATGCTGAAGCAGCATATCCCCGCGACCGACGCCCCGCGCTACCAGCCGACCGACCCGCGTTTCGACCGGCTGCAGACCCTGCAGGGTGCGCCATTCAGCTTCATGCCCGAAGTCGCGTTCCTCGAGGTCACCGGTGCAGGGGGCGAATCAGAATTCTTCACGATCCTGCACAACAACAGCTTCACCAACAACGCCCAGATGTTCCGTGAGGCACAGCGGCGCGTGCCGCAGGAAGACTACCTGACCGTGGTGCGGGATTTCATCGGCGCCTACCCGAACGCATTCTTCCAGGTGCCCGACGCGCGGCTCGCCGGCTTTGTGAAGGCCATCGAGTCCATGCGTGGCGAGGCCGACTACGCACAACTGGTGACCGACTACGGGGTGCGGCGCACCGACGAGCGCTTCTGGCCGCTGTCGGACAGGCTGCATGCGCAATACCGCGAGGCTTCCCCTCGCGAGGCAGGGCTGTTCGACCTCAATCGCTACGAAAACCGGTAGCTTGCGGTGAATACGATACACCGGTTCGTGGGTCTCGCTGCGGCAGTCCCCGTACTCTTGTGGGCGCTCACGGGCCTGGTGTTCCTGACCAAGCCCGGCTACGAGGGTGCCTATGAGCGACTGTCACCCAGAACCTACCCCCTGCCCGGGGGCATCGCGCTGTCGCCGCCCGACGCGTGGCGCGAGGTGCGGCTGCTGCGGACCGTGCTGGGTAATCATCTCATCGTGATGGACCGGGGTCGCTGGCGACACCTCGATGTCAAGACACTCCGGGATCGTCCCCCGCCCACTGACAGTGAGCTGAAGGCCCGCGTCGAGGACGCCATCGCCACCCGCCCGGAAAGGTATGGCAACGTAATCAATGTCGCGGACGGCATCGTGACCACGGATACCGGCGGGGCGATCACACTGGAATGGTCCACGCTCAGGTCCAGCCAGCAAGGCAAGGATACCCGGTTGATCGATACCCTCTATCGCATCCACTACCTGCAGTGGCTCGGGGAACCGACTTCCGATAAAGCGCTGGGCGTCGCGGGACTGCTGCTACTGTTCGCGCTACTGTTAACGGGTATCGCGATGCAGGTTG
>CAJIAY010000010.1_pt1 | contig 14571 bp, 10 predicted proteins | sample 9199221 | NCBI WGS metagenome assembly CAJIAY01 (sample SAMEA7708283, study PRJEB35096) | sediment metagenome | biome: marine neritic benthic zone biome [ENVO:01000025]; feature: sediment [ENVO:00002007]; material: shallow marine sediment [ENVO:03000034] sea grass bed [ENVO_01000059] ...
GCGATCCCTGCGGCTGCGAGCACGACAATCTGTCTTTCTTGGCGAAGCTACGGCCCCAACCGGAAGTTGATGACTGCCCCGCCCGCCTTCCCCTCCCCGCGCTCGTGTGAGCCGAGTTGCGCGATGCGCGGGACGCTTGACCGGGTCGAACACTATTTACATTGAGATACCCGAAACCGGGAGGTATTCTCTGTCGCTTTGTTGAGCAGTTGATATGTCGGCATCCAACGAGCCTCCCCTCCTGTCACGCCCGCTGCTGCGCTGGCTGCCGGGACTCCTGCTGCTGCTCCTCGCTGTCCATCACCTGTGGCTGGTCTACAGTTTTTCGATCAACATTCCATACCAGGACGATATCTACGATTTCCTGCAGTTCATCAACCTCGTCGACACTGCACAGGGTATGGAGCAGCATCTGCGGGCCTGGTTTACCTTTTACAACGATCACCGCACGACCGCGTCCCGCGTACAGGTGTACCTCGCCTACCTCGTCGAGGGGCACGTAAACTTCCGCACCCAGGCGGTGCTGGGTAACCTGTCGCTGCTGCTGATCCTCTTCCTTTTCTACCTGGGCGTCCGTCACGAGGAAAACCGCTGGTGGATCCTGCTGGTTCCCGCGTTGCTGATGCTCACCATCAGGCCCTTCCCGATCGTCGCCTGGGGCCAGCCCACCCTGGCGTACTTCTGGGTTTACTTCTACGCCTTTGCCAGCCTGTTCGCACTGCACCGGGTAAACCCGCGAAGGTTCGCGCTGGCCGTGGTACTGGCGATACTCGCGTCGTTCACGTTTGCCACCGGGCTTGCGGTGTGGCTGCTGGGACTGGCCTTCCTGCTGCACCAGTCCTTCGTGAGCGGCCGGCGTCCCCTGGCCTATGCGTGGCTGTGGCTGCTGTGCGCCCTTGCAATCATCACGGTGTGGTTTACCGGTTTCGCGCCCACGACGATGGAGGTACCCGACGAGCGAATGGCAGAGGCGCTCCGTACCTTCGATCCCCAGGTGCTGGTCGACCCCTCGCCACTGGATATCCTGCTGCGGGTTGCCGGCTTTGCCCTCGTCCTGCTCGGCCGCGCCGTCACCGAGACCAGTGTCATGGCCGCGAGCCTGCTCGGTCTCTTCATGGTTGCGCTGTTGCTCTACATCAGCCTGCGTCACTATAGGGACGAGGATATCCGCCTGTTGCTGTGCGCCTGGTTCACGCTGGCGGCGGTGGCCTTCGTCACCGCGGGCCGGGCGCTGATTTTATCGCCGGAATTCACCGTGGGGACAAACGCGCGCTACAGTTTCCTGTCGGTGATGGCATTCAGCACGCTGTTTGTCGTGGTGCAGACGAAACTGAGGTGGATCAGGACGCCCGCCCTGTATGCGATGCTCGTCCTGGGCGTCGTGTTTTATGCGTGGACTTACGTCAGTTTCAAGCCGCGGTTGCAGGAATGGGCCGACCAGCGTTACAAGTTTTACAACCGGGGCGTGTTCCGCGTGTTTGCCTTCCCGGATGAAAGGACTGCGAAAGTTGTCGCGGAGGCCCGCGCCGCGGGCAGGATCACCTTGCCCTGCAAGCCCGCACCCGGCTGCGAGGAAAGCGGAAAAGGGAGCAACTGACCCGTCAATTCCGGTCGCGGGTGCGTCCCTCGGGCAGGTCGTAACTGTCGGAGAATATTTCCCGGCGAATGCGCCAGATATCCTTGATCGTGCCGATGATGTTGGGGATGGATGTCGCGGCGCCGGTGCCGAAATCCCGGGGGAAGGTCTGGATGCCTACCTCGCCGACCGGGAAGCCCCGCAGCATCGACTTGAGCGTCAGTTCGGCGCCGATGAAGGGGCTGTTGGATGACAGCTGCAGGTCGTTCACCACCTCGCGCTTGATCAGCCGGATGCCGGTTGATATATCCCTGAAAGGACTCTTGAAAACCAGCCGCAGTACGGCGTTGTACACGAAGGAGATGAATATGCGCTTCGTGGAGTAGAGCTTGCGATACCGGAAGGCGATGATCAGCATATAATAGTCCCTGATCGCGAGCATCTTTTTCAGGTCGAAGACGTCGTATTCGTTATCGCCATCGATCATGCAGATGATGTCGTGCTGCGAGCTCGCGATACCGGTCTTGACCGCTGCCCCGTAGCCCTGGTTTTGGGGATGGTGAATTACCGTGATCGCCTCGTGCGCTGCCGCGAGTTCGTCCGCGATTTCTCCGGAGGCGTCGGGTGAGCCGTCGTTGACAATGATGATCTCGTACTCGTTGGCGACTTCCTCCAGCAAATCCAGGGAGCGCTGTGCCACGGTCCTGACGGTTCGCTCGTCGTTGTATACCGGGAAGAACAGGCTGATATTCGGTTTACTCTCTGTCATTGCTCCTCTGCTCTCCCTGGCAGCAGGTGATGGGAGATAGCGTAGCTGTAGCAGAGCGCTCCGACCAGTGTCGCACTGCCCAGCAGGACGACCTGTACGATCGTGGACGCCACCAGCGCGACGGACGAGGGAAAATCGAAGATTACTGCCGCGAGGTGGAAGGCGTATTGCAGCGTGCCGATGCTCGCGGGCGCCGCCGGTATCGCTGCGGAAATGCCGGTCAACCCGATCAGCAGGGCCGTCTGGCTGGCGTTGAGTTGGACCCCGAGCGCCATCAGGATGGACCACATACCGAAACTGTTGAGCAGCCAGATCAGCGCGGTGCTGCCCAGTACACGGGGATAGTTCGCGGGCTCACGCAGCGCCTGCAGTCCGGCGACCAGCTTTTGGACCATCTCGGTCGGCGTCTTGAGCCGCAGGTTGATTGACGGGTCTTTCCTTGTAACGAGGTAATACACCCCCGCGGTGAGCAGTGCGATGGGAAGCACCAGCAGGGTCAGCCCGCGACTGACCGCGTCCAGCGAGTCCTGCTGGGCCGTGGTGACGAACCACACGCCCCAGGCGGTCAAGGAAAGGATCACCACCATGTCGAACAGCCGTTCCACGATGATGGAGCCGAATGCCGTCAGTCGGGACGTGTTTGCCAGCCTGCCCAGGAGGTCTGCACGGAAGGCCTCGCCGAGCTTGGCGGGCAGGACATTGTTCGCGGCGTACCCGGAGATAAATGCGAGCGCCATGTGTTGACCCGGGATCGCCGGTTCAAGCTGTGACAGCAGCACACGCCAGCGTGCAATACGCAGTACCAGTTCCGTCCAGTACAGTACGAGCGCGAGTACGATCCAGGCGAAGGTGATATTCTCGACCTTTCCCCTGACCTCCTGCCAGCTGACGTCCCGCGTGCTGAGGTAGAGCAGCGCGGCGCTGATGGAGATGGCCAGCACGAGCCTGAAGGACTTGCTTCTGAAGATTGAATCGGCCACAGATTGCTTATTTGCCCCGTGTTATTCTGCGGTCAGGAGTCCAGCCTTGCCTGCACCAGCCTGCCTGACATTATCAGAGGCCCCAACGCACCTGTGCCCCATTCTAACGGGCAAAGCGGAATGTGAAAGGAAATTCCGGCCGAGGTTGTGAACGGCGCCCAGTGCGCGGGCCCTGCGGCCGCGGACCCGGGGGAAGCGACGCCTGCGGCGTGCTGACCCCCGGACAAAAGACTAGTTATCGCTATATTTGTCTTTCACGGGGCCGCTCTTGCCCTGGTCGTAACAGGTCATGAAGGCATCGCGGTAGTCACGCACCACCTCGCCCACGACCTCGTGGCCAGGCACCTGCGGCCAGGAGATCATGGACGTCATCGGGTTATCCGGGCGCCCGTTCATGAACAGCTGTTTGTTGCTTGTCACCAGTGCCTGCATTACCGGCTACTCCTCCCGCCGAGGCAGAGACTATAGCTCGCGGATGCGGATGTTGCGGTACCACACCGGGTCGCCGTGGTCCTGCAGCACGATATAACCCGTGCCGGACTTGCCGAACCCGGGCATGTCCGCAAACTTGCTGGCCGCCACCAGGGCATCCCACTCTTCGCCGGCGCGTTCCACGCTGACGACCTTGACGCCGTTCAGCCAGTGCTCGATGTGGTTGTCCTTGATCCGTATCAGCACGTCGTTCCACTCGCCCGGCGGACGGACGGTCTCCGGGTCCGCGGCGATCAGGTCGTACAGGTCGCCCGCCCGGTGTGTGCGTATCTTTCCATCGGCGTGGCCGTCGTTGTCCAACACCTGCATCTCGATGCCCGTGCGCCAGGGCGTATTCTCCGATTCATCCTTGACGAGGTAGAAAATGCCGCTATTGCCCCCCGGGGAGATTTTCCACTGCAGGCTCAGTTCGAAGTCGCGAAACTTCTCCGGGTAATAGATGAGGTCACCGGCGGGTCCGCCGATCACCACGCTCCTGATCAGGTCCCACATCGGGAATACGCCGTCCTGTACCAGCGTCAGGCTGCCGTCCTGTACCTGCCACTTGCGCACATCCCCGGCGTCACCCCCGTAGTTGCGCCAGCCCGTGAGGGTCTCTCCGTCAAACAGGTCGCGCCATCCGTCATCCGCAGCCGCCGGCGCCACGGCGGCGCCTTCGGGAATCGCGTTGAGTGTGTACCAGGCCTCGGCGGTCCAGAGGCTGTCACCGGCTGTCGAGCGCAGCCGGTCGTCCAGCCGCAGGTAGACAACATAGCCCGCCTCCAGGCCGGGAATCCCGAGGTGGATGGTGCGGCGATCATCGGCGAGCGCAACGTCGGTTACCGACAGGACCGTCTCGTCGTACTTGGGGCCGCCGTACTGCTCGTTGGGGTAGTAGAACCACTGTTTGACCAGGAAATCCGCGGGAGACAGCTCGATACCGTCGGCGAGTGGCTGCGTCAAACGGATGGTGAAGCCACCCGCGCGCGCCTGCATCGAGTGCATCTCGAAGGCGTTGTTGCCCGCCCAGGTGAGGCGTTCGAGGCCGTGCCAGAGTTTGCCGTGTTCGCCCCAGTTGGGTCGGCTGCCCACTTCCCCGACATAGATGGCGCCGTCAGGGCCGTGCAGCAGGCGGTTGACGCCCGCCTGGAAACCGGCGCTGAAATGGAAAGCGGCGCCCTGCGGCCGACCGCCCACGTCCTCGAGGAACACGCGCTTGATGCCGCCGTTGTACACGTCACCGAAAACCCACTGTCCCGCGTAGGGCCCGTCCTTAAGCTGCATGGGCTGCGTGGGCGAGTTGCCCACCTCGTCCTGGGGCAGCCAGACATCGGGCGGTATTTCCTCTACCGTCATGACACCCTCCCCGGGTACCGCGCGAGAGCCGTAGAACCCCCCCTCGTCGACCCGCACCAGCTTGCTTGCCGGCAGCCAGTCGCCCTGGTTGTCGGTGACATAGAAGCTGTCTCCGGGACCAGTCGCGATGCCGTTGGGTGTGCGGAAACCGGAGGCAAACACGTGCGCGCCGCCGTCGGCGTCGATACGCATGAGTTTGCCCTGTGTCGGCATCTGCTCCGGGCAGCTGGCACCGCCCGGCAGGACGCAGATCGACAGCAGGAAGAAGAAGCTGTCGCCGCGGTGCTCCAGTCCAAACGCGAAGGAGTGGAAGTTGCTGGTGGTGGGCCAGTCGTAGGAGACCACGCGGTACTCATCGATGACCTCGTCGCCATTCGTGTCGACCAGTTCCGTGAGTTCCTGCTTCTGCAGGACGAAGATTCGATCGTCCACGATGGTCAGGCCCAGCGGTTCGTGCAGGCCTTCCGCGATGCGGCGTACCCGTTCCTCCACCGGCGCCGCCGGGTCGACGAGGAATACCGCGCCGTCCAGGTCCCAGCTCGCCAGGACCAGTTTGCCGTCGCTGCGGAAGTCCATGCCGCCCACCTTGGGTTCGAACCCCTCCGGTGTAAGGCTCTCGATGTTCAGCGAGGGATGCAGCGACACCAGTTTCGGGAGGACATCGTAGTCGAACTCGTCGGTCGCCTTGTAGGGCCGGCCGCTGCTGTCGACCGGCACATTGATATTGGCCATCTCCTCGTCGACATTGAGGATGTAGGTGACTGCTGCAATCGCCTGTTCGCGAGTCATGTCCGGGTGCGCCGGCATCGGTACCGGCCCCCAGTTGCCTACGCTGCCTTCGAGTACCTTGTCGACCAGCGACGCTACGACCTTTTCCTGTACCTTGCCGCGGAACTTGCCCGCGATCTGCGCCCAGGCCGGACCTGCAATGCGGTGTCCCTCCGCGTGACAGCCGAGACAGTCGCTGCCGGCGATCACCGCCTTGCCCCGTGCGACCGCATCATCGGAAGAAACCTCGAGCCAGGCCTCGGCCCCTGCCGGATTCGCTATCGCGGTGGTCTCGCCCAGCGGGGTCAGCAATACACCCTCGGCCATGTGACGCATGCCGCTTGCAGTGCGGAACCCGGCCCGTTTGTCCTTGCTGTCGTCCACGCGTGTGAAGCTGCGGCTCAGGTGGCGCACACCGCCGCGCTCGACGATGTCCGGTTGTTCCGTCAACTCGAGCCGGTGTTCGCCCGCGACGAGCGCGAAGCGCATCGCTGCCGTGGTGCCATCCGTCCCGTACTCGTGTCCGAGGTAATGCACCTGTGCGGGAAGTTCCTCGCCCGCCGCCTCGATAAACCAGTCGGCAGGTTCGGTGTCTTGCAGGTACCACGCGCCTGTGCTGTAGGGTTGCGGACCGTGCCGGTGGTTGAACGCGGCGCCTTCGAATTGTACGCCGCCCTGCCAGACCTGGTACAGGGACTGCGCCTGCGTCTCATAGGCCGCCCAGGTGTCGGGTGCCAGTGCGAACATCAGCATGCGCGGCTTGTCGTCGAGGTTGCCGCGCAGTACCCATGGCGCGTGACCGCGCCCCGCGACCTGTTCCCTGCCGAAGGAGGGGTCGGGTACCGCGGACGTGTCGATACCGAAGACGTGGCCCTGCACGATGGCGTAGGCGGCCCCGATACCCTCGCGCTCCGCGGTGTGCGCGAGAAAGGCGAGTTCCGAGCGCGACACCATGCCGAATTGCACGAGGCCGAGGACGCTGATGCCGATCAGGAGGCCAAGGGCGAGGACGGCCGTTGCCAGGTAGGTAATAAGTTTCTTCATGGAATAATTATTATCGCCAGGGTCTGGTTTATCGGGGCAGGGGTGAGCAGACCTATGATATACACGGTTTTACCGCAGTCACAGCGGAAATTGAAGAAGGCTGTTTTTTACAAGACTGCTGACATAAAATAAATGCCCGGCCCACAGCGGTGTGCTAGTCTAGCTCTCCACGCCGGCTTTCAGGGCGGCAGATGTCAACTAACAGCGCATCGGGAGCAGCGTGCATGACAGTAAAGGCCATCGACCCCTGGGTGAACGTCAGTATGGGCGCCATGGTGAACACCCCTTTCATGCAGAAAGTGAAGGAGGAGTACTTCAAGGCGGGAGATGACTTTTTCAGGAATATCGAGGCGGACGAACTCATCGAGAGGATGGATGCCATCGGTGTCGAGAAGTCGTTTCTCACCGTCGACCCCTACCGCCCGGAACAGCGCATACTCGATTTCACCACGAAATACCCCGGACGCTTCTACATCGCCGCATCACCGCGACTGAAGAAGGGCATGAAGGCATTGTGGGCCATGGAGGACCTGGCGCGGGACTACCCGGTGATCATGGCGCGGGTCACCCCCTTCGAGATGGACCTGCCTCCCAACGACCCCATTTACTATCCCCTGTACGCCAAGTGCATCGAGATGGACATTCCGGTCGGAGTCAACACCGGTCTGCCGGGGCCGCCCGTCCCCGGAGAGTGCCAGCATCCCATGTACCTCGACCGAGTCTGCCTGCACTTCCCGCAGCTGAAACTGATCATGCAGCACGGCGCGGACCCCTGGTGGGACATCGCGATCCGCCTGATGATCAAGTATCGCAATCTCTACCTGATGACGTCGGCGTATTCACCCAAGTACCTGCCCGATTCATTGCTGCACTACATGAACACGCGGGGCAAGCACAAGATCATGTTTGCTTCCGACCACCCGGTACTGACGATGGACCGCTGCCTGGAAGAGGCACAGGCGCTCGACCTGCGTCCAGGCGTGTTGCAGAACTACCTGTATGACAATGCCCACGCGGTGTTGTTTGGCGAACGCGATCCGCGCTATGGCGCGTTCAAGTAGGCGCGGACTACGCGCGGGGCCAGAGAGGCTATTGCATTGAATTTCCGGGCCAAAGTCGCGATCGTAACCGGTGCCTCCTCGGGCATAGGCCGCGCCACCGCGGTGACCCTGGCCCGGGCTGGCGCGACTGTGGTGGCTACGGCGCGGCGGGAAACCCTGCTGCAAGAGGTCACGAATAGTTGCCGCGAACATACCGCTGACAGTGGTTACATCGCCGGCGACCTGGGAGAACGAGCGTTCGCGGAACGGCTTGTCGAGGACACCGTCGAGAAATTTGGTCGTGTCGACATTCTCGTCAATAATGCGGCCGTGCCCATGCATCGCCCGATCTACGAGATCTCCGTGGAGGAAGCGGAGGACGTGCTGCGGACAAACTTCCTTTCCTGCCTCTGGACCAGCTTCGCGGCGATACCCCACATGCTGCTGCAGGGCGACTCCGGTGGAGAGGGGGGGTATATCGTCAACGTGTCCTCCTTTGCCGCCACCGTGCCGCCTACCCACGAGACCATCTACGCGGCCACCAAGGGTGCCATGAACGGGTTTACCCGGGGCCTGTGGAACGACCTTGCGGGCTCGGGCATACACTGCGCGCTGGTTATACCCGGGCCCATCGATACGGAAATATGGGACAAGGTCGAGGATGAAAACGCATACAGTGGTAAGCTCTATCCCGCGCAACTGGTAGCGGATGAGATTCTCTCGTCTATCGAGAACCGGCGCTTCGAGGTCACGGTGCCGCGCCGCAACCCGCAGTTGGTGGCGGCACGCCTGTTCGCCACCTTCCTGCCCTCTGTGGTGCGCAAGGGTGTTGCGCGGATGAATCCGGTGACGCCGCAGATGCTGCGGGATGCCGTTGGCCGCGCCCGGGACGGCGAGCGCATGGGCTTACGCAAGGAACAACAACGAAAGTAGTTGGCTGTAACGAGCGCAAACAACAACAAGAGACAATAATAAGAGAATGGCGCCGGTCACCCCGGCTAACGGAGCGTCTACCGCATGAATCGTGTTTTTCTTCCGGCATTGCTGGTGGTATTGCTGAGTCTATCGTCTGTCCACGGGTCGTCGGCGATCGAGGCCGCGGAGAGTGCCGTTGCACGGGAAGTGGCGGCAGGAACCGCGCCGCCCTTCGCGCGTACCGAGGAGCGGGAGCCCTGCAGTGACTACGATCCGCTGCGGCGACCGCTCTTCGGTGACCTGCATGTGCACACGGGTCTCTCCTTCGATGCGGCCGCCCAGGATACGCGGAGTACACCCGCTCAGGCATACGACATTGCACGGGGCAGGTCGATGCGCATACAGCCCTATGATGAAAACGGTGTCGGCATGCGGAAAATCGCATTGGACCGCCCGCTGGATTTCGCCTCCGTGACCGACCACGCGGAGTTTCTCGGCGAAATCAGCCGCTGTTCCGACCCGGCGGCCGAGGGCTATGGCCACCCGGCCTGCAGACTGCATCGATGGGACTCCAAGATGGGTCAGCTGGTATTCGGTGGTGCCGGCCTGAGCATGAAGTGGCGCTGGGATATCTGTGGTGATGGCGACTGCCAGGCCGCCTCCGCCAGTGTCTGGGAACGACTGCAAGAGGACGCGGAGCAGGCCTATGACCGCAGCGCGGACTGCCGGTTCACCAGTTTCCCGGGCTACGAGTGGACCGCGACCGTGGGACGCGGCCGCAACGTGCACCACAATGTCATTTTCCGCAACGGCCAGGTGCCCGACCGCGTCATGAGCTGGATAGAAACACCCTCGCAGGAGCAGCTATGGGACTACCTGGAACAGGATTGCGCCCGGGACATCGAGGGTTGCGATGGCGTGGCGATCCCGCACAACTCCAACCTCAGCGACGGCATGATCTTCAAGACCGCCGCGCTCGAGACGCGGGACATACCTTCCGAACCGGTAACCCGGGAACAGGCAGTGCGTCGCGCCTACTGGAATCCGCTGATCGAAATCATGCAGCACAAGGGCGCCTCCGAATGCGATAGCCGGATTGCGGTCTGGGCCGGGGATGAGTACTGCGACTTCGAGTTGTTGCCTTATAACACTTTCGGTACCAAGAACACGGGGGAAGACGGCGAGGGGTTCCTCTATGTGCTGAAGCAGTTGTTCGGCGGTGAGGAATTCAGGAATGTGAAGCCGCCGGGTGAAACCAGTTACGTGCGATACGCGCTCAAGAAGGGGTTGCGGGAGCAGGAGAAACTGGGTTCGAACAGTTTCAAGTTTGGTTTCATCGGCAGCACGGACACGCATATCGCCGCACCCGGCCTGGCCATGGAGAAGAACCATCCCGGTCACGGCGGCGCCGGAATGGGATCGGGTAACGGCGTTCCCGTCGGCCTGCCCGATGAGCTGGAGTTCAATCCGGGCGGCCTGGCGGTCCTGTACGCCGAGGAGAACAGCCGCGACGCGCTGTTTGCCGCCGTGCGGCGACGCGAGGCTTATGCCACCAGTGGCACGCGACCCGTGCTGCGCTTTTTCGGCGGATGGGATTATCCGGAGAACCTCTGCGAATCGCCGGACCTGGTCGCTACCGGCTATGCCCGGGGTGTCCCCATGGGCGGCGACCTGCCGGCACCCCCGCCGAGCGGTGGCGGAAAACCCCGGTTCGTGGTTGCCGCCCGGGCCGATACCGGTACCCGCGACTACCCGGGCACGCCGCTGCAGCGAATACAGTTGATCAAGGGCTGGTACGAAGGGGGCGAGTTGCGGGAGCGGGTGCTCGATGTGGCGGGTGGTGACAGCGAGGCGAGTGTCGATATAAATACCTGTCGCCAGAGTGGGGTGGGGCACGAACGTCTCTGTGCCGTTTGGGAGGATGCGTCCTTCGACGCGGACGCACAGGCTTTCTATTATGCGAGGGCGCTGGAGAATCCTGCCTGTCGCTGGAGCCAGCGCATCTGCGCCGATGCCGGCGTGCGCTGCGACGATCCCGCGACAATTCCCGAGGGCCTCGAAAGTTGCTGCACAGCGGATCACAGGAAAACCGTGCAGGAACGCGCGTGGAGCTCGCCGATCTGGTACGTTCCCGCCGGCGGCTAGCTCCCGTTTACAAGCGGGGGGCCGCCTGTATACTGGTTTTTTTCAAGGATCGGCCTATGCGAACTGATATGTCCGGCCCGTTGCATCCGAGAGGGCGTGGGTGACTCACAGACCTTTGCTGCATGTCGGTATGCCCAAGTGCGGATCGACCTGGCTGCAGAAACATTTCTTCCTTCCGCGTAACGGTTTCACCCAGGCACTGTCCACCTTCGGCACCCTGCTGGTTTTTGTGAAGGCGAGGAGTTTCCAGTGGCAGGACTGTCGAGCGGAGCTGAACCTGGAGCAGGCGGACGCACTGGTGCCTGTCCTTTCGCTCGAGGTCCTTGTCGGTGAGCCCCTGACGGGCGGCAGTGACGGCGAGGTTAACCTGCACAGGCTGCACGAGACCCTGCCCGATGCGCGTATATTGTTTGTTATTCGCGAACAGCGCGCCATGCTGCGATCCATCTACAAGTCGCTGGTGAACTTCGGTTATCCCTACAAGATCGATACGGTGCTGTACAACGATCTGGTCGGCAACGTACCCACCTTCGACCTGAGCTATCTTTGCTATCATTATCCCATCGAGGCGTACCAGCGGGTATTCGGCGAGGACTCGGTACTCGTCCTGCCCTATGAACAGCTCAGTGAGCAGCCGGCACAGTTCATGGCGGCCATACGGTCTTTCTGCCAGGTCGACGTCGATCGGTATCCCGTCGTGGCGGAGACCGGCAGGCGCGAGAACGTCAACCGTTCCCTGCTCAGCCTCGAGATCAAACGGCTGTACAACCGCTACCTGGCCAAGACGAAGTTCAGCATGGAAGGCCTGTACAAGCCGACGCAGATCTCGGGCAAGGGCAACGTCGAGCCCCCGGTGCCCGCGTTTTTCGAGCGCTGGCTCGAGCAGCGGTTTGCCGCCAGGGTCCGCTACGTGACCGAGGGCTATTACGCCGAGAGCAACGCCCGTGTGGAGGCGTCCACGGGTCTTGCGCTTGCCGATTACGGCTACGAATTACCCGACGCCACCTGAAACAGACAATCGAACGGAAGCAATGACGCCATGACCGAAAAAGTAAAACCCTATACGCCGGGACAGGAAAAATTCGGCAGCTGGATCATCAACCGGGTGGGCCGGATGCAGACCGCGGTTTATGAACTGACCGGGGGCCGCCTGTGGAACACCTTCCTCGGTGGGCCGGTGGCCATCCTGACGGTGGTGGGTCGCAAGTCGGGCCTGGTGCGCAAGGTTCCGCTGCTTTACCTGCGGCACGGCGATGACGTCGTCATGACCGCGTCCAAGGGCGGCATGACGAAGCTGCCGGTCTGGTACCGCAACGTGGTAGCGGCCGACACGGTGGATATCCAGATCGGCAGTGAGAAGAAGACCTACCGTATGCGCGAGGCCACACCGGATGAAGAACAGCACCTGTGGCCCCAGCTCGAGGAGATGTACCCCGATTACAAGGAATATCGGCAGCGCACGGAAGGGGTTCGCCACATACCGGTGCTGATTTTCTCGCCGGTCTGAGGCGAGCGCCTGGAAGAACCGGTAGATGACGTCGACGCCGTAGCTGCGGCAGGTTGTCGATGGTGAAGGCCTCATAGTCCGTATCCCCGAGGTTCTTGCCCCAGGCGGCGATCTGTTCCGACAGCGGGTTGCCGGGTTCCTCCGCAGATGCCTCGTGAACTCACGGGGATTTGTCCTGTGTCATGGTTATTCGCAGGCAAACACTGGCATATTGCGCGGAATCGGGCCGGCTCGAAGTCGCCCGCCATCTGCCATCGGATATCGCGCCATGCCGTCCAGAGCCAAGTTGCTGGGATTCATCATCAAGTCACAGCTGTACAAGTGGTTACCGCGGGTGGCCCCGCGTCCCACGTTCGCAGATATCCGCGGGGCAATGTGCGCGCCGGGGCTGCCCTTCGAGATCGAGCATGTGACCGTCGAGGGGCGGGACATCCGCAGCTGGAAAAATGCAGCACCGTCCATGGCAGCCCTGGTCGAGGGCAGCCGCGAACACGGCGAAGCCGATTTCATCGTTTACGGGGACGAGCGGCTCAGTTACGTGGAGCACTACCGTCGCGTGGCGGCTGTGGCCAGGCAACTGGTCGACCGTTACGGCATCCGCAAGGGAGACCGGGTAGCGATTGCGATGCGCAACTACCCGGAGTGGTCCATCGCGTTCTGGGCCGCCGCAGCGGCCGGTGCGGTCGTGGTGCCGCTCAATGCCTGGTGGGTCAGCGAGGAACTCGAGTACGGCCTGCGGGACTCCGGCGCCTCTCTGGCTTTTGTCGACGGTGAGCGACTGCAGCGGCTGCAGGGCATTAGTGCGGAACTGCCCCTGCGGCACGTCGTGGCGGCGCGCTGCGACTCGCTGCCCGCGGATGTCACCGCCATGGATGACCTGTGGCGCGATGCGGATGAAACGCTGCGGCTGCCCGGGGTCGATATCGTCCCGGAGGACGACGCCACCCTGTTTTACACGTCCGGCACCACCGGCTTCCCGAAGGGGACCCTCGGTACCCATCGCAACTTCTGCAGCGCCGCACTGACCATGCCCTACAGTGGTGTTCAGGGCATGTTGCGCAGTGGCAGTACCCTGTTCGACCTGATGTCCATGCGCAAGACGCAGCGCTGCGTGCTGCTGACGGTACCCCTGTTTCACGTGACCGGCTGCCATGGCATGTTGCTCGGCTCGCTGGCCAATGGCGGCAAGGTGGTGATGATGCACAAGTGGGACCCGGTGGTCGCGCTCGGGCTTATCGAACAGGAACAGATCAATATCTTCAGCGGCGTGCCCGCCATGGTGCGCCAGCTACTGGACGCCAACGCGATCGAGCGCAAGGATTTGTCCACGGTGACCAATATCGGCTACGGCGGCGCTCCCGCCCCGCCGGACCTGCTGCGCCGGATCGGCGAGGCGATGCCGGCTGTAGGTGCTTCCAACGGCTGGGGTATCACGGAGACCTCGGCGGGAATCGCTACCAACAGCAGGATGGATTACGCCGAAAAACCGCAGAGTGTCGGGCCCGCCTCCCCGGTATGCGATGTGAAGGTCGTCGATACGGACGGCACAACGCTACCCGCCGGCGAGCTGGGTGAACTCTGGGTTCGCGGTCCCAACGTGGTGAAAGGGTATTGGCAGCGGCCGGAGGATACTGCAGCGTCGTTTACCGACGGTTGGTTCCACACCGGCGACGTGGGCAGGATCGACGAGCAGGGTTTTATCTACCTCGTCGATCGCCTCAAGGACATGATTATTCGCGGCGGTGAGAATATCTACTGCGCGGAGGTCGAGGCGGCGCTGTCCGAACATCCCGCGGTGGTGCTGGCCTGCGTTTTCGGACTGCCCGACGAGGTGCTGGGCGAGAAGGTCGGTGCCGTGGTGGAGGTCTCTCCCGGGGCGGACCTTTCGCCTGAGGAACTGCGGGATTTCGCCGCCGGAAAACTGGCCGCCTACATGGTGCCCGAGAGAGTCTGGATAAGCGCAGAGCCGCTGCCCACGGGCGCCACGGGGAAGGTATTGA
>CAJIAY010000232.1_pt1 | contig 14540 bp, 10 predicted proteins | sample 9199221 | NCBI WGS metagenome assembly CAJIAY01 (sample SAMEA7708283, study PRJEB35096) | sediment metagenome | biome: marine neritic benthic zone biome [ENVO:01000025]; feature: sediment [ENVO:00002007]; material: shallow marine sediment [ENVO:03000034] sea grass bed [ENVO_01000059] ...
CCGTGAGCAGGACAATCCCCGCATTTTCGGCGCCTCCACACGAGGCGGCCGCGCCTACCATGAAGTGGCCTACGAGCAGGGCGATGCCCTCCTGTTCGGTCCGGAGACGCGGGGCCTGCCCGGGCCGGTGCTCGAGGAGCTGGGTGCGGCGAAGACCATTCGCATACCCATGACGCCGGACAGCCGCAGCCTCAACCTGAGTAACGCGGTCGCGCTAGTGCTGTACGAGGGGCTGCGCCAGTTGGGGTTTCCGGGCATGAAGTAAGCGAGTGCTTACTTCATGTCGAGGGCTTTCAAAAGAGGGCAAAGCCCCCTCGATCGCAGGCAGGTAAGCGCTTAGTTCGAAGCGGCGGCGTCGCCCTGCTGGGTCGCCTGGGCCCTGGCCTGCTGGTACACCGCGTCGAAGTTGACCGGCGCAATCATGAGGGGCGGGAAGCCGCCTTTCACGCACAGCGAGTCGATGGTCTCGCGCGCGTAGGGAAACAGCAGGTTGGGAGCGGCCGACCCGAGCAGCCGCCGACGCTCCTCGTCCGCGAGCCCCCGGACGAGGAAAATGCCCGCCTGTTGCACCTCGATCAGGAAGGCGGCGTCCTCGCCTGCCTTCGCGGTGATGGTCAGGGACAGCACCACCTCGAAGTTACCCTCTGAATCGATCGCCGAACTCTTCGTATTCACCTCGACATTCACCTGCGGCTGCCACTGCTGGCGAAACACCCCGGGCGATGCGGGAGATTCGAAGGAGACATCCTTGGTGTAGATTTTCTGCAGGGCGAACTGCTGCTCACCTTGCGCCTGTGCATTTGCTGCCTGTTCGTCGGCCATCAAGCCATCCTCCGGTAGTTATTCCATCCAGGAGCGGTACGTCAGCGCACCGCCTCCAACAATTCGTCCAGCCGCCCCAGGCCGTCGAGCGCCCGCAGGTCGTCATAACCCCCGACATGCCGCTCGCCCACCCAGATCTGGGGGACAGTGCGCCTGCCGCTGCGCGTCATCATTTCCTGTCGCAGACCCGGATCGTTATCGACCGCGATCTCATGGTAGACAACCCCCTTGCTGTCCAACAGGCTCCTGGCCCCGATGCAGTAGGGACAGAAGCGTGTGGTATACAGCGTAACGGCGGCGCCCATCGAGGCTCAGGCCACTGTGGGCAACTGCAGGTTGCCCCACTCCATCATACCGCCTGACATCTTGTATACCTTCGAGTAATTCGCCGCCCGGAGCTGCTTGCCCGCCGCGCCGGACTGCTGGCCCATCTTGCAGACGAGGACGATGGGTTTCTCGGCATATTTCTCCAGCTCAACCATACGGTCCGGCAACTTGGCAGAGGGGATGTTTATCGCGTTGACGATGTGCCCCTTCTTGAACTCGGCGGCATCGCGCAGGTCGAGAAAAACCCCGTCCTCCGTGTTCACGAGGTTGATCGCCTCCTGCGGGGTCAGGGACGGGCCCGACTTGCGCGCCTCGTGCAAGACGAGCATGACCACGAGTACCAGCAGCGCGGCGAACTGGATCCACTGCTGCGCCACAAATTCCAGAAATAGTGCCATGATTTAACCAGCTAACCGCCGCCGGACGCGACTGTGGCGGGACCTTCCAACTGCCCCCTTTTAAAGGGCGCCAAGTATACTAGGGCACCCGCGATTTAGCCATGGGCCGGCACGCGAGCAGTGACGCGGCACCCGGCGCAGGGAATCAGGCAATGCGCCACCCCATGAGACAGGGTAAAATGGCGCGCTCTGACATGCTGGCAGTTACCTGTCCGGCCGAGACTGTAGATGAGTGAGACAAGCAAGACGCCGACGGTCCTGATCGTCCTGGATGGCTGGGGCTACCGTGAAGACACGCGGGACAACGCCATCGCCAACGCCCACACGCCCGTCTGGGACCGGCTCTGGGCCGAAGCCCCGCACACGTTGATCTCCGCCTCCGGTGAGGATGTCGGCCTGCCCGGCGGCCAGATGGGCAACTCGGAGGTGGGCCATATGAGCCTGGGCGCCGGTCGCGTGGTCTACCAGAGCATCTCGCGCATCGACCATGCCATCGCGGACGGCAGCTTCGACAGCAACCCCGCGTATACCGGCGCGATCGACAAGGCAGTCTCGGCAGGCGGGGCCGTGCACATCTTCGGGCTGCTGTCCGAGGGCGGCGTGCACAGCCACGAAGAGCAGATTTTCAGCGCAATCCGGCTGGCTGCCGCACGGGGCGCGAACAAGGTATACCTGCACGCGTTCCTCGACGGGCGCGACACGCCGCCGCGCAGCGCCGGCCCCTCACTGGACCGGGCCGACGCGCTGTTCGCGGACTTGGGGTGCGGCCGCACCGCCAGCATCTGCGGGCGTTATTACGCAATGGACCGCGACAAGCGCTGGGATCGCATCGAACAGGCCTACCGTATGCTCACCGAGGGCGAAGCGGCCCACCGCGCCGCGACCGCGGACAAGGGACTGCAGGCGGCATACGCGCGGGATGAAAGCGATGAATTCGTACTGCCCACCGTCATCTGCGGCGAGGGCGAGGAGCCGGCCGTGGTCGGCGACGGTGACAGCATACTGTTCATGAACTTCCGCGCGGATCGTGCGCGGCAGCTGACCCGCGCCTTCGTCGACGACTCGTTCGACGGTTTCCGGAGGAAGCTTCGGCCGGCACTGTCCGACTTCGTCATGACCACGGAGTACGCCGATGACATCGAGGCGGGCTGTGCCTTCGGGCCGGAAGAACTGGCCAACGTGCTGGGGGATTACCTGGCCCAGCGGGGACGGACCCAGCTGCGCATCGCCGAGACCGAGAAATATGCCCACGTCACCTTCTTCTTCAGCGGTGGCCGCGAAGCGCTGTTCACCGGCGAGGAGCGCAGGCTGATCCCGTCGCCCGATGTCGCCACCTATGACCTGAAGCCCGAGATGAGCGCACCGGAGGTCACCGACGCGCTGGTCGAGGCCATCGGGTCCGGCAAGTACGACCTGATTGTCTGCAACTACGCCAACGGCGACATGGTCGGGCACACCGGCGTCTACGAGGCGGCGATAAAGGCGGTGGAGACCCTCGATGAGTGCATCGGGCGCGTGGAGCGCGCCGTGCTGGAGGCGGGCGGCCAGGCGCTGATCACCGCGGACCACGGCAACTGCGAGCAGATGCTCGATTACGAGTCCGGGCAGCGGCACACCCAGCACACCACCGACCTCGTGCCGCTGGTGTATATCGGACACGGCCGGCCCGGCCTCGCGCAGGAAGGCGGGGTACTCGCGGACGTCGCGCCGACACTGCTGGGACTCATGCAGTTGTCCCAGCCCGGGGAGATGACCGGCACCAGCCTGCTGACAGAGAGCGCTTGAACGACCGGGACGCACAATCCCGCGCCAGCCTGGCGACCGGCCCCGCCGGGCCGACCCAGCTCCCGTTGCTTCTGCTCATCGTTGTATTCCTCGCCTTGCCCGGCACAGGGCTCGCGCAGTCAGAGGAAGAGCAGACCCGCCAGCAACTGCAGCGGCTCGAGGACGAGATCAAGAAGATCACGGGGGAACTCGACGACGCCACCAACCGCCAGAGCAAATTACAGGCGAAGCTGCGCGAGGCGGAGAAACAGCTGGGTGACCTGCGGCGGGAGATCAACGAGAAAGAAACCGCGCTCGAGGACGGCAGGCAGGAACTGGCCTCGCTCGAACAGCAACACGATGAACTCGCGCTGGTGCGCGACCGGCAGCAGGCCCGCATCGCGCTGGAACTGAAGACCGCCTGGCAGATGGGCCGGCAGGGACAGATCAAGGTGCTGCTCAACCAGGAGAGCCCACACACCGTGGCCCGCTCACTCACCTATTACCGCTATTTCTTCGAGGCGCGCAACGAACTGCTGGAGGGGTACCGCAATACGCTGCGGGAACTGGAAGCAGTGCAGGCGCGGATCGAGGTGACCATCGTCGACCTGGAGGGACGCAGGCAGGAACTCGAGGAACAGCGGGTAACCGTGGAGGCCGCGCAGGACAGGCGCAAGCGGGCGGTGGAGCAGCTCGCCAGCAGTATCAGCAGCAAGAGCCAGCAGCTCAAGGAAAAGGAACGCGGCCGCAAGGAACTGGAAGACCTGCTGGAGGCAGTCCAGAAGGCCGTGGTGAACCTGGAAGTGCCGCAGCAATACCAGGCCTTCAAGAGCGCGCGGGGCGGCATGCCCTGGCCCGTGCAAGGCAAACCGAGCAACCAGTTCAACCGACCCCGCAACCAGGGCAAGATGCGCTGGCAGGGCCTTACCATTCCGGCGCCAGAGGGCACGTTGGTGAAAGCCATACACCACGGGCGCGTGGTGTACGCCGACTGGCTGCGCGGCTCCGGCCTGCTGCTGATCATCGACCACGGCGACGGCTACATGAGCCTGTACGCCCACAACGAAAGCCTGCTGCGGGAGGTCGGGGAGTGGGTGTCAGTCGGCGACCCGGTCAGCACGGTGGGCAATACCGGCGGCGCGAACAGGCACGCCCTGTACTTCGAGATTCGCCACGACGGCAAACCCGTGAATCCGAACAGGTGGTGCCGTGGTTAACCGCTTGATCGCACAACTGGTCATCGACACTGGTCTGCACGACGGAGAGGGCGGCACACCTTTTCAGGACACGCCAACAAGCGCACGTCCATGTGCAGGCTCGGGTGGCGACGTCCTGTCGCCACACGGTCCCGAAAAGGTGTGCCGCCCCCTCCATCTGACATCATCGCCATTCGTCAAAATTTAGTTCAATCAATGGCTTGGCACATCTGCTTGAGAATAGGGTAAACTGGCGTTCTACACCTTACCGGCACTGATTCATGCGTTTTCTCTCCTCCGTCAGCAACGCCCTGGTGGGCACTGCCGCCGCGCTTGCACTGATCGCCGGCGCACCCTCCGCGCTGGGAAAGGCGCAGGGCGAGCTGCCGCTGAATGAGCTGCGCACCTTCGCCGAGGTCTACAACCAGATCCGCATGGGCTATGTCGAGGAGATCGACGACAGCACCCTGCTGGAGTACGCCATACAGGGCATGCTGATGGGGCTGGACCCCCACTCCACCTACCTGACCAAGGACGCGTTCCAGAGCCTGCAGGACAACACGTCGGGAGAGTTCACCGGGCTCGGCCTCGAGGTGGGCATGGAGAACGGCTACGTCAAGATCATTTCACCCATCGACGGTTCGCCGGCCGCCGACGCCGGCCTGCTGAGCGGCGATGTCATCCTGAAGCTCGACAACGTGCCGGTGAAGGGCATGACCCTCAACGATGCCATCGACATCATGCGCGGGCCCAAGGGCAGCGAGATCGAGCTGACTATCGGCAGGCCCGGTGAAAGCCAGCCGTTCGAGGTCACCATAGTCCGCAACGTCATCAAGGTCGCGAGCGTGCGCAAGAGCTGGCTCGAGTCCGGTTACGGTTACATCCGCGTGGCGCAGTTCCAGAGCAGCACCGGCGCCGACGTGCGCAAGGCGATCGAGAAGCTTATGGCGGAGCAGGAATTGCGCGGACTCGTCATCGACCTGCGCAACAACCCCGGCGGCATACTGCGCGCCAGCGTGGAGGTGGCCAGCCTGTTCCTCGACGGCGGCAACGTCGTCTACACCGAGGGGCGCATCGACAACGCGGACATGTCCTACGACGCCGAGCCGCTCGACATTACCGAGGGTGTTCCCATCGTCGTGCTGATCAACCAGGGCTCCGCCAGCGCGTCGGAGATCGTCGCCGGGGCCCTGCAGGACCACCGCCGCGCGGTCATCATGGGTACCGAGAGCTTCGGTAAAGGCTCCGTCCAGACCATCCTGCCGCTATCGGATTCACGCGCGGTGAAACTGACCACCGCCCTTTACTTCACGCCGAACGGCCGGTCGATCCAGGCCGAGGGTATAGTGCCGGACATCCTCGTGGAGCGCGCCACGGTTACCGCCCACAACGAACGGCGCCGGGTCACCGAGGCGGACCTGTCCGGCCACCTCGGCAACGCCAACGGTAATGGTAATGGTAACGGCAACAACAAGAGGAAAACCCGGCAGGTCAACCGCGAACTGCTGACCAGCGACAACCAGCTGTACGAGGCGCTGGCGCTGCTGAAAGGTCTCAATATCCTCGGGTTGCGGCAGGACAAGGCGGACTCCGGTCTCGCCGGGGATTCCTGACCACCGTCATTCGCGCGGAGATGACGAGGCTCAGCGCCGCACCTCGATACCATGCTCCGCCATGTAGGCCTTCGCCTCGGGCACCGTGTATTCACCGAAGTGGAAAATGCTCGCGGCAAGTACCGCGTCCGCACCGCCCTCGGTAATGCCCTCCACGAGGTGATCCAGTGTACCCACCCCGCCCGACGCGATGACCGGGATCTCCACGGCGTCGGTGATCGCGCGCGTGACGCCCAGTTCGAAACCGTTCTTCGTGCCGTCCCGGTCCATGCTGGTTAGCAGGATTTCTCCCGCGCCCAGTTCCGCCATCTTCTCCGCCCAGCCCACGGCGTCGATACCGGTGGGTTTGCGCCCGCCGTGCGTGAAGATTTCCCAGCGCGGTTTGCCATCGACATCGTCCACGCGCTTGGCGTCGATAGCGACAACGATGCACTGGGAGCCGAAACGCCCTGCCGATTCGCGCACGAGGTCGGGATTGTGGATTGCCGCGGTATTGATGCTCACCTTGTCGGCGCCCGCATTCAGCATGGTGCGAATATCATCGATGGAGCGGATACCACCGCCAACCGTAAGGGGAATGAACACGTGTTCGGCGATCTGTTCCACCGTATGCACGGTCGTATCCCGCCTCTCGTGGCTGGCGGTGATGTCGAGGAAGCACACCTCGTCGGCGCCCTGCTCGTTGTAGCGCATGGCGATCTCCACCGGGTCGCCCGCGTCGCGGATACCGACAAAGTTAACGCCCTTCACCACGCGGCCGCAGTCGACGTCGAGGCAGGGGATGATACGTTTCGCCAGGCTCATGCCCGCGTTGCCCCGTCGCCTGTTTCATCGCACAGGCGCTGGGCCTCGGCCACATCCAGGGTACCCTCGTAAATGGCGCGGCCGGTGATGGCACCACAGATACCCCTGTCCGAAACGGCAAGCAGGTTGCGGATGTCGTCGATATTGGTAATGCCGCCGGACGCAATCACCGGGATGCGCGATGCCTGCCCCATCGCCACGGTGGCCTCCACGTTGACGCCCTGCATCATGCCGTCGCGAGCAATATCCGTGTAGACGATGGCGGACACGCCGTCCGATTCGAACTGGCGCGCCAGATCGGCCGCGCGCACCTCCGAGACTTCCGCCCAGCCGTCGGTGGCCACAAGGCCGTCTTTCGCATCGAGCCCCACGATGACCTTGCCGGGAAAAGCCGTGCAGGCCTCGCTGACGAATTCGGGTTCCTTCACCGCCTTGGTGCCGATGATCACGTAGCTGACGCCGGCCTTCAGGTAGTGCTCGATGGTCTCGAGGCTGCGGATACCGCCGCCGATCTGGATAGGCAGCGCCGGGTAAGCGGCCGCGATGGCGGTCACCACCTCGCCGTTGACGGGTTCACCGGCGAAAGCGCCGTTCAGGTCGACGAGGTGCAGGCGCCGGCACCCGGCGTCCACCCAGCGCGCCGCCATGGCGACCGGGTCGTCCGAGAAGACCGTACTGTCGTCCATCAGGCCCTGGCGCAGGCGCACGCACTGGCCGTCCTTCAGGTCGATAGCGGGAATGATCAGCATGCGAGGCGGTCCTTACAACAAGCGTTGCCAGGCCGCGTTGTACGCTTGCGATGCGGCCGGACTTAAACGCGGCGCGCGTAGCGCGACCCGATGCCGGCCATCATAAGTACCATCAACCAGAATATCCACCCGGGCATGACAAATACGTTCGCGGGCAGCCCGGTGCCGGGTGGCTGGGACAGGCAGGACTGCCTGTTGGCGGGATAAGTGAGCGTTTCCTCAGTCGTCACGCCCTCCACCTCGAACCGTATTACCATCATCGGGATGCGGTCGTCGGGCACCTCCTCCCAATCCTCGCCTACCAGCACCCAGCCGGGCCATGCGATACCCATGCCATCGGTGTCGACCACGACACCGGGCCAGAGCAGCGTGCCCGTGGCGGGCTGGCTGTCCAGCCGTTCCACCAGGCGATCGTCAACGGTCAGCCAGCTGACCGTAACAGGGGGAGCGCCGCCCGCACCCGGGCCTGTGAATGCTGGCAAATCGTAGGACACAAAGGGTGCATTATTGGAGCAGGACACCTCGGTGGTCGAACTCAGGGCGCCCGCATCGAGAATCTCACCGAAGTTGTATTCGACACCGTTCTCACCGGGCGCCAGGGTGATGCTGGAGAAGACGTCGCTGACGCTGTCGTCGCCACGAGGCGATCCGCCCACCGTTCCCAGCGAATCCATGCCGTCAGTGTACGGAGCCGGCTGGGTTTCCGTTACGGTATAGGTTCCCGGCGGCAGGCCGGTGAAGCTGTAACTGCCGTCGGCCGCCGTCACCGTCGTCGCACCTGTCGTGCCGGAGAGCGTTACGGTCACGCCACCAATCCCCGACTCCTCGGGGTCGAACACGCCGTCGTTATCGGCATCGAAGAACACGTTGCCCGCAATACTGGCCGGCAACACCTCCGAGAAGTTATTGCCCGGCGAACCGCTCACCTCGTCTGCGTTGCCGTTATTGTTCAGCACGATGGTGGTGATCTGGCTCGTCGGCGCTCCACCTGACGGGTTCAGCGGTACGCCGGGCGTGCCGGTACTGCCGGCGACCGGAACGATGGTGCCTTCGGTGGTAATGCTGTTCAGCGTCGCGGGTGGCTGCACGGGCTGGCAAACCGAGTAGGTGCCCGCGGAAAGGTTGGAGAACAGGTAGTTGCCGGAGGCATCGGTGTTCACCGTCGCGATGACCGCGCCGGTACAACTCGCGCCGCTGCGCAGTTCCACGAGATTGCCCGATATCGGTGTGGAGTCACCGGGCCGGTAGATTCCGTCCGGCACCGGCTGGTTGTCCAGGAACACGGTTCCCGAAATATAACCGAGGGTGTTGACCTCCAGCGGCGCGTCGGCAGGCTCATTGTTGAGACCGAAAGTGGTATCAAGCGCGCCGACAGGAATGTTGTTGTCGTAAGTGCCCGCGGAGGGCGCGGTCACGTCCACGCTCACGGTACAGCCGCCCGCCGGCAGGACCGCGCCCGAGACGATCTGAACCTGCGTGGCGCCAGGCGCCGCGGAGACGATGGGGACGCCCCCGGGGCAGTCGGTGCTCACGCCGTTGGGCGTTGCGACCACCATCTGCGCAGGTGTGGCGGGCAGGTTATCTACCAGGGCGCTGTTGAGGGTTGTGTCCAGATCGTTGTCATTGGCCAACACAATGGTGAGGGTAGCGGCTACACCGGGAGCCACTACCGGGGGCGTGAAGAACTTGCTGACTCCCGGCGACTCCGTGATGATCAACTGCGCCTGGGTGCCCGGGATGTTGTCTATGCCCTCCGCACTGCGAACTTCCCCTTCCGGTATCTCGTTGGTATAGACCCCGGGGATATTGCTGACCACCACGGCATCGACCAAGCACACATCATCCGGAGAGCCGGCCGCACCCAGCGTCGCCCCGGACAGCCGCAGCTCTCGGCCGCCCGGCAGCCCGGTGAGGACGCCGGCGGTACAATCGGTACTCAGGTTGGGCACCTGCGCCAGCACCACGCCGTCGGGCAGGGTATCGGTGAAATTGACCTGCGTGAGAGCGATGTCGTTCGGGTTCTGCAGCCGGATACTCAAAGGCGCCTCCACGCCCGGCAACCGCGCGGCAGTCCCCGTGGTAAAGCCTACCGGGTCACCCATATCCAGGGTCAGGTTATCGATCGCCTTGTTGACCACCAGACGCTGGCGGACCTCCAACGTGGCATCAACCGGCGGATGCGGTACCGGGTTGCCGTTGGCGGTCAATGAATCAGCGGGGATGCTGTTCAGGTACGTGTCCTCGGTGGCAGCCACCACCGCAACCTCCACGTAACAACTGTTAGCCTCATTTCCCAATGCCGGTCCGATACTGCCGCCGTCGAGTTGCAGGCTGTTATTGCCCGGGAAGCTCACGCTGACGCCGCCGCCACAGTCCGATATGGCGTTGGGTTGGGGCGCGACCACCAGCCCGGCCGGGAAGTCGTCGGTAATGCTCAGCCCCGTGAGCGCCTCGGGCCGCGCATTGAAAATGGTGATCCTCAGGATCGAGGGCTCATTGGGGCCGACGACAGGGGGATTGAAGGTCTTGCCCACACCGACGTCGCTGTTAGTAGTGAGGGTGCTCTGCGCGAACGTCGTCGAGTTCGTCGCGCCCTGGTCCGTGACGATACTGTCGAGTGGGATGGTGTTGGTCGCGGTGCCCACCGTGGTGGAGGTCACCCTGACGGCGACCTGGCACTGGGCGTTCGCCGCCAGGCTGGCACCCTCCAGGCGCACACTCGGCGCGCCCGGGTTCGCCACCACGACACCCGCGGGGCAGTTGGTGAACGCTTCCGGCGCAGGGGCCACGCTGATGCCGTTGGGGTCACTGCCCGCGAGGCCATCCAGCGTGAAGTAGTCGGTCACCTGGAGGTTGGTCAGGTCCTGGGAGCCGCCGGTGAGCGTGATTGTAAGCAGTGCGGACGTACCCGGAACGATGGAGCCCGGGTTGATGGCTTTCGCGATCAGCGGCTCGGAGGGCGGCACGTTGACCAGCGTCGCGCTGACCGGGGTGCGGTTGGTAAGGCCACCATCCGCGGTGACGCCGCCCGCCGGGATGACGTTTACCCAGTCGCCGCTGCCCGTCACGCTGACGTCGAAGCGCAATTCACACACCGCCAGCGGCGCCAGCAAGGCGCCGGACAGGGATGCGGTTGCCGCCCCCGGGGCGGCATCCACCGTGGCGGGGCCGTCGCAGCTGGTGAAGGCATTGGCAGGGTCGGCCACCAGCATCTCGGCGGGCAGGTTATCGGTAAAGCCGATGCCGGTGATGGGCCGGCCCGGGTCGAGGTTCGTCAGGCGGATCACTGCAGTGGAGGTGCCTCCCGGCCCGGCTTCATTCGGCACGAACTCTTTCTCCACCGCCAGGGCATCGGTGTAATTCAATGTCGCGTCGTCTGAGTCCTGGACGGTGGTAGTGCTGCCATCCGTATTCTGTCGTACGGCAGCGGCGTCGACCGTGTTGGGATAATTCCCCGCCGGGCCAACGACGTCTATCTCCACCGCACAGGTTCCAGGGTTGCTGCCATTGTGCGCGGGCACCGTGCCGCCATTCAGCGACAGCGAGGTTGTCCCCGCTAGCGCCGTGATTGTTCCCCCGCAGGTATTGGAGGGGTTGGGAGGGCTGGCGACGCGCAGTTGCTGGAAGGGCCCGGCGGTCGGCAGCGTATCACTCAGGGACAGGTTGATCAGCGGGTTGCTCGACCCGTTTTGAACCTGTATGCGCAAACGTACCGGCGTACCCTCGCTCCTGGTGACGTTCTCCTGGCCGTCGAAGGTCTTCGCCACGACGATGGTGTCACGCAGGGTCGTGTTAACCGAATTTGACGCGACACCGTTGCACGTGGGAAGCGCGCCGAAGCACACATCGCCCGCGCCGACCTGGTTGCTGGTGTTGGTCGTTGCCGCCGGGTCGATCATGGCGTAAAAGGTGATCACACAGACACCGGGCGTATTGGTAGCGGTGCGTGCCGGCAGGGTCGGCACCGTGAAGGTGACCGAGGTGTCGCCCTGGGCCGCGCCATTGAGGCCGAGCGCGCCACAGGCGGGTGTCAGGGCCGGAGTATAGGCGCCGCCGAGCAGCAGGGTGGCGCCGTTGGGCAGGTCGTCCGTCACGGAGACTGTGGCGATGGGGGCGGCGGAATAGTTCTGGACCGTGATCTGGTATTCGACCGCGTCGCCGGGGGCGGCGTTGGCAGGGCTTTGGGACTTGAGGACGCGCAGCCGGTCCGCGACCAGGACCGTCGCCGAGCGCGGCTCGCTGACGATGCCCGGCACACTGGTCATCACATCGCCCAGGCCAATCTGGTTGGTGTAGGTGGTCGGGGTATCCGATCCCGGTGTGATTCCCGTATAGGTTACGAAGACGTCGCACAAATCATTTGCGGGAATGGTAAAACCCGAGACGGAAAACCCCTGGCCGCCGCTCTCCAGTGTCTGGGAACCGCCGCATGAATTGGAAATATCCCCAACGATCGCGATATTCAGCCGGTCGCTGTAGGGGCTGGCGGCGATCGGGTCGTCGGTAAAGCCGGTGATATCCAGCGGCACCGAGCCATTATTGGAAAGGCGGACCCTGAACACATTCGGCTCCCCGCTCGAGACGATAGCAGGAAGGAAATTCTTGGTGACCGCCAGCGGTGAGCGGGCCCGCATGCGGTGGGTAGCATTCGACGCCGGTTGCAACCCGGACCCGTTGATAACGCTGCTCGCGGGTATCACGTTGGTGACACCGCGGTTATAGACGCCGTTGGTCTGGCGGCCGCGAATCTCCACGTCGACAGTACACGATGCGCCAGGCGCGAGACTGCCGCCGGCCAGTTGCACTGCAGCTGCAGCACCCTGGGTCTGTGTAACCGTGCCGCCGCAGCTATTCGCCAGAAGTGTTCCCGTGGGCTCCGCGATCGCACCGGCCGGGCCGCTGGTGGGGAAAATGTCGTTAAAACCCAGGTTTGTCAGCGTGACGTTGTTGTCCGGGTTGTTCACCACAATCCGCAGGGTGCGGGTGGCTCCGCCCAGCACCAGGATATCGTTGGGCAGGACGTCCTTGGACCAGGTGGGCCGGCTCGCCGAGCGCAGCGTGATGGCCTGGGGACCGCCGGTCGCGTTCACGCCCTGGTCCGACGACACCTCGCCCGCATTCAATGCATAGGACAGCGAGGCGCTGGCGCCGTTATTTGAGAACGCGTAAACCGGGATATCCAGGTAACACTCGCCGGAGCCCGGCACGCCGACCTGCCGCGCCGGCACGGTCAGCCCGGACAGGCTGATGCCGGGGGCGTTGGGCGAGGTTGTCAAGGTTCCGCCCGTACACCCCGCGTCCCCGTTGATGGCGCTGGCGCCGCCAACGAGCAGGCCGTTTACGGCGCCGGTCGGCAGCGGCTTGGAAAAGTTGACTCCCGTGAGCGGGGTGACGGTCGAGTTGTTAGCCAGTGAAATGCGCAGGCTGGTCAACTCTCCCGGGAACACGGTATCGCTGTTGGGCGGCACCGGGCCGGTGTTGACCGTGACATTGAAATCGGCGTTCTGGGACAGGGCCGGCCCCGCCAGGGCGAGGCCCATGACGAGGGCAATCGCACCCAGGACCAGTTGGTGTACACGGGGGGCAGAACGCCCCGCAACGTGGTGGAGACGCACCATTCCCGTTAATGCCATATGCAGCCACTCTAATTATGGTTTTGAGTAACCTGGCTGATGACTGCATCAGGTCAGAAAACGCAGTCTCACCCCCCCTCTCAACATTATATGCACACCCGGAAGTCCGTGTCACCGGGATGTCCGGGTTAATCGCAACAGGTAGCAGGACAAGCGAGGAGGGGTGGCACAATGCCTTCAACAGGTGCCATCCCACCCCAGGAAATTGCGTAACAGTTGCAGGCCAGCATCGGCGCTTTTCTCCGGGTGGAACTGCACCGCGAACAGGTTGTCCCTGGCCAGCGCGGCATCGGCGCTGACACCGTACTCGACGCTGCCCGCCAGCAGGCCGCGATCCTCCGCATGCACGTAGTAGCTGTGCACGAAGTAGAAGCGCGTCATATCCGGTATGCCCGCCCAGAGGGGGTGTTTCCCGTGCTGGCGCACCTCGTTCCAGCCCATGTGCGGCACCTTCAGCCGCTCGCCGTCGTCACCGGTCAGCGGATTGCCGAAGTAGCGCACCTCGCCGGGGATCATGTCGAGACAGTCCACCCCGCCGTTTTCTTCCGAGCGGGTCATCAGCGCCTGCAGGCCGACACAGATCGCGAGCACGGGGACATGCTGGTCCGTGAGGGCGCGGGCCAGCAGTTCGTCGCATTTCAGGCGGCGGATTTCAGCCATGCAATCGCGGATGGCGCCCACGCCGGGAAACACCACCCGGTCAGCCCTGGCGATGATGTCGGCATCGTGGGTGACGACCACATCCCCGGCGCCCACGTGCTCCAGCGCACTGGCAACGGAATGCAGGTTGCCCATACCGTAATCGATAACGGCGACAAGACCACTCATAACCGGTATTCCTGTCTAGAGTACGCCTTTGGTGGAGGGTGTCACTCCAGCCATGCGCGCATCGGGAGTGAGTGCCATGCGCAGGGCGCGACCGAAGGCCTTGAAGACGGTCTCGATCTGGTGATGACTGTTATCGCCGCGCAGGTTATCCACGTGCAGGGTGACCAGGGCGTGGTTGACGAAGCCCTGGAAAAACTCGGCGAACAGGTCCACATCGAACCCGCCGACCGCAGACCGGGTAAACGGTATATCGTAGGTCAGGCCCGGGCGCCCCGAGAAGTCGATAACCACCCGCGAGAGCGCCTCATCGAGCGGCACGTAGGCATGGCCGTAACGCATGATGCCTTTCTTGTCGCCGACAGCTTCGGCCATCGCCTGCCCGAGGGTGATGCCGATGTCCTCCACC
>CAJIAY010000026.1_pt1 | contig 14350 bp, 13 predicted proteins | sample 9199221 | NCBI WGS metagenome assembly CAJIAY01 (sample SAMEA7708283, study PRJEB35096) | sediment metagenome | biome: marine neritic benthic zone biome [ENVO:01000025]; feature: sediment [ENVO:00002007]; material: shallow marine sediment [ENVO:03000034] sea grass bed [ENVO_01000059] ...
CCGGTAAAGGTCCCTCGAAGCAGCGCTGTCATGGTCTTCCGGCTCCACGCCGAACAGGCGCTTGCGCTCGATGTCCGAGCGCAGCCTGATCAACGGGGTGGCCTCCAGCAGCTGCTGGCTGAACCAGGTCTTGCCGGAGCCGGACAGGCCGTGCGTGATGAGCAGCCGGGCGGGCCGCTCCTGCGTGTAGCTCTCCGCGAGGGCGACGTAATCGGCGAATTCCCTGGCCTCCGCCGCCTGCGCGGTGGCCTGGGCGAGCCTGAGGCTTGCGACCTTGGCGCGCACCATGGCGCGGTAGGCCTGGTAGAAACGCAGGAGTTCCAGGCCCGCATAGTCGCCGGTGTGTTCCAGCCACGCATTGAGCAGGCGGCGGCCCAGGTGCGGGTGCTTGTGATCGTCGAGATCCATGAGCAGGAACGCAAGGTCGCTCACCACATCAATCCAGCGCAGCCCGGGGTTGAACTCGATACAGTCGAACGGAACGACCTCGCCCTGCCAGTCGATGATATTTCTAAGGTGCAGATCCCCATGGCCCTCCCGTATAAACCCGTCAGCCTTGCGCCCGGCGATTGCCGGTTCGAGGCGACCGGCCTCATCAGCGCTCCATCGTTGCAGGTGCGCCATTCGTTCCCGCAGGGTCGACGCGCCCTCCAGGGCGTTCAGGTACGGTTCTATCTGCGTGAAGTTCTCCTCGACGGGCGCCAGTACGGCAGCAATTGTGCCGTAGGGCGAATCCACAGGCGCGATGTCTGCCGCCGCCTGGAATGTCGCCAGCACGGCGGCGGTCCTGTCCATGTGGTCCGCGTTGAGATCCCCCGATGCGAGCAGGTGGTCGAAACCGCACTGTACATCGAATTGCCGCATGCGCACCGCGTACTCGAAGGGCTCGCCCTCCCCTTCGATCCGCGGCCGCCCCGGCGTGCCGCAGATGGGCACCACGTCGAGATAGACCCGGGGGGCGAGCCTGCGGTTGAGGCGCACCTCCTCGCGGCAGCAGTGCAGGCGCTTGTCGAGCGTGGAAAAGTCGAGGAAACCGAAATCCACCGGCTTCTTGACCTTGTAGGCGTACTCGCCGGTGAGCAGTACCCAGGAAATATGCGTCTCGATGAGCGTGATATCGGACACCGGGTGCGGCCACGCGGAGGTGTGCTGCAGGGCTTTCACGAATTCCGGCGTATCTGTCGATTGAGGCTGCAAATGGAAGTGTCCGTTCAGGTCCGGGCTTGCGCACATTCTAGATCAGGCACCCGGTAACGGGCGATAACCCGGCTTGATCTGACGCATGGTTTCCCCCGATGGCCGTGGTTTACGGAGCGCGTTCGGGGGCTGGCGCCGGGTGTCAATGCTTTGGCGGATTGCGTCATAGAGCCAACAGGGCTGCGGTAATACCCTGTCGCCACCTTTTCGGGAGGTAAGTGGGATGTCAGGGACAATTATCATACTGGCCGTCGCGTTCGCTCTCGCCTGCTGGCTCTACCTGAAATTCTAGTGGAGGTTGATTTCGTGAAAAGCGAGAAGTGGAAGGCTGCGAGGTGGCTTGGAGCGGTCATGTTGTTGGCTCCGTTCCTTGGCATCGGCGTCGCTATCTCGTACTGGTTCTTCGAAAGCGCTTTCCCCGGGCTCATGCTCGGGCTGGGCGGTTACCTCCTGGTAATCCTGTTCGTCATGATTGGTGATATTGTGGCGATCAAAAGGGAACTCGCCTCCTTCAGGAAAGGCGATGACCCCGATTAGCACCAGTCTCACCCGGTAACACGCTGGCACGGTTTGCCGGGACGGCATCCCTGTCTTACCATGATTCCCCTCGAGCCCGGTCGGGTGCGAGCGGTATGTCATGGATAAGTGTCCGGTGAATCTGGAAATTGTCGCGTTCGTTCTTGTCGTCATAGTGACCGTCGTGATCTGGCAGGAAGTGCGCTATCGCCGGGTACGGCGAACCCGCGCGCAGGACTATCAGCGTACTCTCCATCCCGGCAACGCCTTCCACGTCCTGGTCTTCTTCAAGCTGGGCAGCGGTGACAAACTCGTCCCCACGGCGAGGCGCTACCTCGAGCTCGTCACCGAGGCCAGCAAGGCGAAGCTGGTCTATGCGGGACAGGCCGCGTTCACTGTCCAGTCCGAGCAAATGGAGGGACAGGACTGGGACGGGGTCCTGCTGCTGGAGTACCCGAGTCGCGAGGACTACCAGCTGAGCTGTGACGATTACCGCACCGGGGCCGCGAGAGGTTTGTTCGCCGACAGTTATTACCATGCCATGCGGCGCAACCGGAAGGTCAGCGCCGCTATGCCGCGTTACCTGCTCGCGCTGCGACTCAGGGATATCCTCAGGGGCAGGTGGCGCATGGAGCCATTCCGGCCCTCGACCGAGTTCGAGACCTTCCCCGAGCTCCAGGTCTGGCGTGATCGCGTCGGCAGGCTCAGGGCCCTGCACGAGGTCAACCGGACCGGCCTCGTGGTCTTCAACCTGCTGAAATTCCCCTCCCCCGGTGGCCAGGCGGCGGTGGAGGACGCGGGAGCCGGCCTGCTGTCGCGGATGGCCGCGCTGGGCCACGGCCCGCTGCACGTCGGCCGCGCGGTCGTGCTGGAGAAACTCGCGCGTTTCGACCGCGTATTCGTCATCTACTACCCCAGTGCGCGCTACTTCGCGGACATGCTGTCCAGCCAGTACTACGCCAGCATGACCGGCTACAGGCAGCCCGGGGATGCCATACGGGTGCCGACCGTCCCGGTGACCGCCCAAATCTGACCCCTGTACCCTCACCGGGTTGCACGGTATTGCCCCCACACCTTTGAATTGGCATAATTCATGTCAAAATATTTCCGCCAGGAGTCCCGTCGGCGCCCGCGGCGCAAGGCAGGGCTCCACTGCCCGGAGTCGCTCTATGAACCCACGCGTGAAGCTTTGGCTGTTTTCCGCCCTTCTCTACGCCCTGTTCTTTGCGTGGTACACCGACTTCGGTGGTCCACTGAAACCCGACGAGATCGATGACTTCCTCGAGAAGATGGAGGCGCGCGGCGGTGGTTCGCCAGAGATGCGCAAGAAAATCGAGAAGTTCATGCGCGAGGATACTGGCAGGCAGTTCCTCATGGTCAACATCATGGAATATAGCGACAAGCCGCCCGACGTCGATGGCGCGGAGCCCGGGGAAGACGCGCAGCAGCTAATGGCGCGTTACATGGCCTATATGTTCCCGCAGCTCCTGCGCCGTGCCTGCCACCCCACCGTGATGGGGGCAGCCGTCGCCGAGTCACTCGACATCGTCGGCATCGAAAACGCCGAGGTCTGGGACCAGGCTGCCATGATGCGCTACCGCAGCCGCCGCAGCATGATGGAAATCGTGGCTAACCCCGAACAGGGAGACAGTCACCTGTTCAAGGTGGCGGCCCTGGAGAAGACGATCGCGTTCCCGATCGAACCGCAGCTTTACCTGGCAGACCTTCGCCTGATCCTGGGGTTGGTGCTGCTGGCGGTTACCGCGTTGATTGACGGGCGCCTGGCATCCGGCCGCGACAGGTAGAGTGCACGGATACTGTCTACACTGACGGACGCGGCACAGGAATTTGGAGAACAGTATATGCGGTTGAAAGACAAGGTGGTGGTGGTGACGGGCGCCGGTAGCGGTATCGGCAAGGCGCTGGTCGCGAAGTTCCTGACGCTGGGACCGAAAGCCGTTGTCGGCGTCGATATCGACAGCGGTACGGCGCAGCAGACAGCGGCGGAGCTGGGCTGCATCGCGATGACCGCCGATGTCGCCCGGGAAGAGGACGTGATTCGCGTCATCGAGGAAACCGAGCGCGATCACGGTCCCATCGACCTGTTCTGCAGTAATGCGGGGGTCGCCGCGGGCGCCGATGAACAGTCACCCAACGAGGAGTGGCAATTCAGCTGGGACGTGAATGTCATGTCCCATGTCTATGCCGCCCGCCACCTGGTACCGCGCATGATCCAACGCGGCGGCGGCTACCTGTTGAACACCGCATCCGCCGCCGGGCTGCTGAACCAGATCGGCGGTGCCGCCTATGGCACGACCAAACACGCGGCCGTGGGGTTTTCCGAGTGGCTGGCGATGACCTATGCACACCAGGGTATTCGGGTCTCCGTACTGTGCCCGCAGGCGGTTCGCACCGCCATGACCGCCGATGCCGGGGACACGGGCACGCAGGCCGCCAGCACTGACGGCATGATGGAGCCGGAGCAGGTCGCCGACATCGTGGTCGAACACCTCGAGCGCGAGGTGTTCCTGATCCTGACCCACGACGAGGTGATGGAGTACATGCGGCGCAAGTCCACCGACTACGAGCGCTGGATCGGCGGCATGAACCGGCTGTTCAAGAAGCTGTCCGGGGCTGCCTGACGGTATGACATCCGCCCTCTTTCCCCTGAAGCTGTACGGCTCGGATATCTCCTACTTCACGGGGAAACTGGAGATGTGCCTGCGGGCCAAGGGCATTTCCTACGAGTTTATCCCGATGACCGGCCCGCGCGTATGGCAAAGCGTGAAGCGCGCCACCGGCGCCGACCAGATGCCGGCGGTGACGCTCGCAGATGGGCGCTGGCTGACCGATACCACGCCGATCATGGCCTGGCTCGAGGAGCAACTCCCCTCCCCGCCCCTGTATCCGACCGATCCGGAGCAGCGCTTCTTCAGCCTGCTGCTGGAGGACTACGCTGACGAGTGGTTATGGCGTCCCGCCATGCATTACCGCTGGTACAGCAGCGAGGGCGCCATGTTTGCAAGCCGGCACCTGGCGCAGGAGTTGTTGGCCGGGGTGCCGCTACCCGGCCCGCTGAAACGCTTTTACCTGCGCCGCCGCCAGCGCGGAGGTTATACCCAGGGTGACGGGGTCTCCCGCGACAACCGCAAACAGGTCGAGGCGGCCTATCACGACAATCTCGCCTGGCTGTCGACGGTACTGCAGGAGCGGCCCTACCTGCTGGGCAACAGTCCCAGCCTGGTCGACATTGCCTTCATGGGCCCCATGTTCCGGCACTTTTCGCTGGACCCCGTGCCGGCTGAAATCATGCGCCAGAAGGCGCCGGCGGTATTCGAGTGGATCGCCCGATTGTGGAACTGCGGCCCGGACGGCCTGCGAGGCGACTGGTTAACGGGTATCCCAGACGACTGGTCGCCCTGGCTTGACGAAATAGGCAAGGTTTACCTGCCCTACCTGTGTGAAAACGCGTTGGCCGTGGCTCGCGGCAAGCAGCGATTCTCGCCGAATGTCGCGGGGGTCCGGTATCCGCGTGCCCGCGTATCCGATTACCGTGTGTGGTGTCTTCTGCAACTGCGCGGGCACTTCAACGCACTGTCGCCCGATGCCGCTGAACGCGTCCGGCAGCGGCTCGAGCACCACGGTTGCTGGGAGCCGCTGTGGCGCATCGAGCCGCTGGAGTGCGACGTCAACCGTGATGTCTCGCCCCCCTTCGGCACCGACGCGAAAATGCTTTGAACGAAGAGACGCTCTAATCGATTACTGGGAGAACACCCATGAAAAAGTCTGTCATTGTCCTGGTTGCCGTCGCTGTCATGGGCGTCATCGTGTTCAGCCAGCGCGCCACCATCGCCAAGCGGATCATGTCCCGGGGTGCGGAGGCCGTGATGGCCGCCGATTATATCGGGGAGTTGCAGGACGGGCTCCATGTCGTGCTGTGCGGTGCGGGTGGCCCCCTCCCCGATCCCAAACGTTCGGGGCCCTGTGTGGCAGTCATCGCGGGCAAGCAGATGTTCGTGGTGGATGCGGGGACCAACGGGCTGCGCAATCTCGTCGCGATGCGCATGCCGGTGGGTGATATCGAGGCCGTACTCCTCACCCATTTCCATTCCGACCACATCGACGGGCTGGGTGAGATGGCCACTATCCGTTGGGTGAATGGCAACAACACCCGGCCGCTACCCGTGATCGGCCCCGACGGCGTCAACGAGGTTGTCGAGGGATTCAACGATGCCTACGAACAGGACTCGGTGTATCGCAACGAGCATCACGGCGATGCGGTGACGCCTCTGGGTGGCTTCGGCATGGTGGCGAAGCCGTTCAGCCTGCCCGCCGATGGCGTACTGGAGACGGTGTACGACAATGGTGAGCTCACGATCCGGGCTTTGGCGGTCGATCATGAACCGGTGAAACCCGCGGTAGGCTACCTGTTCAACTACCGTGACCGCTCGCTGTTGGTCAGTGGGGATACGTCGAAGTCCGCCAATATCGAGACGTTCGCCAGTGGGGTCGACCTGCTGGCGCACGAGGCCCTGTCGGCGGAACTCGTCGGGATCATGCATGAGACGGCGAAGAGGATCGGTAACGACAGCCTGGCGAAAATCACCGATGACATCCTCGACTACCATGCCACACCGGTAGAGGCAGCGGAGACGGCGCGGGATGCCGGTGTCGGGCACCTGCTCTACTACCACATCGTGCCGCCCCTGATCCTGCCGGGCATGGAGGCCGCCTGGCTCGAGGGCGTGGATGAGGTGTTTCCCGACTATACGCTGGGGCGGGACGGCACGGCGATTTCACTGCCCGCCGGCTCGAGGGATATCGTCGTTACCAGCTCCGGTATGTAGTCGTGTGAACGCCGGGGGCGCTGGCGCCTCCGTTAGCGGCCTTCGAATACGATCTCGTAGTGCTGAACCTCGGGAAAAGGCTCGTAGAAGTGATGCAGTAGCGCCCGCCACTCCTCGTATTGCGCAGACTGGCGGAATCCCTCCGTGTGGTCCTCGAGCCGCTCCCAGTTGACCAGCAGCAGGTAGCGGTCCGGTGTCTCCAGACAGCGCTGCAGCTGGTGCGAGATATAGCCCGGCATGCCGGTGATGATCCGCTGGGCCTGGCCGAAGGCGGCCTCGAACTCTCCCTGCAGCCCCGGCTTCACATCCAGTAGCGCGACCTCGAGGATCACGGGCGGTCCCGTTCAGGCGGCGCGGGACTTGCGTTCGTCCTGCTTGCCTGCGGGCGCGTTGACCAGCGCCGCAAAGCGCCGCTGGTGGTAATCCGCATCCCCGAACAGCGTGTTGTTGATTATCAGGCGCTTGACGAAAAAGCCCACCGGCAGTTCATCCGTCATACCCATGCCGCCGTGCAGCTGGATGGCCTCGCCGCCGACCAGCCGGCCCTCGCGACCGGTCATTGTCTTGAGTGCCAGCAGGCTGCGCAGCCCGTCGTCGCTGCTCTCCTGGGCCGCACAGACCGCGCGGTAGAGGAGTGACTTCACATTCTCGCAGGCGCCGAACATGTCCACCAGGCGATGCTGCAGCGCCTGGAAGGTGCCGATGGCCACGTCGAACTGTTCGCGGGTCTTGCAGTACTCGAGCGTACTGGCGTTCAGCGCTTCCATCGCTCCCAGGGAATTGGCGCAGATGGCGAGGCAGGCGGCATCAATGACGGGCGACATAAGCGCGAAGCCCTCTCCCGCTGTGCCGATGACGGCCTCCGCCTCCACGTCCTTGAAGCTGATATTCGCGGCCTCCTGCCCGTCGGTCATACGGTAGGGGGTGCGGCTGATCCCGTTCGCCGCGCCGTCGACCAGCAGCAGCGTGATGCCCTGTTGGTCCGACTGCGTGCCCGCGCTGCGCGCGGCGACCACGAGTTTGTCGGCCGCTCCACCGTTGAGCACGACGGTCTTCTCGCCGTTGAGAGTCCAGGTTCCGCCGTTTTCTTCCGCCCGCGCGGTAATGTCGGTGATCTCGTAGCGGCTCTGGCGCTCCAGGTACGCGAAGGCGCCCTGCAGTTCACCGGCGATGATGCGGGGGATCAGGTCGTCGCGAATGCCATCGGGTGCCCCGGCCTGCAGCAGGCCTCCGAACAGCAGGACGGTGGGCAGGTAGGGTTCGGCGACGAGGCCGCGTCCGAACTCCTGCATGATGACCATGTTGTCCACCGGGCCGCCGCCGAATCCGCCGAGGTCTTCCTCAAAAGGAATCGACAACCAACCCAGCTCCGCGAACTGCTGCCAGTGCGCCGTGCTGAACCCGTGTTCCCGGGCGACCGTCGCGTTGCGCTGGTCGAAGGAATAATTCTCAGAGACGAAGCGCGCGATGCTGTCGCGGATCTGGCCCTGTTCTTCACTCAGATTGAAATTCATGGCGACCTCCTAAAGACCCAGTACATATTTCGCGGTGATGTTCTTCTGTATCTCATTGGACCCTCCATAGATGGAGGATGCCCTGCCGCGGAAATACAGCTTCTGAATAGTGTCTGCATTGTCGTGACCGAGTTGCTCGGCGCTCAGGTCGCCCTGCAGTGCGCCGCTGTAGTAACCCGCGGTATCCATACGCAGCTCCTGTATCGCCTGCTGGATCTCGGTGCCCTGCAGTTTGAGCAGAGAGGACTCGGGGCCCGGGTCCTTGCCCTCGGCGATGGCGGCCAGGGCGCGCAGCTCCGTGTATTCCAGCGCCATGAGCTCCATCTCGACATCCGTCAGCCGCCGTGCGAACAGCGGATCGTCGAGCAGCGAGCTGCCACCGTTGATTTCGTGGCGCGCTTCTTCCCGCAACAGGCTCAGTGCGCGTTTCGAGTCGGCGACCTCGGCGATGGACAGGCGCTCGTGGACCAGCAGCGACTTGGCGTAGGTCCAGCCCTTGCCCTCCTCGCCGATGCGATTTTCCACAGGGACGCGCACGTTGTCGAAAAAGACCTCGTTGAGGTGATGGAAGCCGTCGATCGTGTCGATGGGACGCACGGTGATGCCCGGCGAGGTCATGTCGATCAGCAGAAAGGTGATGCCCTCCTGCTTGCGCCCGGAGCTGTCGGTGCGCACGAGGCAGAAAATCCAGTCCGCGTACTGGGCGTAGGTCGTCCAGATCTTGCTGCCGTTGATGACGTAGTCGTCGCCGTCCAGGTCGGCGCGCGTCTTCAGTGATGCGAGGTCGGAACCCGCGCCCGGTTCCGAGTAACCCTGGCACCACCAGTCCTCGCTCTCGAGGATGCGCGGCAGGAATTTCGCTTTCTGCTCGTCCGTGCCGTAGGCGAGGATGACCGAGGCCACCATCGTCACGCCGAAGGCGATCGCCTCGGGCGCGCCGGCCGCGGCGCGCTCGGAGTTATAGATGAAGCGCTGGGTGACGGTCCAGTCCGTGCCGCCGTGCTCGACCGGCCAGTGCGGCGCCATCCAGCCTTTCTCGTAGAGGCGCTTCTGCCACTCGATCATGCCGTCTTTCATCGTGTTGAAGTTGCTGACTTTCGCCTGCAACGCATCGTCCCAGGCCTCTGCCAGGAACTGCCGGACTTCCTGCTGGAAGGCCAGGTCCTGTTCGCTGAATCGTGTATCCATCGTCGTACTCCTCGTTTACTTCGCGATAGTTCGCATTGCAGGTGGCCAGCCTGCGTATTACTGGCGCGCGGCCAGCTGACGCTGTATTTCCCTGGCGAATAGCCACAACCTGTCCTGTCCCCAGAGGGCCAGGATTTCGCCGCCCTGTTCATCCAGCAGGCGGAAACTCGGTACACCCCATAAACCGGATTTATACATGGATAGGCGGTTATCTTCCAACAGGGCCTCCCAATCGGTATTGCCCAACACCGATTGCGCTTCCCGCCAGTCCAGCCCGGCCATTTCCACGACCCGGCGCAGGCCCTTGTCCCGGTTGAGGTTGATGCCCCGGGCGAAGGCGCACTCCAGGAATGCGCTCAGTAGCTCGTTGCCCTTACCCTGTTTGCAAGCCCAGGGATACAGCGAGTATCCCCGGCGGGCGGGCTCGCCGATCGGGTCATAGAACGGTCCATAGGGTACGCCGGCCGCGCGGGCCTCCCGCGCCGTATCGCCGAAAATGTAGATGCCTTTCTGGCGGGTGGCCGGTACGCCGCGCATGACCATCGGCAGTACGGGCCTTACCACAAGGTTGACGCCCGTGTCCTGCGCGAGTTTTACCGCCCGGTCGAAGCTGATGGCGGTGTAGGGGCTGCGCAGGGAGGGATAGACCTCCAGGGTCAGTTTGCCGTCATCGTGCAGCGGCCCGGTCTCAATGGGCGGTCGCGGCACGAGCATCGGCGTCCCCGGTTCCCGGTCAACGCCAAGTTCGGCGAGGCGCTGCTCGAGGTGGTAGAGCCGGTCCACGCCCCAGTACCATTCGCCGCCGTAGTGGAACATGGCGCCCGAGTAGTGTTCCAGTTCATGCCGGCGCTCGGTGCCCGCGGCGAGGTGCGCTTTCGTTGCCGCCTCGTCGGCACGGCCCCACTGACCTGCCAGTTGTTCGAGCTTTTCCCGGTCGCCGGCCCACATTGCGCTGCCCACGGCCGCGGCTCGCTCGACGAATTCACCCGGGTCCTGTTGCGCGAGTATGCTGGTGGCCAGCTGCACCACGTCGCCTGTCAACGGGTCATCGTGACGCGGGAATTCCAGTCCGTACTCCGGTGCGACATGGAAAGAATCGCGGCGGGACAGCTGCAGCAGGAGTTCCGGCTCGGCCGAGTTATTGCCCTGCGGCCCCTCGACGAGGTGGCAGACGAGTTCGACATCGTAGCGTGCCGCGACTTTCTCCAGCAGCTGTGCCGCGAGGTGGCTGTAGCCGTCCTCGACCTGGTGAAAATACTCGATGACATGTGGCTTGCCGGCCTTTACGCGCTCTTTCTCCGCGGCCGCGCGTTTCTTCTTGATCCGCCCTACGCCGATGATGTGCGTCATCATTTTTGATGTGGCCCAGCGCAGGGCGGCGCTCGGATCCATGGTGGCGGCGCCACCCTGCTCCTTGAACTGCTGTGCCATATGCCGGACTCCGGAGGTTTGCGTTACCGGGCGGTACCCGGATGGGGAGCGCTCAATCGCGCGGGATAATTGCCTGCAGCAGGCGGATTGTCAGCTCGATACTGGTCTTACGCTTCAAGCCCTGCTGCTCGCGCAGCCTGATCCAGTGCTCGAAGGACGTAATCGAATCGACCATCTCTCGCTCCATGCTGTCGAGCGAGCCGAGCTCCGGCAGCCAGTCATCGAGGTCCCTGCGCAGTTGTCGCTGGGAGCGCGCATACTGTTCACGCAGAATCGGTGAGCACCACAACTGTGACTTGGTGGCGAGCAGGGTATTGCCGATGGCGTCGTAAGCGAGCGCCCGCCGCTCGACCGCGTGCTGCAGCCGCTCCTCCAGGGAGCCCTGCCGTTTCCCGCCGGCAAACAGGCCGTGGTACTGATTGCGAATTTTCGTGTCCGCGGTGGCGTAGAGGCTTTCCATGTCGGAGAAATGCCTGAACACGGTGCGAATCCCCACGCCTGCGCGCTCGGATACCTGCTGCGCGGTTGGAATGAGTATGCCTTCCCCCACGAGATCCAGCATGGCATCAATAATGGCCTGGCGGCTGCGCTCGCTGCGTAAGCGGCGCCCGTCGGCGACCTGTTCTGCTTCCTGCTTGGGCATGATTCCTGTGCGGATTGTCGTAAGTGCGCCGTTCCCGATGACCCGGATGGGCGCTTGCGAGTGCAAAGTATAAATGACACCATATATGCCATTAGTTTGCAAGAACCCCGGCGGGCGCTTCCTGCAGGCTCTCTCCTCCCGCCCCCACAAAGGAGCGACAGACCGATGTTGAACTATGAACTGCGAGATCGGGTTGCCTGTGTATCAATTGACGACGGTAAGGCCAACGCGGTCGGACACGCTTTCCTGGATGCCGTCAACGGCGCACTCGATCGGGCCGAGGAGGACGCGGCCGGTGCCATTGTCCTGCGCGGCCGCGACGGCGTGTTTTCCGGCGGCTTCGACCTGAAGGAATTCAGCAAGGGGGCTGACTCCGGGATTTCGATGGTCAGGCGAGGCATGGAGTTACTGATAAGGCTGTACGCGTATCCACTCCCGGTCGTCGTCGCCTGTACCGGCCACGCGGTCGCCATGGGCGCGTTCATTGTACTGGCCTGTGATACGCGCATCGGCGCCCGGGGCGACTTCCGCGTGACGTTGCCCGAGACGGCCCTCGGGATGGACCTGCCCGGGACAATGGCCGAGTTGACCGCTTCGCGGGTTTCTCCCCGGTTTATCACCCGGGCCGTCATACAGGCGGAGGTGTTTGATCCTGAGCTGGCGGTCACGGCCGGGTTCCTCGACGAGGTCGTGGATGTGTCGGCGCTTGACGCGCGGGCTCTCGAGGTCGCGCAGCAGCTTGCGCAATTGCCCGGCGCACAGTATGCCGGTAACAAGCGGCTCGGCCGCAAACACGCGCTTGCGGCGATGCAGGATGAGTACGACCGGATGGTCGCGCAATACGAATAAGCTGTCGGGGCCCCTACCGGGCCCCGCCAAACCCGGGGATCAGGCCGCGTTGGTGATGCCCGCCAGGCGTTCCCCGATGATCTGCTCCGCGTCGGACACGATATTGTCCACCAGCTCGGCGCAGGTGGGGATGTCGTCGATCAGGCCCCCGCACATGCCCACGGTGACCATGCCCGCGTCGATATCGCCGGTTGTCCAGGCGAGATCCTGGTTCTTGCCTGACACCAACTCATGTACCTGGCTGAAGTCACCGCCGGATTTCTCGATTTCGACGACTTTCTCCGCGACGCTGTTCCTGTAGACCCGCGCCGTATTGCGGAAGGAGCGGAAAATCAGTGAGGTCTGGGTTTCGTCCATTTCCACGATCCTCTGTTTGATGCCCTCGTGGATGGGAGCCTCCCGGGTCGCCATGAAGCGGGTGCCCATGTTGATGCCCTCGGCGCCCAGCGCCAGGGCCGCGGCCAGTCCCCGCCCGTCAGCGAATCCGCCGGAGGCGACCACCGGAATCTTCAGCTTCTGTGCGGCCGCGGGAATCAGTACCAGGCAGGTCACGTCTTCCTCACCGGGGTGGCCCGCGCACTCAAAGCCGTCGATACTGACGGCCGCCACACCCACTCGCTCGGCCTTCAGCGCATGGCGCACCGCCACGCACTTGTGAATGACCTTGATGTCGTTGGCGTTGAACACCTCCATGAAGGGCTCGGGGCTGCGGCCGGCCGTTTCCACGATCTTGACGCCACTCTTGCAGATGACATCCACGTAATCGTCGTAGTTGATCTCGGTAGACACCACACCCACGGTGAGGTTCACCGCGAACGGCTTGTCCGTCAGTGACTTGCACTTCTCGATTTCCGCCTCCAGCAGCTCCGGGGTGGGCAGCGTCAATGCCGTCATGACACCGAGTGCGCCGGCATTGGATGCAGCCGCTGCCAGTTCCGCGGTACCTACCCGCATCATGCCGCCGCAGATAATGGGAGCTTCAATGCCGAACATTTCTGTCAGTCTGGTTTTCATGTAGATAAAGTCCTCGTGAGATCCAATTGAAGTGTGCCAATAATGTCCTAGGCCCGAACGCCCTCGACCAGCTCCAGTTGGCCGGGCTTGCGCTCCAGCCAGTGGTCGATAGGGACATTGAGCGCCTCCTTGCCGCCGACCCGCTCCAGCAGCCGGTCCGCGGATTTGCGTGCATCCCCGTCCAGCGACTGGTAATGGGACCAGGGCCGCTGGAACAGCCACTGTGCGTAGCTGCCGATGACGCGCTCGCCGCGCGCGCTGCCGAAGGTGAACGGGTGCATGCCGAGAAAGCGTGGAATATTGCCGCCCGGGTTATCCCCGAGCCAGGCGCTATTGTGCCGGATCACGTCCAGCACGTCCGGCATCTGGTCGGTAAGTTGTGTCGCCAGAATCGGCAGCAGTGTTTCGGGGATTTCGTCGCCGGGCAGGAAGTCCCCGCCCAGGGGCTCCGGTGCGTTCATCCGTTGGACCCAGTCGTACACGTGGGGCGCCCGCTCCTGCATGAGCGCTTTCGGTACCGGGTCTCGCGCAAGGTGGGCGTACAGGGGCCCCATCAGGCCGTAGTCGCCAATGCCGGGTCGCGACCCCAGCAGGAACTCGAAGCGTTCGAAGTGCTGGTTCAACTGGGCCAGTATGTCGAGATAACCCGCTTCGATGCCGGGAATCGTCGCCTCGTTAATGCCGAGCGCGGGCACCATACCGGCGAACGCCTTCGACGTCCGCTCCCCGATCTCGACCTGCTCTTCGCGGCTCGCCTGGGGGTTACTCATTCGGCCGAACTCGGACAGGATGAAGTCCCGCTGCTGGTCGAGCACGCTCCAGCGGTAGTGCATTGCGGGGATCACCAGCCACTCGTCGCCAAACAATTCGAACAGAAGTGCGACAAGACGCTGCACCGGTGTATCCGGGTAGACGGATGCGCCGGGATGCCTCGCCTCGAGGAAGTCGATGATGCCCGTCGTATCCTGCACGTATTCACCCGACGCTGTCTCGAGGACGGGGACGATCGGCGCGCCGATGTTGGGCAGGATGATGTTGCGATAGACTTCCCGGGTGGCGGTTCTCTCCTCCCAGTTGAGCCCCTTGTAGCGCATGTAGGCCCGCAGTTTGCCCGTGAAGAGCGAGGTGTCGCCGCCGTCAACGAAATAGTA
>CAJIAY010000327.1_pt1 | contig 14231 bp, 11 predicted proteins | sample 9199221 | NCBI WGS metagenome assembly CAJIAY01 (sample SAMEA7708283, study PRJEB35096) | sediment metagenome | biome: marine neritic benthic zone biome [ENVO:01000025]; feature: sediment [ENVO:00002007]; material: shallow marine sediment [ENVO:03000034] sea grass bed [ENVO_01000059] ...
CGCTCGATATCCCGCTCCATGGCCAGCCCGCGGGTGTCGATGCGCGATAACAGTACGTCGGTCGGGGCCTGCAGGTAGATGACGAGGTCCGGCCGGGGTGCGTCGATGGTGAGCTGCCGGTATACCTTCTCGTACAACTCGTACTCGTCGCGGTCGAGGTTGATTCGGGCGAACAGCGGGTCCTTGTCGATCAGGAAATCGGCGACGCGCGCGGGTTCGAAGATATCGGCCTGGCGCATATCCTGGATCTTCTGGGCGCGCTGGAACAGGAAAAACAACTGCGTGGCGAGGGCCGCGTGCCCGCGGTTGCGGTAGAATCTCTCGAGGAACGGGTTGTCCTCGGCGTCCTCCAGCATGGTTGCGCAGCTGAAGGTCGCGGCGAGCTTCGCGGCCAGCGTTGTCTTGCCCACCCCGATGGAGCCCTCCACCGCGATGAAGGCCGGCGGTGTGCGTCCCTTCAGGTCGACGCTGATGGTGCTTGTCTCTGGTGTCACCGCGGTCCCTGCCTATTGCTCGCCCCATAACCGGTGCGGGGTCCTGGTGAGCCCGCCTGCCGGAAATTGTTGCAACAGGGTATCAATATCCCCGACGCCGGTCAGCACGATGGAAGTGTTGCTGATTTCACGTAACGGGTACAGCACAAATTCGCGCAGGTGCATTTGCGGGTGCGGCACCGTTAGTCGCTCGCTGTCGATGCTTCGGTCGCCATAGAGCAGCAGGTCGAGGTCCAGGGTGCGGGGCCCCCAGTGCACGGTTCGCTCCCTGCCCTGCGCCAGCTCGATCGCCTGCAGGGCATCGAGCAGCGCCTCCGGCGCCAGCTCCGTGGCAAGCAGCGCAACGGCGTTGAGGTAATCCGGCTGGTCGCCCGGCCCCACCGCCTTGCTGCTGTACACGCCGGATACGCGCTCGAGCCGGGAGCGGGGCAGCCCGGCGAGGGCGGCTACCGCGCGCTGTAACTGGTGTTCCGGTTCGTCGAGGTTGCTGCCCAGCGCGATGAATGCGGGCGTCATTGCGCGCGGCGGGTGCGCGGCCGGCGGGAGCGGTGCCGTCCGCCGCCCTTGCCCCCCGACATCTGCTCGAGGCGCTGCTGCGGCGACAGTTCCTGTGCGCTGGTCCAGAACGTGCCCAGGTCTCCCGTGTCCTCGCCCGCCTGTTCGCGCAGGAGGAGGAAATCGTAGGCTGCGCGGAAGCGGCGGTGCTCCACCAGTTCGGCCGCCTTGCGCCCTGTCTTGCGCTGCAGGCGCAGCTGGAATTCCCAGATCTCCCGGATCGGTTGCGAGAAGCGGCGCGGAATAGACAACTGGCGGGCCGCGCTCGACAGGGTCTCCATCGATGCGCTGTGCATGGCGGCCATCGGCGCGTCGCCGTGGTCGCGGCGTCGCAGGAAGGCCCTGTTGGCCACTGGCCACAACAGGGCCGCGAGAATGAAGGCGGGCGTGACCGGCTTGTCCTCGCTGATCCGCGCGTCGGTACTGTCCATGGCGGCGCGGATCAGTGCGAGGCCGGCTTCGTCGTCGCGCAGCGCCGCGCTGGTGTCAGGGAAGAGGAAGCGCAGGAGGTCGAACTCCAGCAGCAGCTCGAAGGTGTCCGCCGCGTACCCCGCGAGGAACAGTTTCAGGAACTCATCGAACAGGCGCGCGGCGGGTATCTCGCCCAGCAGGTGGCCACAGGCGGGTATCGCCGCCGCGGTTTGCTCCTCGATGCTGAACCCCAGCTTGGCGGCGAAACGCAGTACCCGCAGCATGCGCACCGGGTCCTCGGTATAACGCTGCTCCGGGTCGCCGATGATGCAGATCCTCTCTGCCTCGAGGTCCGGCAAACCGTGTACGTGGTCGAACAGTTCGAAAGTCCCCGCGTCGTAGTACAGGGCGTTGACCGTCAGGTCGCGGCGGGCGGCATCTTCCGCGAGTGTGCCGTAGACATTGTCCCGCAGCAGCAGGCCGCTGGCCGACTGGCGCGACCGGTTGCCGCCGCCGCTGCCGGCGCCGTCATTGTTCTCGTGGTGCCCGCGGAAGGTTGTGACCTCGATGATTTCCCGGCCGAAGCGCACATGCACGATGCGAAAGCGGCGTCCGATGATGCGCGAGTTGCGGAACAGGTCGGATACCTGTTCCGGCGTTGCGTCCGTCGCTACATCGAAGTCCTTGGGGTGCCCCCCACGCAGCAGGTCGCGCACGGCGCCGCCCACCAGGTAGGCCTGGTAGCCGCCGTTGCGTAAGCGGGCCATGACCTTGAGGGCGTTGTCACTGATGTTCTGGCGCGAGATGCAGTGCTGATCCCGGGGGATGATGTTCAAACGGAGTCTGGCCTTCAGCGGGTCTTAGACAGGCGCAGAGTCTATCACACAAGGGGTTTCGGTTGCGGGATTGAGGTTTGGGAGGGGGGCGTGAATGATGGGGAAAACAGGGTTTTCCCCATCCAGGTCTCACGTTACGAGTTATTTTTATTTCTGTGTGTTGTTATTGTTATGCTGCAATACAACCACAGTTGTTATTGGATGCCCAGTTTCCGGGATGTGAATATTCATCGTTCCCGGGCGTACGCTGCAGGCTTCAGGCAAATCGCCGGCGCCCTCGCGTAACGGGCAAAGCATGGAAATAAAGGGGAAGAAATCTTCCCCCATCCAGGTCCATCACACGGTGTTATTTTTATTGCGGTAGCTGTTATGTTTATTGTTTGTACCGCCCAGATGTATGCACGCCGTGTGCCAAACTGTCATAATCGATATAAATCAATGAGTTACAGAAATTTTCGAAAATAACCGAGGAACCCGATTGGGTAATGTGTTACCGAAATTCCCTCGATTGGGGTGCCGTCTGGAGTGAGGGTAACGCCTATTTTCCCTCGGCGGCGGCCAGTTTGCCGCGCGACGCGTTACCTTTCTTGCGGGGGATTCCGAAGCGCTGGCGCCGCTCCCAAAGGCACTTGCGGGAAACGCCCAGTTTCTGGGCCAGTTCGGTCTCGCTCATGGAGTCCTGGTGCTCCAGCACGAAGCGCTGGAAGTAGTCCTCCAGCGACAGGTCCTCCTGCGGCTCCGGCGGCGCCGGCGGGGAAGCCTGGCGCCCCGCAAAGCCCTGGTCGCCGCGCAGGCGGTTGATATTCACCAACTCGAGGTCGATGCCCAGGGCCTCGTTGTCGATCTCGTCGCCGCCGGCGAGCACCACTGCCCGCTCAATGGCGTGTTCCAGTTCGCGCACATTCCCTGGCCACTGGTACGTGGTGATGGCCTGGATCGCCTTGGGTGACAGTCGCATCATGGGTTTTTCGAGACGCTGTGTCTGTGCCTGAACCATGCGCTCGGCAAGGTGCAGGATATCCTTGCCCCGTTCGCGCAGGGGGGGCAGCGACAGGCGCAGCACGTTGATGCGGTAGAAAAGGTCCTGGCGGAACTGCCCCTCCGCGGCGAGCGTCTGCAGGTCGCGGTGGGTCGCGCAGATGAGCCGTACGTCGACCTTGCGGGACTGCACGGAGCCGATGCGGCGTATCTCGCCCTCCTGGATGAAGCGCAGCAGACGCGCCTGCGCCTCCATGGGCAGTTCACCGATTTCATCGAGGAATAAAGTACCGCCGTCCGCCGCCTCGATCAGGCCCATGCGGCTGGCATTGGCCCCGGTAAAGGCGCCCTTCTCGTAACCGAACAGTTCGGATTCGATCAGGGTATCGGGAATCGCGGCGCAGTTGACCGAGATCATAAGCTTGTCGGCGCGCAGGCTGTGCTGTTGTACGTTGCGTGCAACCAGTTCCTTGCCGGTGCCCGTTTCGCCAAGCACCAGTACCGTCGAGTCGGTTGGTGCAACGCGTTCGATATGCTCGAACAGGGTGAGCATGGCGGGGCAGTTGCCTACCAGGCCGGAAGGCGACGGGCCGTGTGCCGCCCTTTCGTGAACCTCATCCTCGCCCTCGTGTTCCGTGGGGTGTTCCGCAATGATGCGGCGTACCGCGCTGACCATGTCGTCGTGGTCGAAGGGCTTGGCGATATAGTCCACCGCGCCCATGCGCATGGAGTCCACCGCCGAGCGCAGGCTGGCATAGCTGGTCATGATCAGCACGGGGACATCGGCGGCTTTCTGGATCAAGTCGGTGCCGGGCGCACCGGGGAGGCGCAGGTCGCTGATGATCAGGTCGAAGTCTGACAACGTGTTGTCCTTCTCCGCCTCCTGCACCGAGCCGGCCTCACTGATCTTGTAGTCATTGCGCTCCAGCAGGCGGCGCAGGGCCGTCCGGATCACTGTCTCATCTTCGACTATCAGGATCTTGTGCATGGAGTGTTACCCCTGTGTATATCGTACACAAAATAAACCGAATAGCCGGATTTTGCCAGTATTGGCGGGGTTGGCAGGTGTAGCGGGAGGTTACAGGCCGAGATCGGGGCCGTAGTGGGTGCGCGGCAACTGCAGGGTCACCCGGGTACCGGGGTTGCGGACGGCGCCCGGGGTGCGGCCCCGGTGCAGGGGGCTGGTAATGTGCACCCGTCCGTTCATGTCCTCCATGATACTGAATACCAGTGCCAGCCCGAGGCCCGTCCCGGCGCCCGGCTCCTTGGTGGTGTAGAACGGCTCGAAAACCTGCCCTTGCAGGTGCGGGGGTATACCGCAGCCGTTGTCTTCGATGTCGATCGACACGCGCGACCCTTCGACGGTCGCGGTGACCTGCACTTCGGCGTAATCCTCACAGGCGTCCCTGGCGTTACTCAGCAGGTTGATGAATACCTGCAGCAGCCGCTGGCTGTCCGCCAGCACGAGGAGTTCCCGGTCGCAGCGGTTATCGAAATTGGCAGGGCGTGCCTCGTGATCCAGCGTCAGCAGGTGTATGGCCTCGTCGATGCAGTCCGCGAGGTTGGTTGGCGCCAGTTTGCTTTCCCCCGTGCCGTTGCCCGTGTGGGAGAAGTTCATCAGCGATTCGACGATGCGGGTCACGCGGCCCGTCTGCTTGAGTATGTCATGGGCCATCTGGCGGATCTCTCCCTGGTCTTCCTCGTACTCCAGGTTCTGGGCCAGGCAAGCGATCCCGGTAACCGGGTTGCCGATCTCATGCGCGACCCCGGCCGCGAGGCGGCCGATCGAGGCCAGGCGCTCGTTGTGCAACACTTCCTCGCCAAGCACCTCGATGTCCGTTACGTCCTCTACCATGATGACGGTGTTGCTGTTGGGTCCGGCCTCGATGGCGGTCTTGTGCAGGCTTATCCAGCGCGAGGTGTCCGTATCGAGAAGCACTTCGGACTTTATGCTCGTGTCCGACCCGCCCGCCAGGAAGCCCGCCAGCGTCTGGCCCCAGGGCTCCGGCGCGGCGCTCAAGCGTGAACCGATCACTTCCTCCGGCGGTATGCCCGTGATGTGCTGCATGCTCTGGTTCCACATCAGCACCTCGCCGTCGGCACCGATGGAGCAGGCGCCGATGGGCAGCCTGTCGAGCGTTTCGCGATGGTGCCGGCGCAGGTTGTCGAGATCCGCGGCGAACCCGGTAAAGTGGGGTTGCGCCTGGTCGATATTGCGTTCGATCAGGTGAATGTCCTCCCCACCCGCCTGCTCACCCGGGATAAAGGGAATGTAACGCTCGATGATGCGATGTGCCTCCGTCGGGCCGAGCAGGCCTGACAGGTTGGCCTCGATACGGGCGCGCAGCCGGCGCAGCGCATAGGGTCGCTCCTCGGCCTGTGAAAACTGCAGCTCCTCCAGCGCCCGTTCGACCTCGTACGCGGCCGTCTTCTCGCCCAGCGCGGGGGCCAGCCGCTCGCTGAAATCCGCGGCGCTGTAGACGGACAGGACCCGGCGCACGGCGCGCGCACGTGCGTCCATGGAGCAGATTTCCGCGGCAACTTTTTCCTCGCTGCCGGTTTTGGCCAGCAGGGAGACGACGATGAACAGTGCGATGTTGAGTCCCAGCGACCCCAGGGCGGCCGCGATCCACAGCTGTTCCGTTTGCAGCAGCTTGGTGAAAGCCGCCAGGAGAGCCGGCGGAAGCTGGACGCCGAGCAAGGGCAGCAGCATGGTCAGGCACCAGATCGCCAGCCCCCCCGCGAGTCCGGCCAACAGGCCGGCGCGATTGGCCTGTTGCCAGTAGGGCGTGGCGATGATGCCCGGCAGGAATTGCAGCGTGCCGATGAATGCGACCAGCCCGAGTTGTGTGAGACTCTGCCGCAGGTCCAGCGACACGAAGAACAGGTAGCCGGCGAGTATCAGTACCGTGATCAGTGAGCGGCGCAGCCACTTGAGCTGGGTGTAGATGCTCTGGGTGCTGTCGATCTGCAGCGGGCGAAAGGGCAGGACCAGGTGGTTCAGACACATGTTCGCCAGGGCCAGCGTGGCGACGATGATCGTCGCGCTGGCGGCAGAGATGCCCGCTATAAACGCGGCCGCACTGACCGGCACCGAGTGCAGCGCCAGGCCGATGGCCAGCCCGCTGTAATCCAGCGGCAGGTCGTGGCCCAGCTTCAGCCCGGCCCAGGCCACGGGCAGTACGGGCAGGCTCAGCAGCAACAGGTACAGCGGCAGCCCCCAGGTGGCCGTGCGCAGATCCCGGCTGTCGGTGTTTTCCGCGAAGGTCATGTGGAACAGGTGCGGCATGCACACGGCACCCGCAAAAAAGACAAGCAGGAGCGTGCGGCCGTCCTCGCCGCGGATGGGTTGCGCCAGGACGTCGCTGACCCGCGGGTTATCCGCCAGCCACTGCCCCCTGCCCTGGAAGCCGCCGAGCGCGACGAACACCGCCGCGAGCAGCAGCGCGGTCATGGCGGCCAACTTTACCAGCGACTCGAAGGCGATGGCGGTCACCAGGCCGGTGTTGCGCGCCTGGGAAGACACGTGCCGTGTCCCGAACAGGACTGAGAAAACCGTGATGATGATGACGAACAGCAGCGCCAGTCCGGTCTCGCCGCCGGTGTGCGGCTCTGCGTGGCCGCCCGACAGGATGTGGATACCCTCCGCCACGGCCTGAATCTGCAGCGCCAGTAGCGGCAGCAGGGTAACGCACATGGCGAGCGTCACCGTCGCGCCGACCCATGGGCTGCGGTAGCGAAAGGTGAGGACGTCCGCCATGGAGGACAACTGGTAGACCCTGCACAGTCGCAGCAGGGGCATCAGCAGCACCGTGGCGAGTACGAACATCAATACCACGCCGAGGTAGTACAGCAGGAAGTTGTAGCCGTACTCCTGGGACAACGCGATGGCGCCGTTGCTCGCCATGGCGCCCGCGAAGACGCCCAGCGACAGCACGTACACCGCGGGGTGGTGCGTGATGCGCTCGGGGATGACGCCGCGGTCGGCGAGCAGGGCGACGGCGAAGAGGCCCGACAGGTAGGCGATAATGAACAGCAGTATCTGCGCGAGGCTAAAGCTCATCCGGGTACCTCGAGCGCTGGTTCCAGTACGCCGCGACGACGACCAGCAACCAGAACTGGTACGGGCGGTACCAGGCGGTCTCGGAATTGATGATCCAGCTCTCGACGGCCGGGAAGAAAATGAGGAAGGCGCCGACAACGAGCAACAGCAGGCGGTTGATATACATGTCGTCGTCCCCCCGCCTTTACCGGCGTCGTTGTAACCCGTCGATACTACTTAAGCGGCCGAGGCCGGTAAAGATCAGGCCTCGAGGTCGAGGCTGTGCGCGGCAATCGCCATCACACCCGGCACGCGGTCCAGTGACCAGTGGTCTGTCGCCCAGTCCAGCAGCGCCGCGGCCTCCCCGATGGCCGGCGGTGGCTCGGGCTGGTGCAGGAAACGCAGCGCGAGACGCAGGTTGCGGACGGCCTGTGAATTGTCGAGCGGGGGCGCCAGGTTCTGCTTGCTGAATTTCTGCCCTTCGCGGTTCGTGACAACCGGGAAGTGCGCGTAATGCGGCGTGGGTAGTGCCAGGCGCTGCTGCAGGTACACCTGTCGCGCGGTGGAGTCGAGGAGGTCGGAGCCGCGCACGACATGTGTGACGTCCTGCGCCGCATCGTCCACCGCGACCGCGAGCTGGTAGGCGTGCAGCCCGTCCTTGCGGCGCAGTATGAAGTCTGGCAGATCCTCGCCGAGGGTGGCGTCTTGCGGCCCCTGCAGCAGGTCATGGAAGTGAATGCTGCAGTCGGGTGGCACAGTGACGCGGATGGAACGCGCGCCGGTTATCTCGTCCTGCCTTTCCCGGCAGTTGCCCGAGCAGTTGCCCGCGCCCCCCAGACCGGCGCGGGTGCAGTCACAGGCGAACAGCAGCCCCGCATCACCGAGCTTCGCCAGGGCCTCGGTATACGCGCCGGCGCGCTTGCCCTGGTAGAGCACGTCTTCGTCCCAGTGCAGGCCGTGGTGCCGGAGGCTGTCGAGTATGCTGTCGGCCGCGCCGGGTTCCTCTCGCGGCGGGTCGAGGTCATCCATGCGCACCAGCCATACGCCCCCATGGTGACGGGCATCGAGGAAACTGGCGAGGGCGGCGATGAGGGACCCGAGATGCAGGGGCCCGGTGGGGGAGGGGGCGAATCGCCCCCGGTAGCTTGTGGTCTCGCGGTGCACGGACCGGTCGGGCTTAACCCAGTTCCTGCTTCTCCTTGATCTCGGCGAGGGTCTTGCAGTCGATGCACTGGGTGGCGGTGGGCCTCGCTTCCAGGCGCTGGATGCCGATTTCCACGCCACAGGCCTCGCAATAGCCGTAGTCGTTCTGCTCGATCAGCTCCATGGTGGCGTCGATCTTCTTGATCAGCTTGCGCTCCCGGTCGCGGGTGCGCAGTTCGAGGCTGAACTCTTCTTCCTGGGTGGCGCGGTCGGCGGGATCGGGGAAATTCGCCGCCTCGTCCTTCATGTGGCTGACGGTGCGATCGACCTCCTGCATCAGCTCGGCCTTCCAGTTCATCAACATGGTGCGGAAGTGATCGAGCTGGTCGTCGTTCATGTACCTCTCGCCCCGCCTTGCCTTGTAGGGTTCGAAGTCCTGGAATTCGGGGCCGCTGCCTTTCTTGACCCGGCGCGTTTTGCGCGGTGCCTTTCTGGCGACGGCTTTTTTCGCGGGCGCCTTCTTTTTGGCAGTCGCCTTTTTCTTTGCCGGGGCCTTCTTTTTGGCAGTCGCCTTTTTCTTTGCCGGGGCCTTCTTTTTGGCAGGCGCTTTTTTCTTTGCCGGGGCCTTCTTTTTGGCAGGCGCTTTCTTCTTCGCCGGGGCCTTCTTCTTCACGGGTGCTTTCTTCTTCGCGGGTGCCTTCTTTTTGGCAGGCGCTTTCTTCTTCGCGGGCGCCTTCTTTTTGGCGGGCGCTTTCTTCCTGGCGGGCGCCTTCTTCTTCGGTGCTGCTTTCGTCCCTTTCGTTGCTTTGGCTCGCGGCATAGCTATTTTCCCATACGACAATGGTATCTCAGCGTGGTTGACCGGTCCCCGGGGGGCCGAAATTCCAAGGGCGGAGAAACTACCAGATTCACGCAGGGGGCGCCACTCTTTTCAACGCCGCTTTTTCGGTATAAGGCCGCCGCTGTCGCCTGCCGTTGACGCTTGCTAGAATGGCGCGCTCGCCGCCGCAGGGACACGTCATGCCAGAACCGCAGTCACCGAGGGTACCGGGACGGGGCTTTGCCCGGCGCGTAGACGAGATCGAGCCGTTCCGCGTCGTGGAGGTGCTGGCGCGGGCCACCGAACTGGCGGCCGGCGGCGCCGATATTGTTCACATGGCGGCGGGCGAGCCCGATTTTCCCACTGCTGAGCCCATTGTCGAGGCGGGCAGGGCCGCACTCGCGCGGGGCGCCACCCACTATTCCCAGGCGGCGGGTATTCCCGAGCTACGCGAGGCCCTGTCGCGCTATTACGCTGAGGACTACGGCCTGGACATTCCTCCCTCGCGCATCCTCGTCACGCCCGGCGCGTCGGGCGCCCTGCTGCTCATCGCGGCGCTGTTGATCAATCCCGGCGACGGCATGTTGATGACCGACCCGGGGTATCCCTGCAACCGGCACTTCATGCGGCTGGTGGAGGGAGCGGGACAGCTGGTGCCGGTGGACACCGACAGCAACTACCAGTTGACCGCCGGGCTTGCCGAGGCGAACTGGCGCGACGACACCATGGGTGCCATGGTCGCGTCTCCCGCCAACCCGACCGGCACGGCCCTCTCGAAGGAGGAGCTGGCCGAACTGGCCGCCGTGGTGCGCGCCAGGAACGGCTACCTGCTGGTTGACGAGATTTATCACGGGCTGGTCTACGAGGGCACAGCCCCGTCGGTGCTGGAAGTCGACCCGGACGCCTTCGTAATCAACAGTTTCTCCAAGTACTTCGGCATGACCGGGTGGCGGCTGGGCTGGCTGGTGGCCCCGGAGGCGGCGGTCGCCGAGATGGAGAAACTGGCCCAGAACCTGTTCATCTCCATGTCGACGATGTCCCAGTACGCCGCATTGGCCGGCTTCGAACCGGCAACGCGGGCGATCCTCGAGGAGCGCCGCGATATCTTCCGCCAGCGGCGCGACTTCCTGCTGCCCGCCTTGCAGGAGCTGGGGTTTTCGGTGCCGTGTCCGCCGCAGGGGGCCTTCTATATCTATGCCGATGCCAGCCGCTTCACCCATGACAGCCAGCGCTTCTGTCTCGACCTGCTGGAGGAACATGGCGTCGCCCTGACGCCGGGGGTGGACTTCGGCCATTACCGGGCCGGCGAGCACCTGCGTTTCTCCTACACCACCGGCATGGACCGGCTGGAACTCGCCGTCGAGCGGCTGGCCCGGGTGCTGGGCTGACATGCGCTTCGACGACCTGCAGGAAGGGGTACTGCTGCGCCGCTATAAACGCTTCCTGGCGGATGTCGAACTGCCTGACGGCGAAGTCATTACCGTCCACTGCCCCAACACCGGCGCAATGACCGGCTGCGCGGAGCCGGGCTGCAAGGTCTGGCTGTCGGTCAGCGACTCGAAGACGCGCAAGTACCCGCACACCTGGGAGCTGGTCGACACCGGCGCCGGGATGGCCTGCGTGCATTCGACCAGAGCCAACCAGGTGGTGCGCGAGGCATTCGATAAAGGCTTGATCCCCGGGTTCGACGATTACCCCGACATTCGAGCCGAGGTGAAGTACGGGGAGGGCAGCCGCATCGACCTGTTGCTGGCCGGCGACGCGGGCAGGGTGTTCGTGGAAGTGAAGTCGGTGACGCTGTACCGGGAGGGCGGACTCGGGGTGTTCCCCGACGCGGTCAGCGACCGCGGCCGCAAGCACCTCCGGGAACTGGCGCGTATCGCGGGCGAGAAAGACACGCGCGCGGTGCTGTTCTTCTGTGTCTTCCACAGCGGCGTCGAGCATGTCAGCGCCGCCGGCGACATCGATCCCCGGTACCGTGATGCCCTGATCGAGGCGCAGGCGGCGGGGGTCGAGGTGCTCGCCTGGCGCGCGCGTGTCGAGCCCACCGGAGTGGAGTTGGTCGCGCCACTGCCGTTTTCAGTAGACCCTCCCGGCTAAGAGCGCTGCGACTGCGCCCCACCGGAACACGCCAAAAAGCGCACGTACCCGAAAAAGAGGGGCAGGCTCTCCATGTGCAGGCTCGGCTGGCGACGTCCTGTCGCCAGACGGTTCCGGCGAGGCGCAGTCGCATCACTCTTAGCAGCCAGGCCTGAATGGCCCGAAAGTGTCTGTTTCGGTAGGATGAGGACCAGACCGTTTTGGCGGAGATACCAAGTATGCCCAGGGAGCTCAACCCGCGGCAACTGACAGGACTGGACGACTCGCACCTGGTGACGTTGCCCGACGGGCATCGCCTGCAGGCGGAGGTCGCCGACGCCTTCGCGGCGCTGCAGGCCGATGCGCGCGAGGCGGGCTTCGAGCTGGCCATCGCAAGTGGTTTCCGCTCCTTCGAGCGCCAGCTCGCGATCTGGAACGGCAAGGCCAGCGGCGAGCGGCCGGTGTATGACGACGAGGATCGGCCGGTCGCGCTAAACGGGCTGTCTGTTAGTGAACGACTGCAGGCCATCCTGCGTTTCTCGGCGATCCCGGGTACCTCGCGGCATCACTGGGGCACGGACCTCGACGTGTACGATGCGTCGGCGGTACCCTCGGACTACAAGGTGCAGTTGTCGGTTGCTGAGGTCAGCGCAGGCGGGCCATTCGATGCATTGCACAACTGGCTGGACGAGTGCATGGACGCGGGTGAGTCTCACGGGTTTTACCGCCCCTACGCGACGGACCGGGGCGGCGTCGCACCCGAACGTTGGCACCTGAGTTACGCGCCGCTGTCCGTGGGATGTGCCGGAAATCTTAACCCCGATACCCTGCTCGCCTGTTGGGACGATACGGCTGCGGGTGAACTGTCGTTGCGAGGGGAAGTCGAGTCGGCGCTCGCCGATATCATCGCTCGATATGTGAACGTGCCCGACGGCTGGTGTCCGTCAGGCACGAAAGGGTAGCGACTTATTCCCTGGCTTTCGCCTGCGTGAGCAGGTGGCCGAAGTGATTCACGTAGTCGCGCTCCGAGGCGGCGATGACTTTCAGGGCTTCCTCGCGGCCGTAGACGAAGTCCACCTTGACGTCGGTTTCCTCCCCCGGGATCATCTTGTAGGTGGCGAAATAGTGCTGCAGGCGTTCGGTCTTGATCGACGGCAGGTCGGTGATGTCCTGCACGTGGCCCCAGATATTGTCGCCCTCGAGCACGGCGACGATCTTGTCGTCCGCCTCGCCGCCGTCGATCATCTGGATGCCGCCGACGACCCGGGCGCGCAACACGATATCCGCGCGGGTGATGTGGCGCTCCGAGTACACGCAGATATCCAGCGGGTCCCCGTCGGCAACCTCGACGCCCGGGCAGCGCTTGGCCACTTCCTCGGCGCAGTAGGTGCGCGGGATGAAGCCGTACAGGGCAGGCGGGCTGGAGGTGGTGCGCTGCGGTCGGTCCACGACCAGGAAGCCCGACCCCTTGTCCAGTTCATACTTCACCACGTCCGTCGGCGTCATTTCCACGTAGACCTGCACGATGTCCTCGGGCATGTCATCCTTGCGCGCGTGCAGGCCGTGCCAGGGGTGGCGGCGCCATCGGTTGTAAACGCTGTTGCTGTACATGGGGTTACCTCGGAAGCAGGGGTGTCGGGGGTGCTCGGGAGGCGCGCATTGTACAGTCTGGACGCGGCAAAATCTCGCCGGATCGGGGCAAATGTAACGCCTTTTTCACGGTTCCGGGCGGTGGCCAACCCCGGGGGCGCTAGATTCTAAAGCGGGTCTTGAGCTTGCGCGGCACCAGCTCGTTCTTCAACTGCACGTAGACCGGCAAACCCTTGCGATAGGTGGGGTACGCCTCGCCCATGATGAGGGGTGCGAAGTACGCCCGCGCCGCCTCGGTGATGCCGAATCCGTCCCGCGTGATGTAGCTGCGCGGCATCATCTTCTCCACGTTGGCGACCTTGTCCAGCGGCGCTTCGCCGATGGTCCAGCTGTAGCGCTTGCCCTTGCCGCGCACGATGCAGGGCATGATGGCGTTATGACCGCGCAGCGCGAGTTCTACCGCGGCCTTGCCGAGGGCGTAGGCCTGGTCCACGTCGGTCTGCGACGCGATGTGTCGCGCCGAGCGCTGCAGGTAGTCCGACACCGCCCAGTGGTACTTGTAGCCAAACTCATCCTTGATCATCTGCGCCAGCGCCGGTGCGAGACCGCCGAGCTGGCTGTGGCCGAAGGCATCTTTCAGCCCCGACTCCGACAGGAAGGTGCCGTCTTTATACTGCGTCCCTTCGGAGGCGACGATCACGCAGTAACCGTAGCGTTTTACGGTGCGCTGCACCCGGGCCATGAATTTCTCGCGGTCGAAGGCGATTTCCGGAAACAGGATGATATGCGGGGCGTCGCCCTCCTTTTCGGCGGCGAGTCCGGCCGCCCCCGCGATCCAGCCCGCGTGGCGGCCCATCACCTCGAGGATGAACACCTTGGTGGAGGTCTCGCACATGGAGGCGACGTCCATGGCGGCTTCCCTGGTGGACACCGCCACGTACTTGGCGACCGAGCCGAAGCCCGGGCAGTTGTCGGTCAGCGGCAGGTCGTTGTCGATCGTTTTCGGCACGTGGATGGCCTGTATCGGGTAGCCCAGCGTCTCGCTGAGCTGGGATACCTTGAGGCAGGTGTCCGCGGAGTCGCCGCCGCCGTTATAAAAGAAGTAGCCGATGTTATGCGCCTTGAACACCTCGATCAGCCGTTCGTACTCCGCGCGGTTGTCCTCCAGGCTCTTGAGCTTGTGGCGGCAGGAGCCGAAGGCGCCGGAAGGCGTGCTCAACAGGCCGCAGATCGCCGCGGCGCTTTCCTTGCCGGTGTCGATCAGTTCCTCCCGCAGCGCACCG
>CAJIAY010000193.1_pt1 | contig 13969 bp, 13 predicted proteins | sample 9199221 | NCBI WGS metagenome assembly CAJIAY01 (sample SAMEA7708283, study PRJEB35096) | sediment metagenome | biome: marine neritic benthic zone biome [ENVO:01000025]; feature: sediment [ENVO:00002007]; material: shallow marine sediment [ENVO:03000034] sea grass bed [ENVO_01000059] ...
CAAGTACAGCCCGCAGGCAAGTCCCGTCACCATCAACTGGCGAACCGAGGGAGGGCGCGGCCTGCTCAGCGTTGAGGACCAGGGGGTTGGCATAGACTCGATGCACCTACCCCGGCTCACCGAGCGGTTCTACCGCGTCGATGACAGCCGCAATACCTCTACAGGCGGCACGGGGCTTGGGCTCGCCATCGTCAAGCACGTGGCGGCGGCGCACGACGCCCGCCTGGAAATGAAAAGCAAATTGGGGGAAGGCAGTACCTTTACACTGGTATTTCCCGTGATAGGCTAGTCCCATGATCAAGAAAGAAGACTACCAGCACCATATTTCGGCCGGTTTCAACACCGAGCTGGAGTCCCTGCGCAACCAGATGCTGGCGATGGGTGGCAAGGTCGAGCAGCAACTAAGCTCGGCCATGGAAGCCCTGCTGAAAATGGATACCGGTGATGCCGAGTTGATCGTTGACCGGGACGCCGAGGTCAACCAGATGGAGATGGCGATCGACGACGAGTGCGCCACTATCATCGCCCGGCGCCAGCCGACCGCGAGTGACCTGCGGCTTGTCATCGCCATCATCAAGGTAAACACCGACCTCGAACGGATCGGGGATGAAGCCGCGAAGGTGGCCAAGCAGGTTGTGCGTATGTCGGACGACGGAGTCTCGCCCAGTAACTTCATCGAAATCCGGCACATCGGTGAACTGGTGGCCACGATGCTGCGCAGGGCGCTCGATGCCTTCGCCAGGCTCGATGTCAACCAGGCGATCGAGGTCGTTAAATGCGATGAAGAGGTCGACAAGGAATACGGCACGGCCATGCGCAGCCTGGTCACCTTCATGTTCGAAGACCCCAGGGATATCGGGGTTATACTGAATGAGATGTGGGCGCTGCGGAGCTTGGAACGAATCGGCGATCACGCCTGTAACATCGCGGAACAGGTGATTTACCTCGTCGAGGGCATGGATGTCAGGCATGGAAGACTGGACGAGTTGCAGGAGAGCGTCACAAGCTCCTGACCCTTCCCGCGAGGCTTGCACACCGCCAGAGCCCCGTGAATGCGGTGCTTCCGGGGTTGTCACAAAAACGTAACACTACCGCACTAGACTTCGTGCAGCAGTCCAGCCGAGAAAATAACGCATTTTCCATTAACGGAGTCCCTTCTGATTATGAAACCTTTTTCCTTATCTATGTGTGCGCTCGTTTCGTTCGTCGCGACCCTGGAGGTAGCGAACGCAGCTACCCGCGACACCGTCAATATCGTCGGCTCGTCGACGGTTTACCCGTTCGCGACCGTGGTGGCGGAGCGGTTCGGACGTTCCAGCGACTTCAAGTCGCCCACGATCGAGTCCACCGGCACCGGCGGCGGACTGAAACTGTTCTGCAGTGGCGTGGGGGCCAATACCCCGGATGTAACCAATGCCTCCAGGCGCATCAAGAAGGGCGAATACGACTCCTGCCAGGCCAACGGCGTGACCGACATCGTGGAGGTCCTCGTGGGTTATGACGGCATTGCGATCGCCAATTCCAGCAAGGCGCCGCAGTTTGAGTTGTCACTCAAGGATATCTACCTGGCACTGGCCAAGGATATTCCGGGCCCGGACGGCAAGCTCGTGCCCAACCCCAACAAGACCTGGAAGGACGTCAACCCGGCGCTGCCTGACGCAAGGATCGAGGTGCTGGGCCCACCGCCCACGTCAGGCACCCGGGACGCCTTCGTGGAGCTGGCAATGCAGGGCGGGGCAAAGTCTGTCGCCGACCTGAAGCACCTGTCGGGCCTCGGCGCCGATCAGGCTGACGAGATCAAAGCCACAATGGCCAAGCTCGGTATGTCCGCCGGCGTCTACAACACGCTGGTGGAGAACAAAGGCAAGGCACCCAAGGGGAAGGACGTGTTCAAGACAGTCGCCCATGCAATTCGCGAGGATGGCGCCTTCATAGAGGCAGGCGAGAACGACAACCTGATCGTGCAAAAACTCGAGGCCAACCCTAATGCGCTGGGGATTTTCGGTTACAGCTTCCTCGAGGAAAACGGCGACAAGGTGCAGGGATCCAGCGTCGACGGCATATTTCCCGACTTCGACACCATCGCCAGTGGTGAATATCCCGTGTCAAGGCCGCTTTATTTCTATGTCAAAGGTGCACATGTGGGTAAAATCCCGGGCATACAGGAGTACGCGGTCGAATTCACCTCGAACAAGGCGATGGGCGAGGACGGCTACCTGACGGAGCGGGGACTGATTCCCCTGAGCGGCGATGAGCTGACGGCCGTACAGGACGACGTGAAAAACCTCAAACGCCTGGAAATGTAACCATGAAAGGCCCTGCCGGTGATTCTCACGGAGCAGGGCAAGCCGCTTTCGCGGCTAACTGAAGGCGACAAACGGTAATGCAGACAACGACAGTCTTTCTGGTGCTGGTCGCCTTGAGTGTCTGTGGCTTCTTCCTCGGACGGAAACGCTCGCAACTCGTAGCGGCCGCCGGCGGCGGCCCCGTCTCCCTGCACTCGCTGCCCAAGCACTACGGCTACATGGCGGCGGCCTGGGCCGTCATTCCGGCACTCGTCCTGCTGGGCCTCTGGATCGGTTTTGAATCGAGTGTCATTTACAAGCTCGTACTCGCCGGCTTACCGGAGGCGATACAGGCGATGCCCCCGGATCAACTCGGGCTGTACTACAACCAGGTGCAGGGTCACGCACAGGGCACGATCGACGCCACGTGGCTGGACGCCGAGCAGGTCGCGGCAGCGGAACACTACCGGGAGCTTGCCACGACTGCGGCGAACATCAAGGCCGCACTGGTCATACTGCTAGCCATACTGGGCATCGCACTGGCCCTGCGGCGGGTGGCTCCCGACCTGCGGGCGCGTAACCACGTCGAAAACATCATCACCTGGCTGCTGTTCGGGTGTTCTTTTATTGCCGTACTGACCACGCTGGGTATCGTCCTGTCGGTACTGTTCGAGGCCATCCGCTTCTTCCAGATCATTCCCCTCACAGATTTCCTGTTTGGGCTGCAATGGAGCCCGCAAATGGCGATAAGGGCCGACCAGGTGGCAGCGTCCGGCTCCTTCGGCTTCGTGCCGCTGCTGGTCGGCACGCTGCTGATATCCGTCGTCGCGCTGTTGATCGCGGTGCCGGTGGGCCTGATGTCGGCGATTTACCTGTCAGAGTACGCCACAGCGCGCTTCCGGTCGGTAACCAAGCCCGTATTGGAGGTCCTTGCGGGGGTCCCTACGGTCGTTTACGGCTTTTTCGCCGCGCTCACAGTTGCGCCCTTCATTCGTGAACTCGGTGAATCCCTGGGGCTGAGCGTCGCCTCGGAGAGTGCGCTGGCGGCGGGGCTCGTCATGGGCATCATGATCATCCCGTTCGTCATGTCACTCTCTGACGATATCATCAACGCGGTGCCCATAAGCCTGCGAGAGGCCTCGCTGGGCATGGGAGCCACGATGAGCGAGACCATTCGCAAGGTCGTCCTGCCCGCGGCGCTGCCCGGTATCGTGGGGGGCATATTGCTCGCGGCCTCCCGGGCCATCGGCGAGACCATGATCGTGGTGATGGCGGCGGGGCTGTCGGCCAAGCTCACGGTCAATCCTCTGGAAGCGGTCACTACCATCACCGTACAGATTGTCACCCTGCTGGTCGGGGACCAGGAGTTTGACAGCCCGAAGACACTGGCCGCCTTCGCGCTGGGTCTCGTGCTGTTTTTCGTCACCTTGATGCTCAACGTGATCGCGCTCTATGTCGTCAGGAAATACCGGGAACAGTATGAATAGGGAGCGTCACTACCAGACCACCGCCACGATCCGCGCGTCACTGGAGAAGCGCTACGCGAGGGAGCGACGTTTTCAGTGGTACGGCCGCCTGGCGGTGCTCACAGGCTTCGTGTTCCTGATCGTCCTGCTGGCGGACATTGTCCTCAAGGGCGCCCCGGCTTTCACCCAGCAATACATACAGGTAACCGTCGATTTCGACCCCGGCGTACTGGGTCTCGGTCCGGACGCCACGGAGGAGGAGATCGCGGCCGCCGATTACAGTGGCGTGATCAAGAGCAGCCTGCGGGCCATGTTCCCTGACGTGACCGACCGCAAGGAGAAGAGGCGCCTATATCGCCTGCTCAGCATCGGGGGCGAGTACGAGCTGCGGGACAAGGTAGTGGACCACCCGGAACTGGTCGGTACCCGGCAGGATATATGGTTGCTCGCTCACTCCGAGGCGGGCAGCTACCTGAAAGGGCAGGTCAGTGCGGAGAGCCCCGAATCCGACCGCAAGGTCAAGGATATCCAGATGGCATGGCTGGACAGGCTGCGGGAGGAGGGGCGTACCGAGTCACGCTTGAACACCACGTTCTTCACCGAGGGCGACTCACGAGAGCCTGAATTGGCTGGCATCAAGGCGGCGCTCTACGGGTCTTTTTTCACCCTGCTGGTCACCTTCTGCCTCGCGTTCCCGATCGGCGTCATGGCCGCCATCTACCTCGAGGAGTTCGCGCCGCGGAACCGTTTGACCGACCTGATCGAAATCAACATCAACAACCTGGCGGCGGTGCCCTCCATCGTGTTCGGTCTGCTGGGTCTGGCCGTGTTCATCAATTTCTTCGATTTTCCCCGGTCCGCACCCCTGGTCGGGGGCATAGTGCTCGCCCTGATGACGCTGCCCACGATCATTATCACCTCCCGTGCCGCGCTGCAGGCGGTGCCGCCCTCTATTCACGAGGCCGCGCTGGGTGTCGGGGCCTCCAAGTTGCAGACGGTGCTGCACCACGCCTTGCCCGTCGCCATGCCGGGCATCCTGACGGGCTCCATCATCGGCATGGCGCAGGCGCTGGGAGAAACGGCGCCCCTGTTGATGATCGGGATGGTGGCCTTCATCATGGAAGTGCCGGGGGGCGTGACGGACCCCTCCACCGTGCTGCCGGTACAGATCTTTCTCTGGGCGGACAGCCCGGAGCGAGGCTTTACCGAAAAGACCTCGGCGGCCATCATCGTACTGATGGTGTTTCTCATCATGATGAACGCCCTGGCGGTATATCTGCGCAGGCGATTTGAGGTCAAATAGCATGGCGGACTCTGCAATGCAGGAACCTGGAGACACCAGGGCAATGGTGGGACGCGCAGGCGGGCCGGGAGCACCCAGGGATCGCTCAAACGACCTGACATCCCTGGACGCCGACGACTACGAGACGACCGGAACTCCGTTTGTGGAAAGTCCCAAAATGTCGGCCCGGGGCGTGAATGTGTTTTACGGCGACAAGCAGGCCATTACGAATGTGTCGCTGGATATCGGGCACAACGAGGTCCTCGCCATGATAGGCCCCTCCGGCTGCGGAAAGTCGACTTTCCTGCGCACCCTGAACCGCATGAACGACATCATCGCCATCTGCCGCATCAACGGCGAAATTACGCTGGACGGGGAAAACATCTATGAGGGCAACCAGGACACCGTATTGCTGCGCGCCCGGGTCGGCATGGTGTTCCAGAAGCCGAATCCCTTCCCGAAGTCCATCTACGAGAATGTCGCTTACGGGCCCAAAATACATGGTCTGGCACAGGGCAGGGCGGAACTGGACGACATTGTGGAGAAGAGCCTGCAGCGTGCGGGGCTGTTCGAGGAGGTCAAGGACCAGTTGGACAAGCCCGGTACCGGGCTGTCAGGGGGCCAGCAGCAGCGCCTCTGTATCGCACGGGCCATCGCGGTAGACCCCGAGGTCATCCTGATGGACGAGCCCTGCTCGGCACTGGACCCCATCGCCACGGCGCGCATCGAGGAATTGATCGACGAGTTGAAGGAAAACTACACGATCGCCATCGTTACTCATTCCATGCAGCAGGCTGCACGAGTGTCGCAGAGGACGGCCTATTTCCACCTGGGTAAGCTGGTCGAAGTGGGGGATACCAAGGATGTCTTCACCGTACCTCAGCACCAACTGACAGAAAACTACATCACAGGCCGCTTCGGCTAAATCCGTCCCGGCGGGGGATGACGCAGGGCGCTCAGCCTCCCTTTCCCTGCTCTTTCTCCGCTTTCTCGACTTGCCTTGCGATCAGCTTCGTCACCCAGTTGGATAGGGAGCGACCATCTTCCTGCGCCAGCTTTTTGGCCTTTTTTTTCAATTCCGGGTCGATTCGGATATTGAGGAGCTTGGTTTTTGGCATTTCTGTGGTTCCGGTCGCAGGAAATGGGAGTTTATCACATGTATTTACATTGTCTTGTGCATTACATTTGTGTAGATTGTGTATATACAATATGTCCACGTGGTGAGAGGTAGTGGCCATGAACCTGAGAGCAGCACAAAAAGAATTACGCAGCCGGTCGCCCCAGGTTGGGTTCCCGGTCCTCGCCGCCGAGGCCGTCGTGATCGTCACCGCCGGTATTTTACTAGCCGGGATTTTCGCTTAACAAGCCCCCGATTCCGGGCTTCGCAGCCGGCAACTCCCGCTCTTCCCTCCAGCGCTGTAACTCCGCGGTAATCTTTCCGTCATCCCGGCGTCATAAATCACGCCGGGCATGCCGTTTCGTCATAAATATGTCATGTTTTCCCTTTAACCTCCCTCCCCGAGGGCGTTCAGGAGCGCTCGCACACCTCTAGTCACTCTGGGAGAGTCGAAAATGACGAAAATAATGACATTTACTGTCGCCTGGCTGTTGCTGGCGAGTACCGGGGCAAAGGCCCAGGTCTCGGCGGCCGAATGGGAGCAGTTCAAGGCCCAGTTCGCGGTCATGAGCGAACGCCTGAACGTGCTGGAAGCCGAAAACCGTGAACTCAGGGCAGCCGGAGGGGGCGGCGTACGGGTCGAAGACCTCGCCGCCACAAACGCCGAGGTCGAAAAGCTGAAAGCACAGAACAGCGACGCCTCCTGGTCCGAGCGGATCCAGTGGAAGGGCGATTTCCGTTACCGGTACGAGGATATCCAGGAAGATGGCAAGGATGACCGTGACCGCAACCGCATCCGCGCCCGTCCCGCCCTGGTCGCCAAAACCGGTGACAACACCGAAGTCGGCTTCGGGCTGGCGACGGGGAGTGATGATCCCGTTTCGAGCAACCAGTCTCTGGGTGGGGGCGGCAGCTCCAAGAACATAAACCTCGACCTGGCTTACGCCACGTGGACCGGGTTGGAAAATACGTCGGTAACCGCCGGTAAGTTCAAGAACCCCTACTACTTGGTCCAGAAGAGCGGATTGATCTTCGACGGTGACCTTCGCCCGGAAGGCCTCTCCGTGAGTTGGGCGGGTGAGGTATTTTTCGCCAATGCCGGCTACAACTTCATCGAAAGCGACAGCAGGAATGATGACGACGGCATATGGGGCGGCCAGGTAGGCGCCACATTCCAGCCGTTGGATGCGATGAGCATCACTGCTTCCGCCTCGTATTATGATATTCCCACCGAGGGCAGGGAGGCGGTTTTCGATGACGACTTCTTTGGCAACTCCTCTATCGTGGTCAGCGATGGGGATGCGGATGATGAAGAGGCGGTGAAAGAGGTCTACGAGTACGATTACAAGTTGATCACAGCCTCGCTGGAATTCGCATTCAACGTATTCGATATGCCGCTGAGCCTTTACGGGGACTATGTGAAGAATGACGAGAATGACGTTGAACTCGACACTGGCTACATTGCCGGCATCAAGTTAGGTAAAGCCAAGAACAGGGGCAGCTGGCAGGTGCTGTACCAGTACCAGGACCTCGAGGCCGATGCGACCTGGGGCCTGATTACCGACTCTGACTTTGCCGGCGGTGGTACCGACGGCAAGGGGAGCAAAATCTCCGCCAAGTACGCCCTTACCGACAAGTGGTATGTCGGGGCGACCTACTTTGACAACAAGCGGGGCATGGACCTTGGCAACGACGCTGACTACGAAAGGCTCCAGGTCGATACGGGTTTCAAGTACTGAGGCTGACCGTCGGGTCTGACCGGCCGCGTTACTTGCATCGGGGTGTCGCTCCGGTAAAATGGCGCGGCTTTTTCAGCGATGAATCTGCACTGCGTCCCCTTCGTCTAGTGGTCCAGGACACTGCCCTTTCACGGCGGTAACAGGGGTTCGAACCCCCTAGGGGACGCCATTTTTACAAAGCCCGGTACCGCTCCGGGCTTTCGCTTTCATGGGACCCGGCACCTTGCCCGGTGAAGAACAGCGGGGCGAATGATGAGCCGATACTGGAGTGACGTGGTCAGGGCGCTGACCCCTTACGTTCCGGGCGAACAGCCCCGGGGGGACGGCCTCGTCAAGCTCAACACCAACGAGAGCCCGTACCCACCCTCGCCGCGCGTGCTGGAGGCCATAGGCACGGTTACCGCAGACGACCTGCGCCTGTACCCTGACCCGGAGTCCCTGGCCCTGCGAGGGGCCATCGCCGCTCGCAACGGGCTGGATATCGACCAGGTGTTTGTCGGCAACGGGTCCGACGAGGTCATTGCCCTGGCATTCATGGCACTGCTGAAACAGGAACTGCCGCTGCTTTTCCCGGATGTCAGCTACAGCCTCTACCCGGTATGGTCAGACCTGTATGGCGTTCGCTGTGAGACCGTCCCGCTGCGGGAGGATTTCAGCATCGACCCGCGGGATTACCCGGCGCAGAACGGCGGCATCATCATTCCCAACCCGAACGCGCCCACCGGCATGCTGATGGGACTGTCTTCCATTCGTACGTTACTGGAAAGGAGCCGCGATTCCGTCGTGGTGATCGACGAGGCCTACATCGACTACGGCGGTGAATCGGCGGCGCCCCTGATCGGTGACCATGACAACCTCCTGGTCGTCCAGACCCTGTCCAAGTCACATGCCCTGGCGGGGCTGCGGGTGGGCTGGGCGATGGGCAGCCGGGATCTGGTCGAGGCGCTGGGCAGGGTGAAGAACTCGTTCAATTCCTACCCGCTGGATGTCGTGGCGCAACGGGCCGCCCTGGCCGCCCTGGAGGATGAGGCCTATTTCGACCAGAGCTGCCGTCAGGTGATCGAGTCCAGGGAACTGCTCACAGCGGAGCTGGGCAAACTGGGTTTCGAGGTTCTCCCCTCCGGCGCGAACTTCGTGTTCGCCGCGCACCCCGGTCATGCCGCCGCGGACCTCTTCGCGAGGCTGCGGGAGCGAAATATCCTCGTGCGCTACTTCGACAAGCCGCGAATAGGCAATTACCTGCGTATTACCATCGGCTCGGCGGGGCAGGTCGCCGCGCTGCTGGATGCGTTAAGGGAGCTGGTAGGGCCGTAATCCGGCCCAGCCGGTTTATACCTTCCGCAACACCACGCTGCCGATGCTGTAGCCGGCACCGAAGGAGCAGAGCACGCCACGATCGCCGCTGGCGAGATCGCTACGATACTTGTGGAAGGCGATTACGGAGCCGGCCGAGCTGGTGTTGGCATACTCGTCGAGGATGATGGGAGCCTCCTCGTCACTCGCCGGACGCCCGAGGACACGCCTCGCGATCAGCTGGTTCATATTGAGATTGGCCTGGTGCAGCCACAGGCGCTTCACATCGCCCGGGTCGACCCCCAGTGACGACAGTTGCCCGAGTATCTGGTCAGCCACGGCGGGGCACACTTCCTTGAAGACCTTCCTGCCCTCCTGGATGAACAGCTTGTCCGGCGCACCGATACCCGATTCATCCCCGCGGTTGAGAAAGCCGAAGTTGTTGCGGATGTTGTTCGAGAAAATCGTCTGCAGCTTGCTGTCCTCGATCACGAACTGCTCGCCCGCGTTTGCCGTGTCACTGCTCTCCACGATGATCGCGGTGCAGACGTCCCCGAAGATGAAGTGGGAGTCACGGTCGCGGAAGTTGAGGTGGCCGCTGCAGATCTCGGGGTTCAGGATCAGTACCGACCTTGCGCTGCCAGAGCGCACCGCGTCGCGGGCGTTCTGCAGCCCGAAAGTGGCGGAGGAGCACGCCACGTTCATGTCGAAACCGTAGCCCTTGATACCGAGCGCGTCCTGGATCTCGACCGCCATGGCCGGGTAGGGGCGCTGCATGTTGGAAGCGGCGACGATCACGGCGTCGATGTCCTGTGCTTTCTTGCCGGCCTGCTCCATGGCTTCGCGGGCGGCCGCCACGGACATCTCGCACTGTATCGACTGCTCGTCGTTGGACCGCTCGGGGAGGGCGGGGACCAGCCGGTCCGGATCAAGAATGCCGCTCTTGTTCATCACGTAGCGTGACTTGATACCCGAGGCTTTTTCTATGAATTCCACGGAGGAGGGCTGCAGCGGCAGTATCTCACCGGCGGCGATCTCATCGGCATGGGCCGCGTTATGGCGCTTTACATACTCGTTGTAGGCGTCGACCAGTTCCTCGTTGCTGATGCTTTCCGGGGGGGTATAAAGTCCGGTCCCGCTGATAACGATGTCTGGCATGTATTCGGTTCCGGTGATTCGGGGGTCTTACACCGCTCCGGGCACGGGGCCCGGGCGGGTGTCGCAGCTATTTCTAGCGCTGGTCCAGTGACACGAAATCGCGTTTGGTGTAGCCGGTATACAGCTGGCGGGGCCTGCCGATACGGTAGCTGCCGCTGATCATTTCATTCCAGTGCGCAATCCAGCCCACGGTGCGGCCAACGGCGAATATCACGGTGAACATGCTGGTCGGGATACCGATCGCCTTCAGAATGATCCCCGAATAGAAATCGACATTGGGATACAGCTTTTTCTCGATGAAGTATTCGTCCGACAGGGCGATCTCCTCGAGGCGCTTGGCGATTTCCAGCAGCGGGTCGTTCTCGATGCCCAGTTCCGCCAGTACGTCGTCCGCCGTCTCTTTCATGACACTCGCACGCGGATCGAAGTTCTTATACACGCGGTGGCCGAAGCCCATGAGGCGGAACGGGTCGTTCTTGTCCTTGGCGCGGGCGACAAATTCGTCGATGCGAGAGACGTCGCCGATCTCCTGCAGCATTTCCAGTACGGCCTCGTTGGCCCCGCCGTGGGACGGCCCCCACAGCGCCGCGATGCCGGCCGCAATACAGGCGAACGGGTTGGCACCGGACGAACCGGCCAGGCGCACGGTGGAGGTGGATGCGTTCTGCTCGTGATCGGCGTGCAGCAGGAAAATGCGGTCCATGGCCCTGGCCAGCACCGGGCTGACATTGCTGGGCTCGCAGGGATTGCCGAACATCATCTGGAGGAAGTTCTCGGCATACCCGAGGCTGTTGTCCGGGTACATGAAGGGCTGGCCGATGGAGTACTTGTAACTCATCGCCGCGATGGTCGGCATCTTCGCGATCAGTCGGAATGCGGCGATCTGGCGGTGCTGTTCGTCGGAAATCTCGAGGGAATCATGGTAGAACGCGGACAGGGCCCCGACCACGCCGCAGACAATGGCCATCGGGTGGGCATCACGGCGAAAACCGTTGAAGAAGGTGCGAATCTGCTCGTTGACCATGGTATGGCGGTGCACGGTGCTGACGAATTTTTCCTTCTGGGCGGCCGTGGGGAGTTCGCCGTACAACAGCAGGTAGCAGGTCTCGAGGTAGTCCGACTGCTCCGCCAGCTGGTCTATGGGATAGCCCCGGTGCAGCAGCACGCCTTCCGAACCGTTGATAAAGGTAATCTGGGATTCGCAGGACGCCGTGGAGACAAATCCGGGGTCATAGGTGAACAGCCCCTGGCCCGTCAGGCCACCCACATCGACGACGTCAGGCCCCATGGTTCCGGAGTGGACCGGCAGGTCGATGACATCGTCCATTCCGTCGATCTTCAGGGTGGCTTTTTTGTCGCTCATGGGGTGCCCCGGGAAGTGTCTGATAGCGGTGCCACACTATAGAGTCTCGGAATTTTTTGTCAATTGAGCGCCCGGTTTGCAGGGCTCCGAAATCCTGTGCCGGCAACCCATTTTGGTGCAGCCGGCGTATCACTCCGAAGCAGTATCAGCGCGCTGCTCACGATTGTATTTGTCGCCATAAATGCCTATAATCCCGCGCGTTTTTCGTGTCTGGCCAGCGCAGCGGCTGACGTTGAAACTGGCAATCTGCAAACCCGGTCCATCGCCCTCTGGGCGTCGTTTAGACGGTACCCTATTGTGAAAGACAATCGACCTGTAAACCTCGACATCGGCTCCATGCGCCTGCCCATCACGGCGTGGGCGTCCATTACCCATCGCGCCTCGGGCGTCTTCCTCTTCGCAGGCGTGGCGGTGCTCCTGTGGGCACTGGATGCGAGTCTCGCGGGCCCTGAAAGCTTCGCCTCGCTACAGGCGACCCTGCAGAGTCCGCTGCTCAAACTGCTGATCTGGGCGGTCGTGGCCGGCCTGATCTACCACATGCTCGCGGGCATCAAGCACATCGTTATGGACTTCGGTATCGGCGAGACCATGGAAGGGGGCGTCCTCGGTGCCCGGATCGTGTTCGGGTTGTCCATCGTATTAATCCTGTTGGCAGGAGTCTGGATATGGTAACCGCCGTAACAAGTATGGGTCGGTCCGGTCTGTACGACTGGCTGATGCAGCGCGTGACCGCCGTCATCCTCATGGCCTACATCCTTTACGTAGGCGGCGTGCTTGCCGGAGGCATCGATTACGCCGGGTGGAAAGCGCTGTACTCGGAGACGTGGATGCGGGTATTCAGCCTGCTGGCGCTCCTGTCGCTGGGTATGCACGCCTGGGTCGGCCTGTGGGCGGTTTTCACCGACTACCTGACCGAGCGCATGCTCGGAGGCATCGGTAACAAATTGCGGTTCGTGGCCCAGGCTCTGAGCGGGGTCATCATGTTCACTTATGTTGTCTGGGGTATCCAGATTTTGTGGGGTTTGTAAGGATGGCGGCTCTTCGTACGATTTCTTTTGACGGCGTCATCGTCGGCGGCGGTGGCGCGGGCATGCGCGCCGCCCTGCAGATGGCCCAGTCGGGTTTCAAGACCGCCGTCATATCCAAGGTATTCCCCACCCGCTCCCACACCGTCTCCGCACAGGGCGGCATCACCTGCGCGATTGCCTCCTCCGACCCGGACGACGATTGGCGCTGGCATATGTACGACACGGTCAAGGGCTCTGACTATATCGGCGACCAGGACGCCATCGAGTACATGTGCAGCGTGGGCCCGGAAGCCGTGTTCGAGCTGGAGCACATGGGCCTCCCATTCTCCCGCACGGAAGAGGGGCGCATTTACCAGCGTCCCTTCGGCGGCCAGTCCAAGAACTATGGCGAGGGCGGCCAGGCGGCGCGCACCTGCGCCGCGGCCGACCGCACCGGCCACGCAATCCTGCACACGCTCTACCAGGGCAACATGAAGAACAAGACGCAGTTCTTCAATGAATGGTACGCCACCGACCTGGTCAAGAACGCCAACGGTGACGTGGTCGGCGTGATCGCCATTTGCATGGAGACCGGTGAGACCGTCTTCGTGAAGTCCAAGGCCACCGTACTGGCCACGGGCGGCGCCGGCCGCATCTACGCCTCCACGACCAACGCGCACATCAATACCGGAGATGGCATCGGCATGGCGCTGCGCGCCGGCTTCCCGGTGCAGGACATCGAGATGTGGCAGTTCCATCCCACCGGCATTCACGGTGCAGGCACGCTGGTGACCGAAGGCTGCCGGGGGGAGGGCGGCTACCTGATCAACAAGGACGGGGAGCGATTCATGGAGCGCTACGCCCCGAATGCCAAGGACCTCGCGGGCCGCGACGTCGTCGCACGCTCCATGGTGCTGGAGATACTCGAGGGCCGTGGCTGCGGTCCGGAAGGGGACCATGTCTACCTTAAACTGGACCATCTCGGCGAGGACGTGCTCGAGAGCCGGCTCCCGGGCATCTGCGAACTGTCGCGGACCTTCGCCCACGCGGATCCCGTCAAGGAACCCATCCCCGTGGTTCCGACCTGCCACTACATGATGGGAGGCATTCCCACCAATGTCCACGGGCAGGCCCTCGTCCAGGACGAAAACGGCGAGGACAGGGTCGTACCCGGGCTCTATGCCTGCGGTGAGGTGGCGTGCGTCTCGGTGCACGGGGCGAACCGCCTGGGCGGAAATTCGCTGCTCGACCTCGTCGTA
>CAJIAY010000344.1_pt1 | contig 13822 bp, 15 predicted proteins | sample 9199221 | NCBI WGS metagenome assembly CAJIAY01 (sample SAMEA7708283, study PRJEB35096) | sediment metagenome | biome: marine neritic benthic zone biome [ENVO:01000025]; feature: sediment [ENVO:00002007]; material: shallow marine sediment [ENVO:03000034] sea grass bed [ENVO_01000059] ...
ATGGCGCTGCCGCGTATGAGGAACTGGAGTTTCTCGAGTCTGCCGCCGACCTTCCTGCTCCTGGCTTCCACGCTGCTCATGGAGGCTGGCGCACCCGCGTTCGGCTGGACCTTCTACGCCCCCCTCCATGAACAGCGTGGAAGCCAGCAGCAGGAACGTCGGCGGCAGAATCCAGAAACTCCAGTTGTTCATCCGCGGCAGCGCCATGTCCGGCGCACCGATCATCATCGGGATCAGCCAGTTGGCCAGGCCGACGAAGGAGGGCATGATCGCCCCGAACACCATGACCAGCCCGTGCAGCGTGGTCATCTGGTTGAAGAATGCGGGTTCGACCAGCTGCATGCCGGGCTGGAACAGCTCGGCGCGGATTACCATGGCGAAGAAGCCGCCCAGGAGGAACATGGCAAAGGAGAACCACAGGTACATGGTTCCGATGTCCTTGTGGTTGGTGGTGAAAAGCCAGCGGCTTATGCCCTTTGCAGGACCGTGGTGATGATCTCCCATCGTTAAATCCTCCTATTGGCCTTTCTTGTGGTTGTAGACGTCAATGGGCTGTACGAGATCGCCCATGTTGTTGCCGAACGCGTTGCGCTGGTAGGTCACTACCGCCGCCATGTCGACATCGTTCAGCTGACCACCGAAGGCCTGCATTGCTGTTCCCGGAACACCATTGATACCCACCTCCAGATGGCCACTAATGCCCCCCATAGCGATCGCGCTGCCGGCGATGGGGGTCCCCACACCGCCCTCACCGTTGGCGCCGTGGCAGGCCAGGCAGCTGCTGGTATAGACCGCCTTGCCGCGCTCCATCAATTCATCGAGGGTAAATGTCTGGGCCATCAGGTCCTTGATCTCGACCGCTTCCGCCTGCTTCTGGCTGAACCACTCGCCGTACTCGTCCTTGCTCACGACGTTGACCACGATCGGCATGAAGCCGTGGTTTTCGCCGCAGAGTTCAGCGCACTGGCCGCGGTAGATCCCCTCGACAGCGGTGCGCGTGGTCACCTCGTTGATGAAGCCGGGGATGGCGTCTTTCTTGACCGCCAGCTGCGGCACCCACCAGGAGTGAATGACGTCGTTGGCCGTTACCAGGAAACGCACCTTGGTATCGGCAGGCAGCACGAGCGGCTCGTCCACCTCGAGCAGGTAGTTCTCGCCCTTTGCGGCGGTATTGTAGATTTCACTCTGGGGAGTGCGGAGATTGCTGAAGAAGCTGACGTTTTCGCCCTGGTCATTCAGGTATTCGTACTTCCACTTCCACTGGTACCCGGTAACGACGACATCAATTTCGGCATCATCGTGATCGTAGATGTCCAGCAGCGTGGTAGTGGCGGGAACCGCCATCGCGACGAGAATCAGGAAGGGCACTATTGTCCAGGCGATTTCCACCCTGGTGCTTTCGTGGAAGGTGGAGGGTGTGACGCCGCGGGATTTGCGGTGATAGATGATGGAGTAGAACATGACGCTGAACACAACAATGCCGATCACCACACAGATCCAGAGAATGATCATATGCAGGTCGAAAATCTGCCGGCCAACCTCCGTCACGCCCGGTGACATATTGACGCTGCTCGCCGTTTCGCCCGCTGCCAAGGCAAAAACACTCGTCAGCAGCAGCACAGGACCAAGCGCGAGCCTGACTAGCCACTTCGCCTTAAAACCCATTCCCAGTGTCTCCATCTAGAAAAACCGTCGTCCCGAACATGCTTCCCGCCGCGATGGCAGGCCCTCACTCGCAAGCCGAGGGAGCGCTAACGTACTCCTGAGTCAATGCCTGTTGAGGACGGATGACACCAGCGCTTTTCTGCACGAAAGTCCGCCGGTTACTTCGCGTATTTGAGGGCGCCGCCAACGGCCCGTCACCCCAAAATCGCGCAGGATTATAGCGGAACTGCAGAGTGAATCCTACAGCGTGAAGGACTTTATGAAACTTTGGTGTTTTTCAACTGATTTGGCTCAATTTTTTTGCTAGCCCGCCCGTCAGTAAGCGCCCGCTAGCGAAATAGCCGATATGTACTAGCCTGTAATCTGGCACGCGGTACCAAGTCCCCCACATTCAGGTCGATTATGGTCCCACCAGGCATCCGGGAAACGATCGGCGCTGCGCTTCGCGCCGAACAGGAAACCCACCAACTGCGTTCCAGGCTGGAAGAGCAGCTGCCCGAACTACGCCAGAAACTGCAACTGCCCGAAGACGACCCCATCGGTGCGCTGATGGCTTTCATTACCGGCTACGTCGAGAGTGTGCCCAGCTGCCTGGCCCTGGTTACCTCCCTGAGCAAGCGCCTGGGCTTTTTCGACTATGCCGCCCCCTTCCTGCGCATGGCCGAGGACTATTTCATACAACCCCCGGACCCGCTGCCCCGGGACGGCGGCCTCGAAGCGCTGCTGGACGAGGCATTCCTGGCCCATCGCCTGCTGGAGGAGGTCAACGACCACCATATCCGCCATCTCAGGAGACCGTTGCTGCCACTGGACATGACCGAGGCCAACATCATCGTGCACCACCTGCTGGGAGACGAGTTCGCCACCCGGCTGGAGGAACTGGTGCAGTTCACGGCATCACAACTGCTGGACAAGGAGCACGTCTGGCAGAAGATTCGCGACCTGCCGGGCGCGCAGGAATCCGGGATTCCGCTGGTCTCGACCGAGGACCTCGTCGGGGAAGACAGGTCGATTCGGCTGCGACTTGCTTCCTAGGCGTCGGCCTCCCCTTCGCCGGCCGGGGGGTCAACCAGCGTCACGGGTTCCGGCGGGGTTTCGATACGCCTCGCAGCGGCGCGACTGACACGGGTGAGTGGCTCTCCAGCGGGGCCCACGTCGGGGCGCTCCTCGCTGAAACCGCAGCTGACGCAGCGTCGCAGGTCCGCGTCGGCATCGATGACAATCTTGTCCTTCAGGCCGCAACGGGGACACACGGCGCCCGCAATAAAACGTCTGAGGGCTTTTTGCACCAAGGTTCTCTCCTCGAGCCAATCGGGTCTGGCCAGACCGCAAGGGGCTGGCTATTGTAGCAGGCTGCATTCCCGCGAGAACGACGCCATGCGCCACCACACAGCACTGAATCTCCGCAGCTGGCAGGGTCACAACCCGTCCATTGGCGAACGGGTCATGATCGACCCCAGCGCGGTGGTACTCGGGCAGGTCGTGCTCGAAGACGACGTATCTGTCTGGCCCCATGTTTCGGTGCGCGGTGACGTACACCATATACGTGTCGGGGCGCGGACCAGTTTACAGGACGGCTGCGTACTGCACGTCAGCCACGCGGGGCCCTACAATCCCGACGGCTGGCCGCTGGACATCGGCTGCGACGTGACCGTCGGCCACAGCGCCACCCTGCACGGCTGTCGCATCGGCGACCGGGTGCTCGTGGGCATGTCCGCGACCGTCATGGACGGCGCCGTTGTGGAAGATGACGTGGTCATCGCCGCCGGCGCGCTGGTCACCCCGGGCAAACGACTGCGCAGCGGCCGCCTCTATTCCGGCAGCCCCGCCCGCGAGGCCCGTCCGCTCAGCGACAGGGAGATGGACTACTTCCTCTACAGCGCACAGCACTACGTGCGCCTGAAGGATACCCACATAGCCGAGCTGGAGAGCCTTGCGGGGTCAGGGTAAATTGACTCTGAACCCGCTAGGCCGCGGCCATGGTCTCGCGCAGGTGGCTGATGACCGGCTGGGTATCCGGGCGGGCATCGCGCCAGATGTGGAATGACTCCGCGGCCTGCTCGACCAGCATGCCGAGTCCGTCGGCAACCGCCCACGCCGCGTGGTGTGCAGCCCAGCGCATAAAGGCAGTGGGCTCGGCGCCGTACACCATGTCGTAGCAACAGCTGCGCTCGCGCAGCAGGCTGCCCGGCAGTTCCGGAACCTCTCCGGATAATCCCGCGCTGGTGGCATTGATCAGCAGGTCGAACTGCTGCCCCTCCAGCAGTCCGAGGCCGCCGCCCGATATCGGCCCGATGTCGGTAAAGCCTGCGGCCAGTTGTTCGGCCCGACCGGCCGTACGGTTTACGACCAGCAGTTCCGAGGGCTTCTCGAGCAGCAGTGGCTCCAGCACGCCTCGCGCCGCGCCGCCGGCGCCGATCAGCAACACCCTCGACCCCAGCACGGTCCACCCCAGGTTGGCCACGAGGTCACGCACCAGGCCGATGCCGTCGGTATTGTCGCCCTCCACCAGGCCATCTTCCGACTTGCTGAGCGTGTTGACCGCGCCCGCCCGCGCCGCCCGGTCGCTGACGCGGTCCGCGAATTCGAAGGCGTCCTGCTTAAAAGGGACCGTGACGTTCAGGCCCGTGCCGCCGCCGTCGAAAAAGGCCGCGGCGGCCTCGGCGAAACCGTCGAGGTCTACCCGCACCGCCCGGTACTGCATGTTCTGGCCACACTGCTGGGCAAACATCGAGTGGATTTCCGGCGACTTGCTGTGCTTGACCGGGTTGCCGAAGACGGCGTACTTGTCTTTCTGGCTCATGTCCCGCGCTTCCCGGCCTGGCTTTCCGCCAGCCAGTCGCGGCCGGTGAGGTAGAAGTCCGTCAGCTCCGCCTCCGGCGTGCCCGGCTCGGGCGAGTAGTCATATTCCCAGCGCACCAGCGGCGGCAGGGACATCAGGATCGCCTCCGTGCGGCCCCCGGACTGCAGGCCGAACAGCGTGCCCCGATCGAATACCAGGTTGAATTCCACGTAGCGGCCGCGCCGGTACAGCTGGAACTGTCGCTCACGCTCGCCGTACGCCCGCTCCTTGTTGCGCCGGACGATCGGCCGGTATGCCTCAATGTAGGAGTCGCCCACGGCGCGCATGAAGTCGAAGCTGGTATCGAAACCCCATTCGTTCAGGTCGTCGAAGAACAGGCCGCCGATACCCCGCGGCTCGTCGCGGTGCTTGAGGAAAAAGTACTCGTCACACCACTGCTTGAAGCGCGGGTAGGTGTCCTCGCCAAAGGGGGCACAGGCGTCGGCCGCCACACTGTGCCAGGCGATGCAGTCCTCCCGGTTGGCATAGTAGGGCGTGAGGTCGTAGCCGCCGCCGAACCACCAGACGGGATCCTCCCCGGGTTTATTGGCAACGAACAGACGCACATTGGCGTGGGAGGTGGGGACATAGGGGTTGTGCGGGTGGATCACCAGCGAGACGCCCATGGCTTCGAAACTGCGACCGGCCAGCTCGGGCCTCGATGCCGATGCGGAGGGCGGCAGGGCCCCGCCGGAGACATGCGAAAAGTTGACGCCGGCTTTCTCAAAAACCGCACCCTCGGCCATTACACGACTGCGACCTCCGCCGCCTTCGGGCCGCTCCCACTCCTCTACCGAGAAAGCCGCGTCGCCGTCCTCGTCGGCCAACGCGTCACAGATATTGTCCTGGAGTTGCAGTAGGTAGGTCCTGACCTGTTCGACCCGCATGCTACGGCCTTCCTCGGGGAGATCGTCCGGGCGCATTATACGCATCCGTCTCCGCCAGCGTTACTAGTGACGGATAATTTGCCCGCTTTCGAGATGGCGAATCGTCGTCGGCCTGTCGGAGGAGCCTGTGGCACCCTGCATGACATACCCCACGCTGTCACCGAAATAGCGCCGCACCTGGAAGGCGTGCCGCGCGGGCAATGCCCCGGCAGGGTTGGCCGACGTGGATACCAACGGGCCGCCCCAGGCCGCGCAAAGTGCGCTGACCACCGGGTGGTCGCTCACCCGCACCGCCACCGTATCGTGTTCACCGGAAATCCACTCAGGCACCAGCCCCCCGTGCGGGACCAGCCAGGTCGACGGGCCGGGCCAGCTGGCGGACAGGGTGTCGAGCTGCGGCCTCGTGAGGTCGATGAGCAGGAAGCCCAGTTGCTCCAGGTTGTGGGCCACCAGGATAAGGCCCTTGGAGACCGGTCGTGCCTTCAGTGCCAGCAGGTACTCCACCGCTGCTTCATTGTTGGGGTCACAGCTCAGGCCCCACACGGCTTCGGTGGGACAGGCGATGACTTCGCCCTGCTGCAGGGCGTGGCACGCGGATTTCAGTGCGAGCGCACTGGGCGGGACAGGCAAGGTCAGCCTTTCAGCTTTTCCTGCAGCGCAGCGTTCTTGGCAGCGATATCCTTCGCGTTGGCCGCCCGCTCGTCACGCAGCTTGTCGGCCAGTGACGCATCCGCCAGCGACAGCATCTGCGTCGCCAGGTAGCCGGCGTTCTTCGCGCCCGCCTTGCCGATGGCAACCGTCGCAACCGGGATACCCGCAGGCATCTGCACGGTAGACAGCAGCGCGTCGAGGCCGTCGAGGGAAGCGTTCATCGGGACGCCGATGACGGGCTTGACCGTCCCTGCGGATACCGCGCCGGCCAGGTGCGCCGCCATGCCCGCAGCCGCGATGAAAACCCCGCAGCCGCGCTCTTCCGCGTCCTTCACATAGGCCTTCGTTTCCTCGGGTGTGCGGTGCGCGGAAGTGATGCGCACCTCGAAGGGCACACCAAACTTCTTCAGGACATCAAAGCTGGCTTCCATGACGGGCAGGTCCGAGTCGGATCCCATCACGATGGCTACGAACGGCTCGCTCATCGACTATCTCCTTCAATCTGCAGGGTTATCGCTGCACTACGTGCTAAAGAGCGCGAAATCTAACCAACTAGAAGGGGCTTGGCAAGCAAAATGGGGTTCCACAAAAATGCCCGAAGGCTCCGTAGAGCGCAACAGGAGGTATTTCTGTATTCGTTGGCAGGACACGCCAAAAAGCGCACGTCCATGTGCAGGCTCGGCTGGCGACGTCCTGTCGCCAGACGGTCCTGCCAACGAATACAGAAACACCTCCTTTCCTCCGGTACCGACCTGCACTTACTCCATTGTCGATTACCCGACTCCGCGCTAGCTACGAATATAGCCGCCGGCCGTGCGCTCCACCTGTCCTGATAGTTCCAGGGCGGACAACTCCGCCATGACCTGGGCGACAGGCCGGGCGCTTTGTTCGACCAGTTCGTCCAGTGACATCGATTCAAAGCCCAACAGGCCCAGCAGCCAGGAAGCCGGGACCGGTGCCGGTGCATCCTGCGCGTCCAGCCCTGCAGCATGGCAAAGTGAGGAATAGAGGGGTCCAAGCTCCTCCAGTATGTCCTCCACGCCCTGCACCATCTTGGCTCCGTCACGCAGCAGGTGCAGGCAGCCGCGACCCCCCTCGTGCAGCGGCGACCAGGGCAGGGTAAACACCTCGCGGCCCTGCTCCACGGCGGTCCCCGCCGTAATCAGCGAGCCGCTCGGCAGCGCCGCTTCCACGACCAGCACGCCGAGCGACAAACCACTGATAATACGATTGCGTTTTGGGAAGTGCCCCTTGCGGGGCGGCGTTCCCGGAGGAAACTCGGTGACCACGCAGCCCGACTGTACGGTGTCTTGAAACAGCTCCCGGTTGCCGCGCGGGTAGACGCGGTCTATACCGGTGCCCATGACCGCCGTGGTCTTGCCCCCTGCCGCCAGAGCGCCGCGATGTGCCGCGCTGTCGATACCCATGGCAAGGCCCGAGCAGACATGCAGTCAGCACGGACCAGGTCTCCCGCCAGCGTCTCGGCCAGCCGCCTGGCCGCAGGGCTGGCGCGCCGGCTGCCCACGATGGCCACGTGCGCCTCGCGCAGCAGGGCTGCATCACCCTTTACGAATAGCAGGGGAGGGGGATCGTGGATTTCCCGCAACAGCGGCGGGTAGAACTCGTCATCGAGGCCGATGGCCGCAGCGCCGACGACCCGCGCGACAGTGCGCGCCTGTGCAACATTCATAGATCGTCCCTGATCCCATGACTGTCAATTCCCTGCAGCCGGCGCCGCCCCTTCCGGGACGGCAATCACCGCGATCAGGGATTCCTTACGACGTCCATTACCTTCAGCGGCCGCGTCGTCTTGAGCACGATCGCGAAACTGATCTTCTCGTAGGACTCGAATACCATCGCCAGCCCGGCCCTCGTATCGGGAAGCTGCACGTTGGACTGGGCTACCTTGTCGAAGACATGGCGGCCCGCCTGGTAAACGGCGAGCACGTGCCCAATCTGCAGGCCGTCACGCTTGCCGCGGTTGATGGTGACGATGCTCATTTGTGCGATCTGGTCGAGACCGCCATCCACGCCGATCATGTAACCCTCGATCTCGTTGGCAGGCGCCTGCGGGTGAAAGTCGCGTCCAGCACCCGTTCCTCGTAGGGCAGCAGGCGATCGGTGATCCGGACCTCCTCCGTGATGCGGGTGACTTCCAGCTCGGTGACCTCATCGCGGTTGCTGCTCAACAGTTTCGCGGTGCCGATATCGATGACCTGGTAGCCGAGGTACTCATCGGTCACAGGGTCCGCGTAGTGCTGGCCCACGCGGTAGATGCCGTAGGTCCGCTCACCGTCGGGGAAGGGCCCGCGCCCGAAAATACGGTCGCCCGGGCCGCTGATCAGGGCGCGCTCGTCCTGGGCCACGATATAGGCGGAGTAATTGAGCTCGTCCGCCTCCATGACCCGGTTGCGCCGCAGCCAGGGTCCGATCTGGTCGAGCGGTATCGTCGGGATGGCGAGGTCCAGCGAGCTCACACGCATATTCGGAGTGAGTTTGATCTCACCGCCGCGGCGCATGCGCAGTCGCGGCTGTCCGTCGATCCACACAATGTACAATTCGTCGCCGGGATAGATCAGGTGCGGGTTGTCGATCTGCGGGTTGACGTCCCACAGCTCCGGCCAGCGCCAGGGTTGCTTGAGATACATCCCGGAAATGCCCCAGAGGGTATCGCCCTTCTTGACGATATAGGTTTCCGGTACGTTCTCGTTCAGCTCCACCTCTGCACGCGTCCAGGCACTGAACAGCAGTGTGAACAGCAGCAGGCAAACCGTTAGTGACCTTGTTTTCATTTTTTGCGTCCCTGTTTGGCCGGTATTCTGGCTTTTTGTCTCGATTGGGCGAATCCGGCGCGAGCGCATTAGACGCCCCCGCAGCATTTACCCCGCCCGCCAGCCGTGAATGTCGCCTCGCGCCGGCACGCCATCTCCGCCGCCGCGGCGTGGCAATACCCGGGCGCTAGGCACCCCCGAATCACTGGCTGTATAATAGCTACAGTTTGCTGCCGCGATTTGGTGCTGGCAAGCCAAATGTTATTAATTCACGCAGCCAAATTTGGCCAGTTCCCGCGCCCCTGCAGGCCCCGAATATCATGGCATTACTGGACATTCTCGAGTTTCCCGACCCGCGGCTGCGCACCCGCGCCAGCCCCGTTGAGGAGGTCACGGACGCTACCCGCGAGCTGATCGACGACATGTTCGAAACCATGTACGCGGCCCCCGGTATCGGGCTCGCCGCCACCCAGGTGAACGTTCACCAGCGGCTGCTGGTGATGGACGCGTCCGAGGAGCACAACGAGCCGCAGGTCTTCATCAACCCCGAGGTGACCGTACTCGACCCGGAACTGGGCGAATACGACGAGGGCTGCCTGTCGGTCCCGGGCTTCTACGAGTCTGTCTGCCGCCCCCGGAAAATAGCCGTGTCCGCGCTGGACCGTGACGGCAACCCGTTCACCCGCGAACTGACCGGGCTGGCGGCGATATGCCTGCAGCACGAGGTCGACCACCTGAACGGCAAGCTGTTCGTCGACTACCTGTCTCCCCTGAAGCGCCAACGCATCCGCAAGAAGCTGGAAAAAGACCAGCGCCACCGCGCCTGAGCCCCATGAGCAAGCGCTCCCTCCGCGTCATATTCGCCGGCACGCCGGAGTTTGCCTCCCGCCATCTAGGGGCCCTTATTGAAAGTAAGCACGTACTAGCTGGGGTATACACGCAACCGGACCGCCGGGCCGGCCGGGGCCGCAAACTGCAGGCCAGCCCGGTGAAACGGCTCGCGGAGGAGGCGGGCCTCGCAATCCACCAGCCGCCCTCCCTGAAGGATGAAGCGGTCCGCGCGCAGCTGTCGGGCCTCGAAGCGGACCTGATGGTGGTGGTCGCGTACGGCCTCATCCTGCCCCAGGCGGTGCTCGATATTCCCCGTCTCGGCTGCCTCAACGTGCACGCCTCACTGCTGCCCCGCTGGCGCGGCGCAGCCCCCATCCAGCGCGCCATCGAGGCCGGCGACAGCGAAAGCGGCATTACCATCATGCAGATGGATGCGGGCCTCGATACCGGCGCCATGCTCGCGACCGCGGCCTGCGAGATCGGTCCGCGAACCAGTGCGGCCGGGCTGCAGTCATCCCTTGCCAGCCTCGGGCCGCCGCTGCTGCTGGAGGTACTCGACGACATCGAGCGCAGGCAGCGGGAGGGACAGGCGCAGGACGATGCGCAAGCCACCTACGCACATAAGATCCAGAAGTCCGAGGCAGAAATGGACTGGAGCCTCGACGCCGGGGCGCTGGATTGCAAGGTGCGGGCATTCAACCCGGCGCCGGTCTGTTACTCCTTCCTGGGGGACAGGCGTGTTCGCGTATGGCAGGCGCGGCCGCTGCCCCGGGTAAAGTCACAGGCGGAGCCGGGCACCATCCTGCGCGCGGGGCCCGAGGGCATCGTCGTGCGCTGCGGCGACGGCGAGCTGGCCCTGGAATCCCTGCAACTCGAAGGAGGCAAGCCGCTGTCATCGTCGCAGCTGCTCAGCGCACACCAGTCCCTGTTCCAGCCGGGCGCGCGTTTTTCTGCCCGGGCAGCCGGGGAATGAGCGGGGACGTCCGGGCTGCCGCGGCATCGGCTATCGGCGCTGTGCTCGACGGACGTTCGCTGGACCACGCGCTGGCGGGACAGCTCGACAAGGTCGGGGCAGCCGACCGGGGCCTGCTGCGGCAGCTATGCTATGGCACCCTGCGGGATGCACCTCGCCTGCAGCCACTGCTCGACAGCCTGCTCGACAGGCCCCTGCGGAAGAAAGACCGTGACCTGCGGGGCCTGCTGCTGTGCGGGCTCTACCAGCTGGATCACACCCGGATACCGGACCATGCCGCGGTCGCCGCGACGGTAAGCGCCGCTCGCGCCCTGAACAAGGACTGGGCCAGGGGACTGGCCAACGCCGTGCTGCGGCGCTACCAGCGTGAGCGGGAGCAACTGTGGGAAGGGCTTTCTCCCGCCGCCGCCGCCAGTCATCCCGACTGGTTGTACGACGCGATCAATACGCAATGGCCCGACGAATCTGCCCGCATCATCGCGGCGAACAACGAACAACCGCCGATGACCTTGCGCGTGAACCGGCTCGAATGGTCACGCGAGGATTACGCGGCCCGCCTGGCAGATGCGGGTATTGAAGCGACGGCCGGTTCGCTGGCTCCCGACAGCCTGCGGCTGGCCGGCCCGGCCGATGTGACGGAACTGCCCGGCTTCTCCGCGGGCCATGTCAGCGTCCAGGACGAGGCCGCGCAGCTGGCAGCGCACCTGCTCGTCGCGCAGCCCGGGGAACGGGTACTCGATGCCTGCGCCGCTCCGGGCGGGAAATGCTGCCATATCCTTGAGCTGCAGCCGCAGCTTGCCGAACTGGTCGCCATGGACGTGGACGCCTCTCGTCTTGAGCGCGTCACCGAAAACCTCGAACGCTTGAATCTGCAGGCCACCCTGCTCGAGGGGGACGCCGCCGGGCCGCCGGGCAATCTGCAGGCGGAGAGTTTCGACCGCGTCCTGCTGGACGCGCCCTGCTCGGCAAGCGGCGTGATCCGCCGGCACCCGGACGCGAAACTGCTGCGCCGCGAGAGTGATATCGGCCAACTCGCCTCGCGACAGCAGCAACTGCTGGCGGGTGTCTGGCCGCTACTGAGACCCGGTGGGGTTTTGCTATACGCCACCTGCTCAATTCTCGACCAGGAGAACAGCCAGGTGGTACAGGCTTTTCTCCGCACCCACGACACGGCCACGCTCTCCGTCCCCGAGGCCGCCGGCGGCGAGGTCGCGGCCTGCGGCCGGCAACTGCTGCCCTTACCCGGCGGGCACGACGGCCTTTTCTATGCGCGACTGCAAAAAGCCGCGTGAGACTTGTGCACAATTTCGCCACACCGGCACTGTCAATCAACCCGTTACTTCATTATCGTGCTGGCAAGGCCCTGCCGACCGGAACCTGCTGACAACAAAAGAGCTCATAGAGCCATGAAAATTATCATTCTGGGTGCAGGCCAGGTTGGCGGCACACTCGCAGAGCACCTGGCCAACGAACAGAACGACATCATCGTCGTGGATACGGACGGCGACAAACTTCGTGCGCTGCAGGACCGCCTCGACATCGGAACGGTCGTCGGCGGCGCGTCGCACCCCGACACCCTGTACGATGCGGGCGCCGAGGACGCCGACATGCTGATTGCCGTCACCAACAGTGACGAGATCAACATGATGGCCTGCCAGGTGGCCTACACGCTCTTCAAAACCCCGACCAAGATTTCCCGGGTCCGGTCGCCTGCCTACCTCGCTCACCAGGAAAAGCTGTTCAACCGTGAGCATGTCCCGGTCGACGTCATCATCGGCCCCGAGCAACTCGTCACCCAGGCGATCGAACGACTGATCTCGACGCCGGGGGCGCTGCGGGTCATGGACTTTGCCGGCGGCAAGGTGCAACTGGTTGCCGTGCGTGCGTACCATGACGGCCCCATCGTCGGCCAGGAGCTGAAGGAGATCCGCCGGCACATGCCCAACGTCGATACCCGCGTCGCGGCGATCTTCCGACAGGACCGGGCGATCATCCCCGAGGGCGATACGGTGGTGGAGATCGACGATGACGTATTCTTTATCGCCGCGCGGGAGAACATCCGCGCGGTAATGTCCGAGCTGCGCAAGGTGGACAAGCCTTACAAGCGTGTCATGATCGCCGGCGGCGGCAACATCGGGGCGACGCTGGCACACAGCCTGGAGAATACCTACCAGGTCAAGCTGATCGAAAAGTCCTACGGCTTATGCCGCTCGTTGTCCGAGCGCCTGAGGCACTGCGTCGTCCTGCACGGGAGCGGGTCGGAGCCGCAACTGCTCGCCTCGGAAAACATCGAGGCCACGGATGTGTTCTGCGCCCTCACCAACAGCGATGAGGCCAACATCATGATGTCCATGCTGGCCAAGCGCATGGGAGCAAAGAAGGTCATTACACTGATTGCCAATTCGGCCTACGCGGAACTCGTCGGGGACGAGATCGACATCGCCATCTCACCCCAGCAAATCACCATCGGCAGCCTGCTCACCCATGTGCGCAAGGGCGATATCAGCAACGTGCATTCGCTGCGCCGCGGCGCGGCCGAGGCGATCGAGGTGACTGCTCACGGCGACTCGAAATCCTCCAAGGTGGTGGGCCGACGGCTCGACGAGATCAAACTCCCGCAGGGCGTCACTATCGGGTCGGTCGTGCGCGGGGAGGAGGTGCTGATCGCACACCGGCACATCGTGGTCGAGCCCGACGATCACGTCATCCTGTTCCTGATCGACCGCAAGCAGATCAGCGCAGTGGAGAAACTGTTCGCTGTCGGGTTCGGGTTTTTCAGCTGACCCATGCACTTCTCCGTCTCATTCCGCATCCTGGGCCTCCTGCTGATGATGTTCAGCTCGATCCAGTTGGTGCCGCTTTTAATTGCGGCCCTGGAAACGGGCAACAGCGCCCTCGGGTTTGCCTACGCGATCGGCATCACGTTTTTTTCCGGCCTGCTCATGTGGTTCCCCGTTCGCAATGCGAGCCATGACCTGCGGATTCGTGACGGCTTCCTTATTACCTCCCTGTTCTGGTCCGTGCTCGGCCTGTTCGGCGCGCTGCCCTTTCTTTTCGCAGACACCCTGCACCTGACGCCGGTCAGCGCCATCTTTGAATCCATCTCGGGGCTCACCGCCACCGGCGCGACGGTCATCGTGGGACTGGATGACCTGCCCCAATCGATCCTCTTTTACCGGCAGCTGCTGCAGTGGCTGGGCGG
>CAJIAY010000013.1_pt1 | contig 13700 bp, 7 predicted proteins | sample 9199221 | NCBI WGS metagenome assembly CAJIAY01 (sample SAMEA7708283, study PRJEB35096) | sediment metagenome | biome: marine neritic benthic zone biome [ENVO:01000025]; feature: sediment [ENVO:00002007]; material: shallow marine sediment [ENVO:03000034] sea grass bed [ENVO_01000059] ...
CCTGCTCGCAGAGTTCGACGCCGCATTCATCCTTCGCCTCCGCGGGATCGGCCAGGGGGTCATGCACCAGCACATTACACCCGTATTCATGCAGCTCCTCGATAATATCCACGACCTTCGAGTTGCGCAGGTCCGGACAGTTCTCCTTGAAAGTCAGCCCGAGCAAGGCCACCCGCGCACCACTCACCTGGTGCCCGCCGCGCGACAGATGCTTCACTGTCTGCTCGGCGACGAACTTGCCCATGTTGTCGTTGGTCTTGCGGCCCGCGAGAATTACCTGCGGGTGATGCCCGACAGCTTCCGCCTTGTAGGTCAGGTAATAGGGGTCCACGCCGATGCAATGCCCGCCCACGAGTCCCGGGCGGAACGGCAGGAAGTTCCATTTGGTTCCGGCCGCCTCGAGCACGTCCAGCGTATCGATATCGAGGCGGTTGAAGATCAGGGCGAGTTCGTTCATCAGCGCAATGTTGAGGTCGCGCTGGGTGTTCTCGATCACCTTGGCGGCCTCGGCAACCTTGATGCTGGCTGCGCGGTGTATTCCGGCTTTCACCACCTCGCCATACATCGATGCCAATCTATCGAGGGTCTCGGGCGTATCGCCCGACACGACTTTCGTGATCGTCTCCAGTCGGTGCTGCTTGTCGCCGGGATTGATTCGCTCGGGAGAGTAGCCGACGTAAAACCCGTCGCTCGCCGCACCCCGGCCGCGGCCCGACCAGGGCATGCCGGAGGCCTCCTCCAGCAGAGGGACGCAGACTTCCTCGGTACAGCCCGGGTAGACCGTCGATTCGAAGACCACGGTCGTCCCGGGGGCCATATGCGCCCCTACCGCCCTGCACGCGCCCTCGAGCGGGGAAAGGTCCGGACGGCGCGCATGGTCGATCGGGGTCGGCACCACCACGATGATGATTCGCGCATCGGACACCGCGCTCGCATCGCTGGTGAACTCAAGCAGTTTTGCGGCGGCGAGTTGCGCCGAATCCACCTCGCCACTGGGGTCCCTGCCCGCCCTGTAGTGGGCAAGTTTTTCTTCGCTGAGGTCGAGCCCGATCGTGCGGCGGGATTTTCCAAGCGCAACCGCGAGGGGAAGCCCGACATATCCAAGGCCGACAACCGCGACAGTGTCCAACGCTTCCATACCTCTTTAACCCTTCTTATTGTGTGCTGCGCTTCCCACTTATGTCCCGCTGGCATTTACAGTCGCGGAGCGGAAGTATAGTGTTTCTCCCAAAGCACCGCTATCGCGGAACGTGACGTGGTACTCGATTTGTTAAGTTTAGACTTCGAGGCTCAATCCAGCATACTCAGCAACATCGGCTTGTACAGCTACGGCACCGCCCTGCTCGCCTATGTAATGCTGATTATCCTGTCATTCATTACTCGGCGCAATAATCCACTCGCACGAGCGCTGCTCGCCGCCAGCGGCCTGACCGCACTCTGGGCGGCCACTATCACGCTGTCGGCGTTCACGGTTGAGCCGCTCGTCTTCCTGATCGAGCTCACAGAGGTTGCCCGCAACGCGGCCTGGGTGTTCGTGTTGATCAGCTTTCTCGGCTTGAGACTGCAGGGCACGGGTCACTTCCTCTCGACACGCCGTTGGATCCCCTGGTACGCACTCGGAGTGACTGCCATCATCCTGGTTCTCTTCGGCTCGGCACCTCTTGCGAAACTGACACCCTCCATGTTCGACCTCGTCCTCAGGGCCGGCTTCAGTGGCTGGCTGGCCATGGCGATCCTGGGCCTGCTGTTGCTCGAGCAGTTGTTCCGCAACAGCAACGACAATGAACTCTGGGCGACAAAACACCTGTGCGTTGGCCTGGGGATAATTTTCGCCTATGACCTCTTTATGTACGCAGAGGCCTTACTGTTCCACCAACTCGATTCGGAAACCTGGCAGGCCCGCGGCTTCGTGACCAGCATGGCCGCGATCCTGATTGCCACCAGCATCAGCCGCTCGAAGCCCGAATCGGGCAGCGAGTCGTCGGAGTTCGAACCAGGCATCCACCTCTCCCGCCACGTGGCTTTTCACTCACTGACACTGATGGCTTCCGGGATCTACCTGATCACCATGGCCCTCGCCGCTTATATCATCAGCTACATGGGGGGCAGCTGGGGCGCCGTCCTGCAGATCGTTTTCCTGGTCGCCTCGGGACTCACCCTGACGGTGCTGCTTTTCTCCGGCCAGATCAGGGCGCGCTTTCGTGTCTGGCTGAGCAAGAACTTCTTCAGTTACAAGTACGACTACAGGATAGAGTGGCTGGAGTTCACCCGCATTCTGGCCAGTGGCGGTGCGGATATCCCCGAAAATATAACCCGCGCCGTGGCCAATCTCGCGAAGAGTCCGGCGGGCATACTCTGGAGCAGGGGAGACGATGGGAGGTTCGGCATTGAAACCAACTGGGAAATGCCTTCGCCCGATACCGATATCGACATGACGGGCCTGTCCCGTTGGTTGCAGGAGCACGAGTGGATCATCGACCTGCGCGAATGGGAGCTTGCGCCAGACCTCTACAGGAACCTCCAGCTACCACAGGAACTGACGGAGCTATCCAGGGCGTGGTTGATCATCCCGCTCCTGTTCGGCGACCGCCTTCAGGGTATCCTGCTCCTGCGCGAATCCGACCTGTCCCGGGAACTCAACTGGGAGGACCGCGATCTGCTGAAGGTGGCGGGCAGGCAGGCTGCCAGCCACCTCGCCCAGTACCAGGCGGACAAGGCCCTCGTGGAGTCGCGGCAATTCGAGGCGTTTAACCGCCTGTCCGCCTACGTCATTCATGACCTGAAAAACATTCTCGCGCAGCTGTCCCTCGCCGTCGCAAACGCCGAGAAGCACAAACACAACCCGGAATTCATCGATGATATGGTCGACACTATCAGCAATACTGTCAGTCGCATGAGCAACCTGATGGCACAATTGCGCAGCGACCAGACACACAGGGCAAGGGCCGTGTTCGGACTGGCCGACCTGCTGGACGTCGTGATCACCGACTGCGAGCACCGGCAGCCCGCACCCCGGCTGTCCGTTGCCGGCTGCAACCCACAGCTCGAATGCGACCGGGAGCGCTTACAGGCGGTGTTCGAGCATCTGGTGCAGAATGCACAGGAAGCAACAGGAAAGAGCGGCCGCGTCGATATTCGCCTGGAGCGCGAGGGAGCAAGGGCGGTCGTCGAGATTGAAGATGACGGTGTAGGCATGGACGAGCATTTCATCAGGCACCGATTATTCAGGCCGTTCGATTCCACCAAGGGCTTGACCGGCATGGGCATTGGCGCATTCGAAAGCCGCGATTTCGTTCGCAGCCTCGGTGGCGACATCAGCGTCCAGAGCACACCCGGGGAAGGATCGCTGTTTCGCGTCCAGATACCCAGCGCGAGCGATGCCGCCAGCCACCATGACAACGCACCAATCGAGGCTTCTACCACGTGAAGGAAGAAAAGAAGAAAAACCTGCTGGTGGTCGAGGACGACAAGGGGCTACAGAACCAGCTGCGCTGGGCCTTCGATGGTTTCGACGTGACCGTCACCGGCGATCGCCCCGAGGCGATCTCGCAACTGCGGCGCCTGCAGCCGGGCGTCGTGCTGCTAGACCTCGGCCTGCCACCGGATCCGGGCGGCGTGACGGAGGGCATGGCCACCCTGAGTGAAATTCTCTCGCTGGCGCCGGAAACCAAGATCATTATCGTCACCGGCGACAACGACCGCGCCAACGCGGTGAAAGCGATCGCACTCGGCGCCTACGACTTTCACCAGAAACCGGCGGACCCCGAGTTGCTGGCCCTGCTGGTTGAGCGCGCCCAGCACGTATACGAGCTGGAGGTCGAAAACCGCAGGCTCCAGACCTACGACCAGGACATGCCCCTGAAAGGCATCATCACCGCCAGTCCGCAGATGATCAAGGTGTGCCGCACGATTGAGAAAATCGCCCCGTCCAACATCACCACGTTGCTACTGGGTGCCAGCGGCACCGGCAAGGAGCGCTGCGCCCAGGCCTTGCACGAGCTCAGCCTGCGCGCAGATGAATCGCTGATAACCATCAACTGCGCCGCCATACCCGAGAACCTGCTGGAGAGCGAACTGTTCGGGTATGAAAAAGGAGCGTTCACCGGGGCCGCAAAGCAGACACCGGGCAAGATAGAGTACGCGGACAAGGGGACGCTGTTCCTGGATGAGATCGGCGACCTGCCGATGGAGCTGCAGGCGAAGCTACTGCGCTTCCTGCAGGAGCGCGTGGTCGAACGCATCGGTGGAAGGAAAGAGATTCCCGTCGATGTCAGGATACTCTGTGCCACACACCAGAACCTGCAGGAACTCATCGAGCAGGGGCTGTTCCGTGAAGATCTCTACTATCGAATCAGCGAGATGGTAATTGAGATACCGCCGTTGAAGGACCGAGAGGGGGATATATTGCTGCTCGCAAAGTCGTTCCTCAACCTGTGGGGCAAGGAATACAACAGCTCGGCAGCCAGCTTCTCCCCGGAAGCCATAGCGGCAATCGAGGCCTACGACTGGCCGGGCAATGTGCGCGAGCTGGAGAGCAGGATAAAGCGGGCCGCTATCATGGCCGGCGGCAATCAGGTCAGCGTGGAAGACCTGGAGCTGGGTGACGTAAAGGCGGAGCCCATGCCACTGAACCTCAAGGAGGTGCGGGAGGAAGCGGAGCGCCGGGCCATCATCCGCGCCCTGAGCCATAGCAACCAGAACATCAGCGACGCCGCAAACTCGCTCGGCATCACCCGGCCCACGCTTTACAACCTGATGGAAAAACTCGGGCTGAAAGTCTGATACCGCGGTCGCCAGGCTGGCCGCGTCGGCGTCGCACTCCCGGAACCGCCCTAGTCAGCCCCGGCCGACATGATCTCGTCCTCGTGAGACTGCAGTACCGGGTTGTCCGGATCGAGCTCCCTCGCACGACCGATCGACCGCCTCGCCTCGCGCAGTTTATCGTTCCTTAACTGCGCCATCGCCAGCGTATCGTAAACCGCACTGGAGCCGTTTGCTGACAAGAGTGCCCGCTCGGCATACTCCAGCGCGCCCTCCGGGTCCTCATCCAGCAGGTGCCAGGCCAGGTTATTCAGCGCAGATGCATGATTCGGTTGCAACTTCACGATCTCGCGATACTCGCGCTCAGCCTCGACGCTTTGACCGCCGCGACTATAAAACTCTGCCAGCCGCTCGCGGGCTACAAGGTCCTCGGGATGGTCATCGAGCCAGTTACGCAACAAATGGATGGCACCCGAGGTGTCGCCAATACGGTGCCTGTGCACCGCGAGCGCCACCAGGTTATTACTGGTGGGCTGTTTGGCATAGACCTTTTCGTACAGTCTCCCGGCCGCCGCATCGTTGCCGCGCAGATGGTGGGACCAGGCCTCCAACTCGAGCACTTCCGGGTCCTGCGGGGCAACCTCCTGCAGCTCTTCGAGCAGCGAATTGAAAACGCCGTAACGGCCCGACGCGTACTTGAGCCGGGCGTCCGCCAGTCTCGCGTAATAATGGCCGGGCGCGAGCCCCGCTGCACGCTCGAGCTCTTCTTGCATTCGCCTGTCATTTCCCAGGCCGGCATAGGTCTTCGCCAGCAGGTAGTGATACTGGGCGGTGTCCGGGCGCTCCCGGACAAGTTTCTGCAGCGCCACAAGCGCCTGGTCATAGCGCCCGTCCGCCAGGGCTACCAGCGCCTTTACCTCCAGCGTTTCCGGCAGCATCTCCTCTTCCTCGGTGAAACCCCGCAGCAGGAAGGACGCCTGATCCACGTCACCCTCTGCCACGTGGTACCGCACCACGGCCAGCCGCGGCTCCAGCGCGCGCGGGTTGGCGGCAATGGCGCGTTGCAGCGTCTCCAGCATCTCAACCTCGCTGCCCTCCTGCGCATAAGTCGATGCAAGCCCCAGCCAGGTCCTGGTGTGACCCGCGTGGCGGGCAAGCACGGCATCGTAGTGCTGCCTGGCCGTATCGAGGTCCCCTTCCAGCATTGCCAGCTCCGCGAGACCGTTACCTGCCTCGGTGTCCTCCGGTCGCAGCTCAAGCGCGCGCGTAAACGCGGCCCTGGCCTTGCGCCGGTCATTGTTCGCCAGGTATGCCCGGCCCATCAGGATATAGGGCGTGGCGCCGCTCGGATTGCGATCCCGGTAGGCCCGCGCGGCATTGATTGCGTCCTCGATGCGTCTTTGCCGCAGGTGATTGAGTACGAGCAGAATGTCGGCCTGCTCGTACCCGGGGTAGTCCTCCAATATGCGTCTCAACACCCCCAACCCGAGTTGCTCGGCCGTGACACGTGCGCCCGGTGCGCCGGTGCGTTCTGACTTGATGATCGAGTCCGATCCCGGGGGCGCGTCCTGCGAGAGCAGGTCATCGTCACCGGGTCCGTCGCGCTGCTCGAGTTCGTCCTGCACACCCAGGATGTCCTGCTCCTCGGGCTGCTTGGTCTCCACCACCTCGATGCTTTTCTCCCTGGCAGCCCTGTCCAGATCCGCCGTATCCGGCTTCTCCGGCAGTAATTCCCACCAGGCGGGTATCGCCATCTCCTCGGCGCCGGCGCCGAGGTAGGCCGCGCCCAATCTCGCCCTGGCCGCCATGGAATCGGGCTGCAGCGCGACCAGGCGATCGAGCATCTCGATCGCCTCGGGCATCCGCTCCAGCCCTACGAGAGTACGCGCCATCAGGCTCAGCGCCTCCCGGTCCTCGGGCTGCCTGCGCAGCACGGGGCTCAGCAGGCGCTCGGCGTTCTTGTACTTCCCCCTGCTCATTTCGATTTTCGCAGCCAGCCTGGCGCCTGACGCACTCTCCGGCACGTATCCCAGGAACTCGTAAACCTGGCTCAGCGCGAGTTCCTCGTATCCCGGCTCCTCGCCGCCCACTCCGAGCTCGATACTGAGCGCCGCCAGGTAATAATGGGCCTGGGGATAGGCGCTCACGTCCTCGACCTTGTACAGGAAAGACTTGCGCGCCGAGTAGAGCTTGTCCCTGGAGTCCATGAAAGCCAGGCCCCGGGCAAACTTGAAGTTGTCATAGTCCATCACCCCCGGGTACTGCTCCTGCAATCTATTCAGCGAGACCTGCGCGCGCCGCGACCTGCCGGTTATAACCTGCATCAGGGCCGAGTTAAGGACGGTGTGCTTCTGAATGCCGACGAGTTCCATGTACTTCTCGTAGGCCTTCAGGGCGGCCGCGGCCTGACCCCTTGCGCTCTGCACGTCCCCCAGCAGGCTCCAGGCGGGAGCGTACTCCGGAAACTGGCTGACGATCCCTTCCAGTCGCTCGTGCGCCGCGTCGAAACCCTCGATTACCATGGCAATCCGGGCAGCGGCCACCTCGGCAAACGGCGAGTGCGGCTCGTTACCGAGCGCCGCCTCGAGAGTTTCCAGCGCCAGCTCCGGCCTGTCCTGCTCGAGCATCGAGACGGCTTTGGCGGCCTGCACGATGGAGCGACCCTCGGGGGTCAGGCCGTCGAACGGCAGGCTGTCCAGCTTGTCGAGTTCGCCTGTGATCAGCAGCAACTCCGCCCGCATCGGTACGACTTCAGCGGCATCCGCACCAAGCTCCATCGCTTTCTCGAGCCAGCGATCGGCATCTTCCAGGCTTCCCTGATCGTAAAGCGTCTTGCCGAGCAGGATACTTGCCTCGAGGTTCCCGCCATCTTTCTGCAAGGCCTTTTTCAGCTCCGAGATCGCGCGCCGTCGCTCCTGCATGCGGACCAGGGCGAAATCGTTCTTTGATTCTTCGAGGATGCGCCGCGCCTCCGCGACGTGCTCTTCCGACGTCGCTCCTTGGCAGGATAGCAGCAGCGAACACGCAAGCAGCACCGGCAAAAGGCACACTTGCCTGACGGTGAGCGGCGTTACTGTTCTCTTACGGGATGCCATGACACGAGATAGCCAATATCGTTCTGCAGCGCTGTCTTGCCTGATGCGTACGTCCACTGATCATTATCCACCCTGTGACCCGCGCGGCAAGGCTACAGCCTTGATCACTCAACCGCCTCCGGGTCGCTCGAGTTCCTGCAGCGCGTCAAGAAACCCGGCCACGCAGGGCCGCAGCCTGGCGAGTACGTCGTCGAACCCGGACTGGCTGCCGAAATAGGGATCCGGAATATCCGCTCCGGGATTCACCGCGGACCATGATCCCATGGCAGAGATGCGGCCGCGATAGGCGACCGGCGAGTGCTCGTGCAGCCACTCGAGGTTCCTGCGATCCATCGCGAGTATGTAGGAGAACCTGCGGAAGTCCGGCTCCATCACCTGCCGCGCGCGGCACTTGCGAAGGTCGATACCCTCCCTCGCGCACACACGCTGCGCGCGCGCATCCGCGGGCTGCCCGGGCATCGAGACATGGGTGCCCGCGGAGGACACGCTCACGTCATCGAGCAGGCTGCGCAGCTTCGCCTCTTCCCTGAACAACCCCTCCGCCATAGGTGAGCGGCAGATGTTCTCGGTGCAGACCATCAATATCCGCGTGGTGGTGCTGCGCCTGAAAAGACCCATAGTTGAGACCGGTGTAAAAGGGCGCAGTATAGGGTGGGCGTTCTCGCGTGGCCATACCGCGGGCCGCGCCAGCACCGCGTCGTGCGATTACCGAGGATGCCGTCATGCGGACTCATTCACACTTTCGTTGTTCCGATAACGGTTTCAACGCACATTCGAGGCGCCAGCTAACCGCGTGATGGGCTACAATAGCTCCCCTTGTCGATGACCGCTCCTGTCTCCACGATGCCAGACCTGATCCACCAGTTCATTTACGAAAGCGCGCGCAACTCGCCCGAAGCCACCGCCCTCTTGTTCAAGGACCAGGCTTTCAACTACGGGGAATTACGGGAGCGGGTGGACGCGGTGGCAGACGGGCTGCTGAATGCCGGCATCGGCCGGGGCGAACGGGTTGCGGTTTACCTGCCAAAGCAGCCAGAGACCGTGTTCGGTCTATTCGGTGCCGCGGCGGCAGGCGCGTGTTTCGTGCCGGTGAACCCGCTGCTCAAGCCGCGCCAGGTCGCGCACATACTGCCGCACTGCAATGTAAAAGTGCTGGTAACCTCCGCGCCCCGTCTGGAGACTCTCCTGCCGGTTCTCGACGACTGCCCCGATCTGCACACCATCGTCCTCGTCGAGGACACGATGCCAGAGTCAGCGCAGGGTCTTTCCCGGACGCTTACCAGTTTCGCGGCGTTCTGCGAGGCGCGCGGCGACGGCCTGTCGCCGCACCGCGCCATCGATACCGACATGTGCGCGATTCTCTACACCTCGGGCAGCACCGGTAACCCCAAGGGCGTGGTGCTGTCCCACCGCAACATGGTGGCCGGCGCGCAAAGTGTCGCGAGCTACCTCGGGAACACGCCGGGTGACAGGCTGCTCGCCGTGCTGCCCCTCAGCTTCGATGCCGGTCTCAGCCAGCTCACCACGGCCTTCTCGGTCGGCGCCTCGGTCGTGCTGATGGACTACCTGCTGCCCCGCGACGTGGTCCGGGCCGTGACACGTTACACGGTTACGGGCCTCGCCGCCGTGCCGCCCCTGTGGAACCAGTTGAAGGACCTGGACTGGACCGACCAAGCGGCGAACTCCCTGCGCTACATCACCAACACCGGCGGCGCCATGCCGGTTCCGACCACCCGGGCGATGCAGAAGAACCTGCCGCGTACGCAGATATTCCTGATGTACGGCCTTACCGAGGCGTTCCGCTCCACCTACCTGCCCCCCGACCAGGTCGATGTCCGTCCCGAGTCGATGGGCAAGGCCATACCCAATGCGGAAATCCTGGTCGTCAACGAGGATGGCCTGGAGTGTGGGCCGAACGAACCCGGCGAGCTGGTACATCGAGGCGCACTGGTCAGCCTGGGCTACTGGAACGACCCGGAGAAGACCGCGGCGCGCTTCAAACCCTCCCCGCTGCGTCCGGGTGAGATTCCGACCTCGGAACTCGCCGTGTGGTCCGGCGATGAAGTAATGCGCGACGAGGAAGGCTACCTGTATTTCATCAGTCGCAAGGACGAGATGATCAAGACCTCGGGGTATCGCGTCAGCCCTACCGAGGTCGAGGAGGTCGTCTACGCCTGCGGCCTGGTCGCGGGCGCCGTGGCGCTGGGGCTGCCCCACGACGCGCTCGGCCAGGCCATCCTGCTGCTGGTGACACCGGCCGAGGATCTCGCCGACGGCGTTGAACTCGAGACCGAAGTACTCGCCCACTGCCGCGGCGAACTGCCCAACTTCATGGTGCCGACGCAGGTGGTGGCGCGCGATGCCTTCCCACACAACCAGAATGGGAAGATCGACAGGCGATACCTCGCAGAAGAGTACCAGCACATATTCCGGAACGAATCCGCATGAACGACAGCGCCCGCGACAATTCACCACCCCGACACGCCCCGATGGACCAGTTCGCCGTGCAGGACAACTGCCTGCAGATCGGTGGCAGGCCGCTGACGGAGATCGCGAGGGAGGTCGGCACAACACCCTTCTACGCCTACGACCGGCAGGTGATGGCAGCGCAGGTCGATGCGCTGCGCACCGCGCTCCCTGCGGACATCCACCTGCACTACGCCATGAAAGCCAACCCGATGCCCGACGTGGTGCAGCACCTCGCCGATCTCACCGACGGGCTGGACGTCGCTTCCGCGGGCGAGCTGCGGGTGGCACTGGCCACCGGCACGGACCCCGCGTGCATCAGCTTCGCCGGGCCCGGCAAATCCGACGAGGACCTGCGCCTCGCGGTAGACAGCGGCGTGATCATCAACATGGAGTCTTCCGGGGAGATGCAGCGCATCGCCTCACTCGCCGGGGAGTCCGGGACGCGTCCGCGCGTGGCGATCCGGGTCAACCCCGACTTCGAACTCAAGGCGGCCGGCATGAAAATGGGCAGCGGCCCGAAGCCCTTCGGAGTGGATGCAGAGCTGGTGCCGGACATGCTGGACGCGCTGGGCGCGCTGCCGCTGGACTTCATGGGGTTCCACATTTTCAGCGGTTCCCAGAACCTGCGCGAAGAGGCCATCATCGAGGCCCAGTCCCAGACCTTCGAACTCGCTTTCCAGCTGGCCGAGTCCGCACCCTCCCCCGTGCGCTGGCTGAATATCGGCGGCGGGCTGGGCATTCCGTATTTCCCCGGGGAGGAGCGACTCGACCTGGCGCCGATCGCGGATAACCTGGCACCGCTCGTCGCAGCGGCGCGCGAACGCCTGCCGGGGGCGGAAATCGTCATGGAACTGGGCCGTTACCTCACGGCCGAGGCGGGCATCTTCGTTTGCGAGGTCGTGGACCGGAAAGTGTCCCGGGGTGAGACCTTCCTCATCACCAACGGGGGCCTGCACCACCACCTGGCCGCCTCCGGCAACTTCGGCCAGGTGATCCGCAAGAACTACCCGGTCTGCCTCGGCAACCGCGTGAGCGGTGAACACATGGAGCAGGTCAACGTCGTCGGGCCGCTCTGCACGCCGCTGGACCTGCTGGGCAGCCGGGTGTCACTGCCCGTCGCGGAGCCCGGCGACCTGGTTGTCGTCTACCAGTCGGGCGCCTACGGCTTCACCGCTAGCCCGCGGGATTTCCTGAGCCATCCGCACCCGTCGGAAATCCTGGTATAGGCATCCGTCGCAATCGCAGAGCCGGTTTTGGACCGAGTTATAACCTCCTGTTTTTCCATAGTATTCTGCGAGCGTATACGCGGTCGCTGCCGGATTGCTGTGGCCCTGTGAACCAGGTCAGAAAGCGCGCCGGAACGCAGCGACCCGGTTCACAGTTCAGCGCCCGGTTCGGGCGGGAAAAAGGATCGCGTGCTAACCTGCACGGCGTAAAGATTTTTTGTGGATAAGTCTGGTAATTCGCTGTGCATAAGCGTTAAATGACTTCCCCCCTGACGTTTTCGATCCTGGGGGAATCCATAATGAATAAGAACCACAGGCTTGTCGCCGAACCGGGTTCGGCAGCGCGGCTTTCTTGCCCAGACAAGTTCTACAAACAGAGGAAATTGCAGGAACGAGGTCATGGCCACGGTCAGGGTTTTCAACCACCATGTTCACACGTCATTTTATTGGCTTGCCCTGGTCGATACCGCCCTCTTCGCCCTGTCACTCTACGCCGGCACCTACATCTACTGCACCTTTCAACTGGACCCCGGGAGTTTCCAGGGTTACCTGCCCGAGGTTCCGGGCCGCGCCATCACGTTCGCACTGGCGACCGTCGTCTGCCTGTTTGCCATGGGGCTCTACGAGCCGCGCATGCGCGAGGGAAGGTCGGGCGTACTCCTGCGGACCCTCGGCGGCTTTGCAGTTGCCAGCCTTGTCACCGGCGGCATCTTTTCCCTTTTGCCGGCCTTCGAGCTCTGGCGCGGCATTCTGCTCTACACCGTGCTCTTGTCCTTCATCGCCAACCTTGTCACCCGCCTGACCTTCAGCAATGTCACCGACCTCGACCAGTTCAAGAACCGGGTGCTGGTCTACGGGTCCGGCTCCGCCGCCTCAACGATTACCAGTTCCATGCGACGCAAGTCCGACCGCCAGGGATTCAACATCGTCGGCTTCGTCAGGGTGAATAACGAAGAGCCACTGGTGACGGGCGAGCGCATCATCAACCTGCGCCAGCCGCTCGCCGAGTATGCCCGGCAAACGGAGATCGACCAGATCGTCGTCGCGCTCGACAACAAGCGCGAGCCTGCGCCCTCCGACGAATTCTTCAAGTGTCGGCTGCAGGGCGTGAAGGTCATGAACCTCGTGAACTTCTTCGAACGAGAGGCGGGCAAGATCCTCGTGGACTTCGCCACGCCCGGCTGGATGACCCTCACGGAGGACCTGCGCAGTAACATCTCGTCGAGCTGGACCAAGCGCGGCTTCGATATCTGCGCCAGTCTCGCGCTGCTGCTGGCCACCTGGCCGCTGATGCTCGTCACAGCCCTGGCCATCAAGCTCGAGGACGGTTTCCGGGCGCCGGTATTCTTCTCCCAGGAGCGGGTAGGGCTCGGCGGCAAGGCGTTCGATGTCCTGAAGTTTCGCAGCATGACGGTGGACGCAGAGGGAGACGGCAAGGCGCGCTGGGCCAAGATGAACGACAGCCGGGTCACTCGCGTAGGTTCCTTCATTCGCCGCACCCGCATCGACGAGCTGCCACAGATTTTCAACGTCCTGAAGGGCCAGATGTCGTTTATCGGTCCACGACCGGAACGGCCGGAGTTCGTCAAGCAACTGGCAGACGAGATTCCCTATTACAACTCGCGGCACGCGGTCAAACCGGGCATCACCGGCTGGGCCCAGCTGTGCTATCCCTACGGCGCATCCATCGAGGATTCACGGCAGAAACTGCAGTTCGACCTCTACTACGTGAAGAACCAAAGCCTTTTTCTCGACCTCATGGTGACGCTCAGCACCGTGGAGGTCGTTATCTTCGGTAAGGGCTCACGTTAACCCATTTGTGTCAGAAAATTATACACTTCCCGGTTGTTGGCTCTCTCGCGCGGCGCTACCATTCCGCAAGCGCTTGTATAATAAGCACTAACAAAATCGGCCTGCATTTTGCATGTGTAACAGGAACGTTTCACTTGTGCACGGGCTAAGGGATTGTGTCAACAATGGATGTCATTCTGATCATCCTCGGCGTGATGGGGTTCGGGGCGATCGTCATCTCCACCTATGTCTTCATGGTGGCGGCCCGCAATTATGTCTCCGAAGACCAGCAACCCTTCAGTGGCCGCCCTGAGGAGCCTAGCCAGCGCGCCCTCGTGGAGCGCAGCACGGCTGACCG
>CAJIAY010000318.1_pt1 | contig 13571 bp, 12 predicted proteins | sample 9199221 | NCBI WGS metagenome assembly CAJIAY01 (sample SAMEA7708283, study PRJEB35096) | sediment metagenome | biome: marine neritic benthic zone biome [ENVO:01000025]; feature: sediment [ENVO:00002007]; material: shallow marine sediment [ENVO:03000034] sea grass bed [ENVO_01000059] ...
GTCAAGGTCATGGTGCGCTACCCAAAGGCGGACCGTGAGAACGTCAACAGCCTGAAGAACATGTTCATTCGCACGCCCGAAGGCGACGAGGTCCCGTTCAACACCGTGGCACGCCTCGAGGTCAAGCAGGGCCTGATCAAGGCGACCCGCATCGACTACCAGCGCGCGGCGGAGGTGACCGCGGAGGCCAACAAGCGCGAGGTCGAGCCGGACAAGGTCATTTCAGACCTGGAGAATCGATTTATACCCGGGCTGCAAAAGAAGTACCCGGGGCTGCGCTACAAGGTCTCGGGTGCCGCCGATGAAGAAGCCAAGGTAGCGGTGAGCATGATCGTCGGGTTTTCGCTGGCCCTGTTCGGCATCTACGCCCTGCTGGCCATTCCCACCAAGTCATACCTGCAACCCCTCATTATCATGGGCGTGATTCCCTTCGGCATGATCGGCGCCATCTTCGGGCACTGGGTGATGGGCTACCCGCTCAGCATGATGTCGCTGATGGGCGTGATCGCGCTCAGCGGCGTGGTGGTCAACGACAGCCTCATACTGGTGGATTTCGTCAACAAGGCCATCGCCGAGGGCAAGGAGCGCTTCGCCGCGGTGGTCGAGGCCGGTACGCGGCGCTTCCGGGCCATTCTCCTGACCTCGCTGACCACCTTTTTCGGGCTGATGCCGATGCTTCTCGAGGACACCACCCAGGCCGAATCCATGGTGCCAATGGCAATCTCCCTCGCCTTCGGCATCGTGTTCGCGACGGTCATTACGCTGCTGCTGATTCCCTGCCTCTACATGATACTCAAGGACATGGATACATGGTGGGCGAGCAGGGGCGAGAAGTCCCGGGCCGCGGTGGGCCAGAGCTGACAGAGACCGACGCTAGCGCACCAGCCCGCAGGTGATACAGCGCAGATAGAGGTGGCCGGGATCCTGCAGGATGGCCAGTTCCTGCGCCGCCTCGCGCATCGGCCGCAACAGGCCCGCAAAGGCCGTGTTCACCCCGGAGCCCATCAGCGGTCCCAGGCTTCCGACCCGGTTCGCCAATTGTTTCAGCAGGTAATCCCTCGGCGAGAGCGGCAACTCCACGTAGTCCACCTCGTAGTCGTCGAGTTCAGCCAGTGACGCGGCGGAGGCCACCGCGTCCTCCAGGCTGCCCACGCTGTCGATCAGCCCGGCCTCCAACGCATCCGACGCGCTCCAGACCCGGCCCTCGGCCAGCGGATCAATCTCCTCGATACTCATGTCCCTGCCATCGGCGACGATCTGCAGGAACATCCGGTAGGCGTACTCGACGCCGGAATTCAGTATGGAGACCAGCTCAGGATTCAGGGGTCGATCGGGACGCAGGGCACCCGCCAGGTCGGTAGTGCCGACCCCGTCGGTATGCACGCCGACTCGCTCCAGCAATTCCTCGAAAGTCGGGAACGCGGCGAACACGCCGATGCTGCCCGTGATGGTAGCCGGCGTCGCCCAGATCTCGTCCGCATCCGCGGCGATGTAATAGCCCCCGGAGGCCGCCACGGCACCCATGGAAATCACCACGGGTTTGTTCATCTCCCGGGCGTGCAGTACCTGCTGTCGTATGATCTCCGAGGCAAACATGCTGCCGCCGCCGCTGTTTACACGCAGTACGATGGCCTTGATGCCGTCCTCCTCAACGGCGCCGCGGATCAACTTCGCCAGCGAATCACCGCCAATCGTGCCCGGCGGCTGTTCACCCGGCAGGATATTGCCCGCCGCGGTAATGACCGCGACGCGATCCCCTTCCGCCGGCCCGAGTTCCAGCGGGCGCTTGCGGCGCACGTAACGCTCAAACTCGACGGCTTCGTAAAGGCCGTCGTCGTTGGCGGCCCCCACGAGTTCGATCAAATACTCGTTGCTTTCAGCGCGGCCGAGCAGGCGGTCCACCAACCCGGCTTTCAGTGCGGCCACAGCCGCATTCCCGCCCTGGCTTTGCAGGCGCAGGTCGAAGTTGTTCACGTAGTCATCCACGGTACCGTCCGCCAGCGAGCGATGACGCTCGACGAGGCCGGCGTACTGACTCCACAGGTCCTCCAGCCAGCGGCTTGTCAATTCCTTCTCCGCGTCTGACATGTCGTCGCGGATAAAGGGTTCCACGGCGTTCTTGTTCTCACCCGCCCTGAAGACGTGCACGTTGACGGAGACCTTCTCCAGCGCCTCGCGAAAATAGTTGCGGTAGCTGCTGTAACCCTCGAGCACCACGCCCCCCATGGGGTGGGCGATGATCGTGTCGGCGAAGCTGGCCAGCAGGTACTGGTCCTGCGTGTAGTAATCGCCGACGGCGATAATAGGCTTGCCGGTCCGGCGAAATGCCTGCAGTGCGGGGAGGATTTCGTGCGTCTTGCTGATCCCGGCATACACCAGGGAATCCAGTTCCATCACCAGGGAGTTGATGGCGGGATCTTCCGCCGCATAGTCGATCGACTCGATAATATCCCTCAGCAACGCCTCGTGATCCTCGGGAGTCGGCTCACCCGCCAGGGCCTCCAGCGGATTGACCTGGGAGCGCTGGTCGACCACGGTGCCACTGATGTTCAACAACAGCGCGGCCTTCTCGGGCAGCGGCTGCGGCGTACCGCCCACGTAGACGAAATAGATCAGCAGGAGCATCAGGAGGAATAGGATGTTGGACATCGCCAGCCTGATGCGGGTGATGGTTCTCCAGATCGCGGACAGTATCCTGCGCGGAAGCGAGGGCTTGTTCATTCGCTATTCTCCAGCGTTCGTTTGGCCCGCATGCGCGGCACGCAGTTCCCGGGCCCGCCAACGCACGTAAAGCATGGCTGCGATAAACAGTACCACAACCGCAACCAGGCCGCTTATCACCAGCAGGCTGTCCGGCTGCGCGAACACCCGCTGGACGAGCACGAGAAAATAGCCCAGACAGACGAAACAGACCCAGATAAAGCTGCGCAGGTTATCTCTCAGCATACCGGGCAGGAATAGCAGCAGCGGCAGCAACTTCACGAGCCAGATGAACCACGGCGCCCCGGTCTGCCACGCGTCCAGGGCCTGTTGCAGCAGGAGTGCCGTGAAAGACAGCCAGGTCCACCTGGCCGCATGGACGCGCAGGGCGTGACTCACGTGCCCGCGGCGAGCCGCGCGACTCGCTGTCCCAGGGCGCGGCACAAGGCACCCTCGACCTCGTCGACTGGGCGCGTGTTGTCGGCGCCGGCCCAGTGGGAAGCGCCATAAGGCGTGCCACCCGAGGCTGTGCTCATCAGGCCCTGCTCGCTGTACGGCAGCCCCGCTATGAGCATGCCGTGGTGCAACAGGGGCAGCAGCATACTCAGCAGGGTCGTTTCCTGGCCGCCGTGCAAACTGGACGTGGAGGTAAAAACCGCCGCCGGTTTGTCGATCATCGCGCCACTGAGCCACAGGGAAGAGGTCTGGTCGATAAAATACTTCAGCGGCGCCGCCATGTTGCCGAAGCGGGTGGGACTGCCCAGCACCAGGCCGGAGCAGCCGGCAAGGTCTTCCTGTTCGCAGTAGAGCGGTCCCGATTCCGGGATCTCCTCCCCGGATTGTTCCGTGTTCGCTGACACCGCGGGTACCGTGCGCAGGCGGGCCGAGATACCCGCTTCCATTTCAACACCGCGCGCCACCTGCTGCGCCATCGCCGCCGTCGCACCATGGCGGGAGTAGTAAAGGACGAGGACGTAGGGATCAGGCATCAGTTGATGAGCGCGAGCACGTTCTCGGGCGGGCGGCCGAGAACGGCCCTGTCACCCTTTACGACGATCGGTCTTTCGATCAGCTTTGGATACTCGACCATCGCGGCGAGCACGTCCGCGTCACTCGAATCGCGGGACAGGCCGGCCGCCTTGTAATCCGCCTCGCCGCGGCGCACCAGTTCAGCGGCCGGGATGCCAAGCTTCTTGAGTAGTGCTTTCAACGACTTCGCATCGGGCGGCGTCTCGAGGTAGAGCACGACCTCCGGGCTGACGCCGTTCTCCTCCAGCAGGGCGAGTGTGTTGCGCGACTTGGAGCAACGTGGGTTGTGGTAGATGGTGACTGCACCCATGGCCGGTTTTCTCCGCGATTCAGGACGGCCCCGAGTATAGCAAAGACCGGTTGTATTTCGGCCGGACCACGCGCCGCAGGGACAGGTATCAATCCGCGGGGCCGCACAGCTGCCGGACATGACATATTACCGTGCGGCAGGCTTGCAACACGCTTCTGTAAGGATGGATACTCAGTTTGCCGTACCTGATCGTTTTTTTCGCGTGCAGCGTCCGGAACCGCAGCATATCCCGGGCACAGCGGCGCGTTTATAACTATAAGAGCCACCCTGAAGCGGTGGCAGGAGAACGCTCATGAGTCACCGCCTGTCTGGCAGGACCCTTTCCCGTGCAATCACCACTCTGACCGTCGCAGGGATATCGGCGTCTTTCGTACCCGCGGCGGCCGCCGCCGAGGCGACGCTGGAAGAAATTATCGTCACCGCCCGGAAAATGGAAGAATCGATGCAGGACGTGTCGGTCGCGGTCACCGCCTTCTCGGGGCAACAGATCGATCACCTGATCATGCGTGACATCCGCGAGATTGAGGGCCTGGTGCCCAACCTCGTCATCGACACGCTGGGCAGCGTGGCGCCCTCCAGTGCCTCCATCTATATCCGCGGTGTCGGCACGCAGGAAGTGGAGCGCTCTTTCGATCCCGCGGTGGGTGTCGTTATCGACGGCGTGCCGCTCTCCTATGCCAACGGCTCACTGGCCAATACCTTCGATTTCCAGTCAATGGAAGTCCTGCGGGGTCCGCAGGGCACACTGTTCGGGCGCAACACCACCGGTGGCGTCATCAATATCACCCGCACCCTGCCCACCGGTGAGCTGGGCATGCGTTATGAAGGGACGGCCGGGACGGACGATCTCCTGGACTTCAAGGGCGTGGTCAACTTCCCGCTGGGCGACATGTTCGCCGGCAAGCTGGGCTTCGCCACGCAGAAGGACGGGATCGACCGCGAGAACGTGAACCTCGACAAGGACGTGGGCAACCCCGACAACCGGGAGTACAACGCCACCCTGCTGTTCCGTCCCAATGACGAGTTCGATGCCCTGTTCACCTACGTCCACTACAAGGATGAGAACGACGGCGTCCCACTGCAGAACCGCTCGTCCACCAACGAGAACAACAACGTGCATCCCGAGCCGGAAATCCCCTGCTCGCTGGATATCCTGATACAGCTGGGCTTCTGCGGTGACAGTGTCTCGGACATTGAGAAATTCTCGCAGGACTTCTATCCCGATGACATCGATTTCGAGTGGGACAGCTACACACTCAACACCAATTACGATTTTGGTGTGGGCGTCCTGACGGGAATCATCGGCTACCAGGAAACCGACGAAGAGGTACCCACAGATTTCGATGCGTCCGCGGGCAACTTCTTCCACGTCTCGCGGGAACAGGATTCGGAACAGACCACGGCGGAGATTCGCTTCGCCTCCAGCGATGAACTGAGCGACCGCTGGAACTTCGTCGCCGGCGCCTTCTACGTGGACGACGAGTACCACCTTGAACAGTTCACCTCCATCGCGGCGGGCGCGGGCCCTGGAATGGCCCTGTTCCAGAACCCGAAAGCGGACCACGAGCGCGACGGCTGGGCGGTGTTCGGTGAATTTCACTACGACATCACCGAGCAGCTGATGCTGATACTCGGCGGCCGCTACATGGAGGAGGAAAAGGACTACAAGGGGTCCATTCGCTTCGCCGGCAACGACGGCGCCGCAGGCCCCGATGTTCCGTTGCAGGGCTATCATGGCAATCCGGACGATTTCTATCTCTACGGGCAGCCGATCTGGGTACCGATCGACTCCGCCGCCGCCGACGAGGACTGGGACGAGTTTACGCCCAGGGTCGGACTGGATTACCGCGTCAACGACGATGTCCTCACCTACATCGTCTATTCGGAAGGCTTCCGCTCCGGTGGATTCAACGGCCGTAACCAGAACCTGGCCAATATCGGGCCCTTCGACCCGGAGACGGTTGAGAACTGGGAAGTCGGCATGAAGAGCGAGTTCCTCGACAACACGCTGCGCCTCAACCTGGCGGCGTACTACAACGAGTACGATGACAAGCAGGAGGAAATTATCGAGCCCGACGGCTTCGGCGGCTCCAACACCGTGGTGCGCAACGCCTCCAGCGCCGAGCTGTGGGGTGTGGAGGCAGAGACCACCTGGATCGCTAACGCCAACCTGCTGTTCAATGCCAACCTCGGTTACCAGGACGCCGAGTACGACAGTTTCAGCGCGGACCTGAATGGAGACGGCATGGTCACGGATAACTCCAACCTGGAGCTGCGACGGGTACCCGAATGGACCGGCGGCGTGAACGGCACCTATACGATGCAGGTCGGCCCCGGTGACCTCAGCCTGTACGCCAGTTACCGCTATACGGACGAGTACTGGGTGGACGTGGACAACGATCCCCGCAGCTTGCTCGATGACCGCGGGGTGGTCGATGCGACCATTGCCTACGAGTGGGACTGGAGCGATGGCCGCAGCATCCGCATCGCCGTGTGGGGCCGGGACATCACCGACGAGGTGGATTACAGCTCCATGGTCGTCGTGCCCGGCGCCATCGCCTTCTCGGGCGTCTCCGGAGGCGAGCAGTACGGCATCCGCATCAGCGGTAATTTCTGACAACACACGGGGTGAGCGGAAGAAGGGCCGGTCGCGGCCCTTTTTTTGTGTCCACCGTCCGACCTGGACGTGACCCGCGCCTGACGGGTGCCCGGCGGTGCAGCGGCAGGGAGAGTCGTGCGATAATGCCGGCATGTCATTCCTGCAACAGCTGCTGCGTGAATTCTGGCGCCGCGTAAACTACCTGGCCGGCCGTTTCGGGGCGGACCGCTGCACCGACAACGCCGCGGCGCTGACCTACATGAGCCTGTTTGCCCTCGTGCCGCTGATGACAGTCCTGTACACGATGGCCTCCGCGATTCCCGCGTTCCAGGGCGCGGAGCAGCAGATGCAGGCCATCCTGTTCGAGAACCTGGTACCCCAAAGCAGCTCCGAGATCGAGCGCTACCTGAACGACTTCTCTCTACAGGCCAAGAACCTGACCGGCCCGGGCATCGCCTTCCTGCTGGTGACGGCGGTGCTGATGCTGCGCAATATCGAACACGCCTTCAACCGGATCTGGCGCGCGCGGGAAAACCGCAGCGCAATCTCAAGCTTCCTGCTCTACTGGGCAGTGCTGACCCTGGCGCCCATTTCCATCGGTGTTGCGCTGGCCCTTAGCACGTACCTGTCGTCGTTTGCCCACACACTCGAACAATTCGATATTTTCGGCGCGCGGGCCGTATTGCTGAAGAGCGCACCGCTGCTGCTCAGCACGCTGGGCTTCAGCCTCGTCTACGCGGCAGTCCCCAACTGCAGGGTGCCTTACAAACACGCCGTTGTCGGCGGCCTGTTCGCCGCCATCGCCTTCGGCGCCGCCCGCAGCCTGTTCACGAACCTGGTTGCGGGGTCCAGCATTACCTTTATTTACGGCGCCTTTGCCGCCGTCCCGCTATTCCTGCTGTGGATCTACCTGTCCTGGAACATCGTGCTGATTGGCGGCATCCTGGTGCACAGCCTGTCCGCCTACCAGAGCTACGAACAGGCCAACCGGCCGCTTGCGATGAAAGCGCTGCAGGTGCTGCACCTGTTCTGGCTGAAGCAGAAGCAGGGAAAGACGGTGCGGGAGATTGACCTGATCCACGGCAGGCACGAAATGGCTCGCGGCCTGGACAGCCAGACCTGGGGCGAATTGCGCGACCTGCTGATCGACCGGAAGGTCATCACGCAGGACAGCAGGGGGCGCTACCTGCTTTGCCGCGACCTGCATACCATACCGTTCTGGCAGCTCAAGGAATGGGTCGATAAGGAAAAACCGCTCGAGGTCCAGGAACTGGCAACGGGCTCTGACTGGCAGGCGGGCGCCAGCCAGTTGTTGCTCGACGAACGCACAAAGCAGCGGGACATACTGTCGGCCAACCTGGTGGAACTATTCGAACGATGAGGTACGTCCTGTACGTCATGCTGATGCTGGCGGTTACTGCCTGCGCGAGGCAGGAGGCACCGCCCGCGGCACAGGGGCTGGAGTCCCTGCGCGGCCAGTGGGTGCTGATCAACTACTGGGCCCGGTGGTGCAAACCCTGTATCGAGGAAATTCCCGAGTTGAACGAACTGAACAGCAAGCACGAGGACATCACGGTGCTCGGGGTGAACTACGATGGCGCCACGGGCGAGGACCTGGCGCAACAGGTGCAGCAACTGGGGGTCGAGTTCGCCGGCCTCGAACAGGACCCGGCGGCGGAACTGGGCGTTCCCCGCCCGGTCGTATTGCCATCCACCCTGGTCGTGGACCCGTCCGGGACGGTGGTGGAGACGCTGGTGGGGCCGCAGACGCTGGACACGCTGGAACAAACTGTCAGTAAGCTGAGGGACGCGGCTGGCGCATAAAAAAGCCGGCCCAGGGGGCCGGCAACCGTGGGTGAACTCCCACATCAGGAGAATGAGACCTGGACAGGGTCCAGTTCTGTCGCATTGCCGCAACCTGACCCGAACGGGCGGTTGCGCCAACCGTACACAATGAGACCCCCGGGTCCCGATTTGGTTCCGCACGATCCCTGATTTTTTCCGCTCCCGTCCGGGCCCGCCTGCATGGACAGGCGCGCCCGGGGCGACTAGTCTTGAGCATCCCCGTTCCATGCAAGCGAGAAGGCGCCAACCATGAGCAAACTGTACCCCGACAACGCCGAAACCATCGGCGGCACGCCGCTGGTGAAGATTAACCACATCAGCGGTGGGAATATTTACGGCAAGCTGGAGAACCGCAACCCGGCCATGTCCGTCAAGTGCCGCATCGGCACCAGCATGGTGGTCGCGGCCGAGAAGGACGGCAGCCTCAAGCCCGGCATGACCATCGTCGAACCCACCAGCGGCAACACCGGGGTGGCGCTGGCGTTCGTCGCGGCAGCCAAGGGCTACGGCTGTATCCTGACCATGCCGAACACGATGAGCCTCGAGCGACGCATGCTGATGAAGGCGCTGGGGGCGGAGGTGATACTCACCGACGGCGCCAAGGGCATACCCGCCGCGATTGAGCGCGCCGAGAACATCATCGCCTCGGACCCCGGCAAGTACTGGGGCCCGCACCAGTTCGAAAACCCGGCCAATCCGGCTATTCACGAGGAAACCACGGGGCCGGAAATCTGGGACGACACGGACGGCGCCATTGACATACTGGTGTCGGGCGTGGGCACCGGCGGCACGATCACGGGTGTCTCCCGCTACCTCAAGAAGACCCGGGGCAAGGATGTGCTGAGTGTCGCGGTGGAGCCCGACTCCACGACCATGATCACCGCGGCCAAGGCCGGCGAGGAACCCACCCATGCGCCCCACAAGATCCAGGGTATCGGCGCAGGCTTCGTGCCGGAGAACCTCGACCTCGACATGGTCGACCAGGTAGAGCGGGTATCCAGCGAGGAAGCCATGGAGTGGGCACACAAGCTCATGCAGCACGAAGGCATTCTCGCGGGCGTGTCCTGCGGCGCGGCGATGGCAGTCGCCCATCGACTGTCACAGCGGGAGGAACACCGCGGCAAAATGATCGTGGCCATCCTGCCCGACTCCGGGGAGCGCTACCTGAGCTCCCCCCTCTTCGCTGATTTCTTTTCGGAAAACGAGACCGTGCAGTCGACGGTCAGCTGACGCACGCCCGTACGTCAGCGCTTGAGCAGCTTCACCAGCCGCTTTTTGGCCTTGGGCCACTCCGCATCGATGATACTGAAGTAGATGGAGTCGCGCACGTGGTTGTCCTGCACGATCATGTGATTGCGCAATACTCCCTCGCGCTGCGCGCCGATGCGCTCCAGGGACTGCCGGGAGCGCTCGTTGCGGGCGTCGGTCTTGAACTCCACGCGCACGCATCCGAGGCGCGCGAAGGCATGGTCCAGTAACAGCAGTTTGGCCCCGGTGTTAACACCCGTGCGCTGCCATTCGCTGCCCAGCCACGTCCAGCCGATCTCCAGCGAACGGTGTTCGGGACGGATATTCAGGTAGCGGGTGCTTCCGACCGCCCGCCCCTTGGCCGTCTCGACGATCGCGAATGGCAGGTGGCCCGGGGTAGCCAGCGCCTGTTCTATCCACTGGCGCGTGTCGGCGAGGTCGACGAAGCAGCATCGGGGCATGAAGGCCCAGTCCACAGCGGTTCGGCCCCGGTTGTACAGGCCCTGTGCGTGCCCGGCGGATAGCGGCTCCAGGCGCACCCCGTCACCCTCCAGCACCACCGGTCCGATCGACATGGACATTCCCTCTCCTCCCTGAAGACTCTCCCCTGCCGCAAACGGACTCAGGGGAGTATGACCGTGGAACCGGTGGTCGCCCGGCTCTCCAGGTCCCGGTGCGCCTGCTGCACATCCGCAAGGGGATAGCGCTGGTTGATCTCGATGCGCAGGTCGCCATCGAGTACGCGTGAGAATACATCCCGCGAAGACTGCTGCAGCTCCTCGGTGGAGGCCGTATAGGTCACCATGGTCGGGCGCGTGATATACAGCGACCCCTTGTTGGCGAGTATCTGCAGGTCCAGCGGTTCCGGTGCGCCCGATGCGTTGCCGAAACTCACCATGAGTCCCCGCGGCCTGAGACAATCCAGCGAGACGGCGAAGGTATCCAGGCCGACTCCGTCGTAGACGACGGGCAGTTTCTCGCCGCCGGTGATTTCCAGCACCCGCTGCACCACGTCTTCCTCGCGGTAGTTGATGACATGCGCGTAGCCGTGCGCCAGTGCCAGTTGCGCCTTGTCCTCCGAGCTGACGGTACCGATGACCTCGGCGCCGATACTCTTCGCCCACTGGCCGAACAACAGGCCCACGCCACCCGCCGCGGCGTGAAACAGGCAGGTCTCGCCCGCTTTCAGCGGGTAGGTGCGCTGCAGCAGGTACTCGGTGGTCTGGCCCTTCAACATCACCGCGGCGGCCTGTTCGAAATCGATGCCGTCCGGAATCCTGACCAGCCGCATCGCGGGCAGGTTGAGCGCCTCGGCATACGCGCCGAACCCGGCCGAGCAGTAGGCAACCCGGTCACCCGGTTCGAGATCGACGCCCTCCCCGACGGCCTCGACGACACCCGCGCCCTCCAGACCGATACCCGTCGGCAGCGGCAGTGGGTAGAGGCCGCTGCGATGATAGGTATCGATGAAGTTGAGACCCATGGCCCGGTTCGCCACCGTCACCATACCCGGCCCGGGCGCCTCGAGATCAACCTCGACCAGTGCCAGGACCTCGGGGCCACCGGTTTCTTCTATGCGTACTGCCCGCACCATCAGGCTCTCTCCTGTACTATGCATCCGGCGCCAGCGGCGCGTCTCAATCCGGGGATATAATACATGCTTGCCCCTGCCATGGCAGGCAATCAAACCCGGAACAGGTTAACCACGGAGAGCAGCCTTGCTTGAAGCCCTGGAACTCGATCGCCAACTGCGCCTGGGACTCGACGCGCTGCGCTACGCCGAGGCCACCGAGGTCCAGGCGATCGTCGTGCCCGCCGTGCTCGCGGGCGGCGACCTGCTGGTCAGTGCCGAGACAGGCAGCGGCAAGACCCTGGCCTACCTGGTACCGCTGACCCAGAAGATCCTGTCGTCCCGGTCCCGCAACGAGCCAGGGACGCTGGCGCTGGTCATCGTGCCGACCCGGGAACTGGCGCGGCAGGTCGTGAAGGTTTGCGACCGGCTGTTCTCCCGTTCGCCGCTAAAGGCCGCGGCGATCACGGGCGGCGCCGATCTGAAATACCAGAAATCCCTGCTGCGCAAGGATCCCGAGGTCCTGGTCGCAACCCCCGGCCGCCTGCTCGAGCACCTGCGTGCCGGGAGCGCCGACCTGGGCGCATTGCAGACGCTGGTGCTGGATGAGGCGGACCGCATGCTGGACCTGGACCTGCGCGACGATGTCCTGGCGATCGCGGAACGGTGCAACGCCAGTGCCCAGCGCCTGCTGGTTTCCGCCACCCTGACCCACCCGGGGATCGGAGATCTCTCGGACAGACTGCTCGATTCGCCGCGAAAATTCGTGTCGGGCCCCGAGAAGGCAGCGCACGGTGCGATTACCCACGAGTTGATTCTGGCCGACAGCCATAACCACAAGGACAAGCTCCTGAAGGCGCTGCTGACCGGCGAATCCCTGCACCGCGCGCTCGTATTCTGCAACCGGCGCAAGACCGCCGAGCGCCTCGCCGCAATGCTCGGCGAACTGCAACTGCGCTGCGCCTGCCTGCACGGGGAATTGAGCACCGAGGAACGCAAAAAGGTCGTGCACCAGTTCCACGAGGACAAGGTCAGCATACTGTGCGCCACCGACGTGGCGGCCAGGGGGCTGGACGTCGAGGGTATCGACGCGGTAATCAATTACGACTTCCCCCACAGCGGCGACGACTACGTGCACCGCACGGGCCGAACGGGTCGCGCGGGAGCCATCGGCCTCGCCGTATCCCTGGTGGCCGCGGGGGAATGGAAACTGCTGACCGGTACCGAACGTTACCTGGGCCTCACGATGCAGCGACGCAGTCTTCCGGGCCTCAAAGCGAGGTACAACGGTCCCCCGGCCACTGCCGACGAGGCGAGCGGCAAGAAACGAGGCAGCGGCACACCAACAAGAGACAAACCCCCGCGCAACGCACGACAAAAGGCGAACAAGGGCGGGTCGCGGAATACCTCCAACGACGGCCTGGGTCCGCTCAAGAAAAAGAAGCCCGGCTGATGCGCGTTTTCTTCGGGCTCGAGCCGGATGCCGCCACCACCCTGGCGATCGCCGACTGGCGCGACAGGCAGTTGCACTGCAGTGGCCGCCCTGTCCCGGCGGCCAACTTCCACATCACGCTGGCCTTTATCGGTGAACTGAAGGAGCCGGCCATCGACCGCCTGTGCCGGGCGGTCGATGGCTGGGCGCCGCGCGACGTGCCGGGGGCGACATTGACACTGGACCGCACCGGCTACTGGCCCCGGCCCGGCATCTTCTGGCTGGGACCCGGCGAGTGGCCCGGACACCTCGCGAGGCTGGCTGGCAAGCTGGGCGGGCTCGCAGGCTCTGCGGGGGGCAGACGGGACCGCAACAGCTTCCAGCCACACATCACCCTGTATCGCGGCTGCTCCGAGCCGCCTCCCGCACCCCCTTCGATCCCACCGCTGCAGATGCAATACGGGCATTTCACCCTGTTCGAATCACGCCAGGGCCGGCAGGGAGTCAGCTACCATGCCCTGCAGGACTGGGACCTCGCCGCAACCTGACCGCGCAATCAGCGTGGGGCCCGGCCTCCGAATCCGCTAGAATCCGCTCAGTCATTCATCCGGACATTGCCTACATGACCAATCCACTCCTTGCAACCCACGAGCTGCCCCCCTTCTCCCGGATCGAGCCCGCGCACGTCGAGCCGGCCATACGGCAGCTGATCGAGCGCAACAAGTCATGCATCGAGGAACTGCTGGAAGACCCGGGTAACTATACGTGGGAGGGCCTGCTGCAGGCCATCGAGGCCATGGAGGATGAACTCGCCCAGGCCTGGTCACCCGTCTCTCAC